>Ga0272444_10000466_pt1 | contig 42797 bp, 34 predicted proteins | sample SSMForm13_FD_201033 | JGI IMG/M metagenome (GOLD analysis project Ga0272444, IMG submission 201033) | Marine sediment archaeal communities from Little Sippewissett salt marsh, Falmouth, MA, United States - SSM-Form-13 | ecosystem: Environmental > Aquatic > Marine > Wetlands > Sediment ... | reverse complement strand
AGGAATGGGAAATCGCGCTCAAGCAGGCCGAAGGCCGATAGCGCAAAAAAATGGCGCACCCGACAGGATTCGAACCTGTGACCTCTGCCTTCGGAGGGCTAAGGATTATCTTCGCTACGATATCCGTACATATCCAAAAGCACGTATTTTCAATAGCTTATAAAGGATATCTTTCGCCGTCATGTCCAAATTTCGCCATTTATTTACGCTCAATTGGTTGCATTCTGGTTGCAACGAAGGGGCGCTCCAATGCCAAAACTCACAAAACGAGTGATCGAAGGTTTGACTTCTACCGGGGCGAGAACGGGCACAATATACTGGGATAGCGAACTTAAAGGCTTCGGCATCAGGGTCTTTTCATCGGGCCTCAAAACCTTTGTCGTGAAGTTTCGCACCCGAAGCGGGCGCCAGCGCTGGCTCAAGATTGGCACCTTCGGACCGCTGACACCGGAGCGCGCTCGGGAGCTCGCCAAGCTCGAACTCGCTAAGGTCGTGGAAGGTCAGGACCCCGCCAGCGAAAGGGACCAGCTTCGCGGGGCCGCGACGGTGGCCCAACTCTGCGATCACTACATGGAAGCCGCAAGAGCTGGTTTGGTTCTTGGCCGGAAGGGGACACCCAAGAAGGCGAGCACCTTGGCTACCGATGGATCCCGCATCGACGCCCACATCAAGCCATTGCTTGGCCACCTAAAGGCCGGCGAGGTAACGCGCGCCGATATCGAGAGCTTCAAAGCCGGTGTTGTGACCGGCAAAACCGCCAGAGACAAAAAACTTGGCCCACGGAGCCGGTCGATCGTCAAAGGCGGAAAAGGCGCCCTCACTCGGACGCTTGGACTATTGGGTGCAATTTTCGCCTGGGGCGTCGAGATCGGGCATGTCGATCACAATCCTGTTCGCGGCGTCCGCCGCTTCGCCGACAACCAGAAGAAGGCACTGCTGACGGGACAGCAATATCATGCGTTAGCAGAGGCGTTGCTTGCACTTGAACAAAAGCGAGACCGCCACGGTGAGCCAATGCATAACCGAATGGGTATCGCTGGCATCCGGTTCATCGCGTTGAGTGGCGTCCGTCGCGGCGAATGTCAGAAACTGACCTGGGACGAGGTTGATGCGGAAGGCACATGCCTTGCGATGGATGAAACAAAAACGGGGCAATCGTTGCGTCCGCTTAGTCGTACAGCATATGCCGTAATCGATGGCCTCGACCCGATCTCGGACTATGTATTCGCTGCTGGGCCGGAACAGAAAGGTTATCAAGGGTTACCCCAGTTGTGGCGTACGGTACAGAAGACTGCGCGACAGGCTGCAGTGGTGGAAGCGAAAGCCCGAGGAGAACAGCTGCCTGAGAACGGTCCGCTTGATGACATAACGCTTCACAGCTTGCGGCACAGCTTCGCCGGTGTTGCAGAGGAGTTGGGCGCGTCGGTCCCCACCATCGCGGCGTTGCTTGGTCACCGCCTCGGCGGGGTAACCGGTGGCTATATATTGAAGCGTGTCGATGTCATGTTGATCGATGCCGTGAATCGGGTCGGCGACCACATTGCCATGATGATGCGCGGTGAGGCCCCTCAGACGCAGATCATTCAGTTCCGTCCAAGGGGGAGGAACGCGCGTCTCCCATTGACGGCGACCCGCACGCCGCAGGAGAGCATCTCCGCCACTCACACGAGCATAGCTTGAAATGTATAGCTCTAAGGACTATATTTATTCCGGAATGCGAGCGCGGGCATGACAGTCTTTGTTACAAAAGAGTTTGCCCGGTTTTCGCGGAAGGCGAGACTCTCTGCTGAGAAACTGTTCGACGCAGCTTCTGAAATCGCCGAGGGACGGGCTGATGCCGATCTTGGCGGCGGAGTGTTCAAGCAGCGCGTGGCGCGTGATGGTGGTGGCAAGTCAGGTGGCTTTCGCACGATCATCGTGTTCCGCACAGGTGGACACACCTTCTTCGTCCATGGCTTTGCCAAGAAAGCCAAGGCGAATGTATCGACGAAAGAGTTGAAGGCGTTGAAGCAACTCGCGGATGTGCTGCATGGCTTCTCGCCGAAGCAGCTTGCAACTGCAGTATCAAGTGGCGAACTGGTTGAGGTATTTAGCGATGGTGGCGAGGCGTAAGGCCGAAACAGGTATTCTGGGATCCGTCCACAAGACTGTGGCCGGCCTGCGCAAGGCCGGTCTGGTCGACAAGGCTACGATGCGCGAGTTTGACGCTTTGTGCCTAACCCCGGTCGAACCGCTGACGGCCCAGGAGATCCGTGCGCTTCGTGAACGCGAGCAAGTTTCGCAGCCTGTGTTCGCTCATTATCTTAATGTGCGAAGGGACGCCGTGAGCAAATGGGAGCGCGGGGAGAAGCGCCCCAACGGTCCTTCACTTAAGTTGCTTAATCTTGTCAAGGCAAAGGGATTGCAGGCTATCGCATGACCGTGAAGGTCCCAGCGACGCCTGCTTGTTGATTTCCACCGAGAACTGGGTCTCAATGGATTGCGATAAAGTATTCCCCACTCCTTGGAGCGTATCTTGCGAGTTCAAAGCTAAGCGATTGGCGCCTACCGGTCACTCGCTTCCTTTTCGCAAAAGCACGACGGGGCATTGCTTGTCCAATGAGGCCGTCGAGATTATTGCAGTCATTGATCCCAAAGAGGTTGCTGGATCCATCAGACGACAATCGGCGAACCGGGGACTTCAAGGGCTCCTCGAGACCGACGCCATTCCCTCGAAGAACCCCGGCACGCCGGCGCCGCCGATCAGCACCGCTCGATCCAGCGACCGGTTGAACAACTCGCATGCCGTCTCTGGGACGAAGAGGCATGAGTGGCAGGCAGCCCCGTTCAGGGGGTCGCTTGTCGTGCTGACCCCAGACATGCAAAGCGGATCGGAAGAACACCATTTCAACCGCTCAAGGGCACGCTGAACGGTTCCTGCGATGCGATCCGACAGCCCTTCGCGTTCTAGGCCTCCAAGCGTTCCCTCGTTGTCCGAGGTCGCGGTGTAGAGCAGAACGCCCGCCATAGGCTCGCCGTCCGCGTCGGCATACAGCCTCTCCAATAGGGAGGCCGAGCCGTAACCGGACGTGATCGACAGTTCCAGCATCAACGCATGGGACAAGGCGTGGACCAAAAGGCCGCGCGCGGTGACCGATTGCGGTGGCGTGTCGTTAGGTCGGTCGAACCGCTTCCGCCAGTCCGCGACCCATTCGTCGTGCAACTGCCGCGCGCGCGCCTCCACCGCGTCTTCTGCTTCCCAGGCGGCCACCATGCCCTCGTCCAGCGCCAAGAAGAGTCCCTCGCCCGAGGTGGCGATGGCTGGTCGCCAATTAGCCTTTCGCGACAGGGACGCAATGGTCTGGTCGTCCGTCCCGTCGGGAGGATAACGGCGCGTAAACCCCTTGAGAGCGCGGACCTCGCGCAGGCGCGGGACACGAACGATGGCGGAGAACCACGGGGCTAGCGCAACGGGAACGGCCTCTTCGCGAACTTCGAACGTCTCGCTCGGCGGGGCGGATGCATCGCGGAACTGCCGCCATTCTTCACGTCTGAGTGCGACGTCCGCGCCGGGTGTCTTTGCGTTCGGCAGGCGATCCAGAAGGTCGAGCATAGCGTCTAGGCGCTGACGGGCTTCGGAGACAGGTATCTCCGCCAGCTCCCCAAGACGCTTGGCAACCTTGTCCAAGGCGCGCTCGATTACTCGTTCATCTCCATCCTCTGCAAAGTCTTCAAGGGCGATCTGAATCCGGCTCCAGAGGTCATGTTCTTCTAGAACGGCCCGGAAGGTGTCCGACCAGGGCGGGATCGTGAGCACGGAGGCGACATGGGGGAAGTAGAGATTACTGCTGCCACGCAGCGCCGTCGCGACCTCCTTTGAGGGCGCATCGCATGTCTCGCTTGCGTCATCACCAAGCCAGGGCCGCCTGCCATGACAGCCTCCAAGGAGCTGCTGGGCTTTGGTGAAGGCATCGCGGAGACTGCTTCCCTTTCCGCAGTCGGCGCAATCGACATAGAGGTTGCGAAGGCCGGCTCCGCGTGACCGCAACTTCAGCCTGCCGCTTCGACGGCAGTCTTCAGTATGCCTGTCTTCGATCCAGCCTAGCCACGGGAAATCGTCTAGGTGCCCGCGTTGGCAGATCATCATAAGGCGTGCTGGCACGACATAGACCGTCCGGCCGATCCTGCTGCTGCAGGCTTGACAGAAAAGTCCTGCACCACCTGTTTCAAACGACCATCCGCTCTGATGTCGGAGGCCGTGACATTCGGGACATTCCTGCCACGTTGGGAAGCGCGCAGCCGGCAGAGCGTGGACGCGCTCGCCGTTTCCTCGTCCAAGGCTCACAGGGGGTTCGTAGAGCGCACTCACACCCAGGAGCCGTTCAAGAACGGGGTCCACTATTCGACGACATTCCTCCCGATCCCAAGAGTCCAGGCCAAGCGTGACACCTGAGACCGGCGCATTGTTCGCGGCAAGATAGTCCACCACCGCGCCGGGGCCGTGGGTCGAGACCAACTGTGCTCGCCGCAATTCACCCATCTTGGGACCGTTTCCTGTCGGCATCCTAGGTTCCTTCCAGATCAATGCGGACCGTCGCCTCCACACCACGGAGCGTATTCGGCGTGGGCTTCGGTCTGCGGGCAGCTCGTCCTGCGGCGCGGCGTTGGGCGGCTTGCTCCATAGACATCAGCAGCGCAGCGTCACCCTTGTCGCTCCACCAGGTCGACAAACCGTCGCGGACGCACCAGCCGTCAAGGAACTTGGTCAGTTCCTCACGGGTCGCGGCGGCTTCGCAGGCTTCCTGCTCACCGAGTTCGCCCACCCGCGACACAATTTCATCGATGATGCCTTCCAGTTCCGGACGCAGTGCCTCCGCCCTGCCCGGAGCCTGCCAGAGCTCGGGATGGCGGTGCGCTGCGATGGCGACGAAGGGCGCGTGCAGAGCACGGCTCCGCGCGCGCGGCGCGAAGGGCGTGACCGAGGTCGCCTCCACATCGCGGTATAGAGCGGAATGCCAGGTCGCATGCGTCTCAAAGCGGCTCCTGTCGCGAGGCCGATAGGCGGTGAAAAGGCCCAAGACCAGCCCATCGGTCTGGTCGCGTCCGACCCGGCTGGTGGCCTGAATGTACTCGGAGATGCCCTTTGGTTGACCGTCGACTACCATCAGACCCAGCCGCCCAACGTCGACACCGACGGAGATCATATTCGTGGCAAGCGCAACATCAATGGCCCCGGGCGCATCGTGCCGCTGCTCCAGCTTGTCCAGCGTCTGCCCTATCTGTTCGGAGCCTATGCGACTCGTGATCTCGATCTGGGTGTCGATGGGCCGTGGCGTTTCGTCCCGATACGATGCCAGGCGCCGCATCGTCTCTGGGGTGATGACTTGCATGAGCGAGACCGATCCTCCCAGTTCTTTGAGTGAGTTGAAGTACCCCAGAAGGGTCCACGCTGCGTCGCGTTCGCAGCCGTGCAGCACAGAGGCCGATTGCAGCAGGGACGCGCAGACGGCCTGTAGCATCTCGGGCTTGGAGTGACCGATGGTCGATGCGCCGACATACAGGCGCCCGCGTTTGTTCGGGTCGGTCTCGACGACGGCAAAAGCGGAGTCGTCGGCGTCGATGCCCGGCGGCGGGAATTGCATCGTCCTTCGGGCGAAAAGCGCTCGGACTTGCGATGCAGCGCTCCTGATGGTGGCGGTCGAGCCGATCACCTTGGGCGGGTGGCCGTCGTGGGTAGCCAGGATGTCGATTGCGGTTTCATACAGGCCACTCAATGTGCCGAGCGGCCCTGAAATCAGATGAAGCTCGTCCTGCACGATCAAGTCCGGTGGATCGCATACTCCTGTACCGAACAAGGCCGCAGTCTTGTAATTCCGCGCCACCTGCGCGAACTTGTCCGCCGTGCCGATGATCAGCGACGGACGTTCATCGTAGACGTCATCGTCGTTCGTATAGATCGGTAGCGGTCCCGCCTCGCCGACCTCGCACCGGTCCGTCCCGCAAGTGACCTCCACGCCGTCGCCCGCCGAGTGCCAGTCCAGCTTTCCGCCGCACGCGGGACAGTCGCGCAGACGGTCGGGACGCCCGACGTCCTTCACGGTCTCTCCGTCGAGGAGCTTCGCCGCATCTCGCCGCCTGTTGGGCGTCGTGGACTCTCCCAGCCAGAGACCTAGGGATATCGGTGCCCGAGTATTGTCGAAACCCCGCTCGGCCCATTCGAGATTGGCCGCACAGGTCATGGCCGCCGCGCGCTCAAATTGCTGCAGCGTCAGGAGCCGCAATGTGTAGCGCATGATCGCCGATACACCCTCCCCCTCTGCGCCGCGTTTCAGCCGGCGCGCGAAGATGGTGAAGGCGGTCAGCAGAAGGTAAGCTTCCGTCTTGCCGCCACCGGTCGGAAACCAAATCAGGTCCATGATGCCACGGTCCTTGTGATCCGGTACGACGGACGAGGCGGCTGAGAGAAGGATGAACCCAAGCTGGAACGGACGCCAAATCAACGGGCGGCGCTGGTCCTCTGGCTTTTTGCGGTTCTTCCAGTCCTGTTGACGCGCCATCGTCGCGTTCGCGAGCTTGAACGCCGACATCAGAGCGGCGTCGCCACGAAGGGCGTCAATCCCGCCGCGCATTCTCTTCGCTGCAACCCCACATGTGTCGAGATGGTCCTTCGCTTGCTTCGCTCTTGCCGCGGACAGGTCCAAATTCTCGAGGCGCTTCACCGTCGCGTCTATCCAGAGCTCATAAGCATCGACCATCGCATCACAGATCTTCAGGGCCTCCGGCCCTCCCTCGGCCAGCACGCCCGCCGCAAGACGGTCGCGAACACCTTCGAAACAAGCGTGACCTGCAGCACTCGTATCCGGGACGCGGGTTGCTGGAAGCCACGCGGTCGAGACCTCCTCCGCCGCTTCATTCCGCGGGCTCCATGTCGCCGCACAGGTGTGCCCCACCGCATATTCGACCGTGTCGCGCCATAGTAGGTCGGACGACCGCTCGTCGGCATCGTCTGCCTCCGGCCGACTGCGCAACGGACGTCCGATCAACCGCGAGCCGTTGTCCGCCCGGATCGTCATGCGGAATTCGAACAGCGCTTGGCGGTTCTGGTCGTACCGGTCGAGCGGCTTGCCCGGCTCTGAGCCCTCGTTGTGCACCACGATGGTCACGAGGCGCGCGCTTTCTCCCGGATTGCCGTGGTTGAACCTCGACTGGACCACGGTCAGATGCAAGCCGTCAAAGCCCTCCGATCCATTGTCGGAGAGGTTCAATTCGTCGTTCTCGTCTACCGAGATAGACAGGTCTGTCGAAACGGCTCGCCTCCGCCATACACGGCGCGTCCGGCTTGCGCCGTCGTTGTCATTCTCGAGCGGATCCTGTTCATCCGAATATCGTGCGCCCGTAACCTCCACCACGACGGAGGGTATGTCGCCGTCCCGGGTCGCGAGGGCGAAAGACAGCCCCGCGGCAGCTGGTCGCGCCGCAGCGTCGATCCTCGCGGCGGTGCCGGTGTCGGACTTGTCCTCCATTCCGCCGATTTCGGCCACGACATCCGGTGTGGTCGGCTGATCCCCTTCCAGAGTCCTGGACGCCTTCGGAAACAGAATGCCAGTCATAAACGCTTCGGAAGGGATGTCCGGCAGGGGACCAGCCATCGGCGCCGGTCCGATCAGGTCCTCGGCCAGCCGGTCGAGCAGTACACGGAAGGGGGCATCGGCTTCGCCAGGAGCATGGAGATTGGTCACGGGTTCCTCTGTCGCTTGAAGTTGATCCAGACGAAGCCATCGGCGACGGGCGCCACTTCGAGGGCATCCTCGCGGGCAATCGTGTACCAGTCCAGCCGGAAGTGACCCCTGGCGACCGGAACGAAGGGAGCCGCCCGCACTTCGGCACAGATCGAGGCAATCTCTCGATCGAAGGTCTCGGAGAAGCGCGCGAGCTCGACCTCGTCGTTGTCGTCGTCCGCGAAAATTCCCCATCCGCCCTCCCTCAGCCAGCGGAGTCGCTGCGCCCGAACAGGACTATCTGGCCGCGAAAAGACCGTCATCCCAAGGGTGTCGGACGGCCTCAGCTGTACCTGCACACCCGCCCCAGCGGCCCGCCAATGGCGTCCTTTGGTCACGCGCATCGTGCCAGTCTCGGGCGCAACGTAGAGTCGGCGTCTGGCGCGGGTCGCCCCGACATAGAGGACGCGCGCTTCTTCGGCAGCCTCGGCATCCGACAGTTCGTCGCGAGGCTCCGGCAGGTGCAGCTCGATGTCCTGCGCCTCTCTCCCCTTCGCCGCGTGGATCGTGGATGCGACCTGTCCGACAGGTGGCTCAGGGATGGGGGCTCGCCCAGTCCGCACCGCCTCGGCCATACGCAAGGCATCGTAGCGTCCATCGATGAGCGCCACCGCAAGCGTATCTGCGACTTTCGCCGCGGAGGGCAGGGTCGGGTCGCTCTGGACGACCTCCGCGACTGCGTCGGGATCAAGACCGTGCAGCAGCTCCATCGCGCGCCCCAGCCACGCGGGCGCCAGCTGGATGTCGTCGTCGGAAAGGCGCACGCGCACTCCGACCTCACCCATACGTGCCGCATGACGCGCCGCCGCGGCGTGCGACCGGAACAGCGCCAGTTCGGCAATGGGTCGGACCTCAGCAGGCACGGGCGGCGGTCCATCACTGGTCTCTTGGAGAACGTCGCGCATATCCGACAGGGCCGCATGACCGGACGTGGAATCGAGGACGATCCTTCGCCCGTCGCTGGCGAGACGCCTAAGCGTGGCTCGACTCGTCCGGTGGTTCCCTCCGAGTTCATACCGCTCGAAACCGTCTGCCGTGAGAACCTTGTCCATCGCCGCTGGCGCCGCGTGGCCGGACTCCCGCGCGCGGTAGTCGTAAATCGCCTGCGCGGGGTCGCCGAAGACGGTGACGCCGCAGTCCCGGGGCAATGCGCCGATGGTCTCGGTTTCCAGCTCGTACCCTGGACACCCTCACTCGAGAAACAACGTGGGCAGCTTGTGTCCGGCGTCACCCGTCCGGACGGCGGTGTGGACTGGAACTTTGGGCGCAAGCGAGGGCTCGGGCTTTAAAATCTGATTGATCGGGAGCGCCACAATGTCTGCGACAAAAATCCTCTGGGGCCAGCTTTTGGCGGTCTCTCTCATCGTGACGCTCACGACCTGGGGAGCAACGCAATACGTAGCCTGGAGACTGGGCTTTCAGGCGCAGCTCGGAACTCCCTGGTTCGAAGTGGCCGGTTGGCCAGTCTACTATCCGCCAGCCTTCTTCTGGTGGTGGTACTTCTATGATGCGTATGCGCCTGGAGTTTTTGTGCGCGGCGCTGTCATCGCTGCTTCCGGCGGATTTCTGTCCATCGCGGTCGCCATCGGCATGTCAGTCTGGCGGGCGCGCGAAGCAAAACGCGTTGAAACCTACGGTTCTGCCCGTTGGGCCGAAAAGGAAGAGGTAAGAGCGGCGAGCCTTTTCAATTCTGATGGCGTCATTCTCGGCTGCTACGAGGAAGACTATCTCCGTCATGATGGGCCGGAACATGTGCTCTGTTTTGCACCCACACGGTCAGGCAAGGGCGTCGGACTGGTTGTCCCTTCGCTGCTGACCTGGCCTGGCTCGGCCATCGTCCACGATATCAAGGGAGAAAACTGGCAACTTACCGCCGGCTTCCGCGCAAAGCATGGCCGGGTGTTGCTGTTCGATCCCACCAAGCCGAAATCGGCCGCCTACAATCCGTTGCTCGAAGTCCGCCGCGGTGAATGGGAAGTACGCGACGTCCAGAACATTGCGGACATCCTGGTGGATCCGGAAGGGTCGCTCGAAAAGCGGAACCATTGGGAGAAGACGTCACACGCGCTTCTCGTAGGTGCCATCCTGCATGTCCTCTATGCCGAAGAGGACAAGACACTGGCGGGTGTCGCGGCTTTCCTGTCCGATCCGAAACGACCGATCGAGTCGACATTGGCTGCGATGATGAAGACTGCCCATCTGGGTGAAGCCGGTCCGCATCCGGTGATTGCCAGCGCGGCACGCGAGTTGCTCAACAAGTCCGAGAACGAACGCTCCGGTGTACTATCGACTGCCATGTCGTTCCTGGGGCTTTACCGGGATCCCGTCGTGGCAGAGGTGACGCGTCGATGTGACTGGCGGATTGCCGATATGGTGGGAGGCCCAAGTCCCACGAGCCTTTACCTCGTGGTTCCACCATCGGACATCAATCGCACCAAACCGCTGATCCGCCTGATCCTCAATCAGATTGGCCGACGGCTTACGGAAGACCTCCGGGTGAACTCGGGCCGGCACCGGTTGCTTTTGATGCTGGATGAGTTTCCGGCTCTCGGCCGATTGGATTTCTTCGAGTCGGCCCTCGCTTTCATGGCTGGTTACGGCCTCAAGAGTTTCCTGATCGCACAGTCCTTGAACCAGATTGAGAAGGCTTACGGGCCGAACAATTCGATCCTCGACAATTGCCACGTCCGCGTCAGCTTCGCCACGAATGACGAGCGAACCGCCAAACGTATTTCCGATGCTTTGGGCACCGCCACGGAGATGAAGGCGATGAAGAACTATGCCGGCCACCGGCTGAGCCCCTGGCTCGGCCATCTGATGGTCTCCCGGTCCGAGACTGCACGTCAATTGCTGACGCCCGGTGAAATCATGCAGCTTCCACCGACCGACGAGATCGTCATGGTTGCGGGCACGCCGCCGATCCGGGCGAAAAAGGCGCGCTATTACGAAGACAAGCGGTTGAGCGAACGCATCCTGCCGCCACCCAAGTTGGCGCCGCCCCTCCAACGACGTGCCGATGATTGGAGCGACCTGCCGGTTTCTGCCAGTTCCGAGGTCATCCAACGAATGCCAGAACTGGTCAAGGAGGACGAGGATCCAACCGGATCCGAACGACGGCACCAACCGGAGCTCAGCAGAGTTGAGCCAGTCCAACAGAGGGAGCCGGTCAAAAACGAATTCGAGATCGACTTGATGGATGACGCAGACGATGACACCGCACGGACCAGCCGGATGACCCGGGTCCTGCAAGGTGTGGCGCGGCAAGTCTCGCTTGATCCCGGCGATGGCATGGAGCTTTGACGGCAATGGTGGCCCGCAAGAAGAAGGCCCAGATCTCTGCCTATCTCGACCAGGACGTCATGAAGATGCTGTCCGATTACGCCGCACGCCGGGATCTGTCGCAGTCGCTGGTCGTCGAGGCCGCCGTTGCGTCTTTTCTGTCGCCAGATGCTGATGAGCGGCGCGAAGCAGCTATCACCAAGCGCCTGGATCAGATCGACCGGCGGATGGCGCGGCTGGAGCGCGATCTCGGGATATCCGTCGAGACTCTTGCCATATTCGTCCGCTTCTGGCTTGCGACAACGCCGGCGTTGCCGGACCCGGTTGCTCAAGCCGCGCGAGCAAAGGCCGGTGAGCGATACGATGCCTTCGTCAGCGCGCTCGGGAGAAGATTGGCCAAGGGGCCGAAATTGAGGCAGGAAGTTTCCGAGGATGTTCCTAGGGAACCAGATTAGGGTTGCCCAAAAAGGGTAGCCGTAGTTGTGTCCGAAAAGGTGTTGGCGTTTTGATTTCGGAACGTCCTCGCTGCACGCTCGTGTACCGACTTACTAGTGGAAGATGCCTAAGCTGACAGGCAGCAACTCGTCCCCACTTCGGTCGTTCACCACGGTGAAGCCTACGCCTGAAAGAAGACATTCATTTGAGGTGCAGCAAATTCACAAGATGGGCGGAAACTTACCTTTTGCTGCGCGGGACACCAATGGCCGTTATGCGGACTTTTCTGCCGTTGATCGCGATAAACGCGACCGCCGCTTCCAACACAAAGCCGAATTATCTATGGTTTGTCTGCGCAGCGATTTAGCTTGCACAGGCCCGCCATCAATCGTTGCTTGCACCACACGCATATCCCGTGGGCTTTACGCGCTAAAATTCTCGTGAACCAAAGTTTTGAATTTCTCCGTCATTCTTCAACCAATAGTCCGACAGAAGGTCTAGAACCCGTGCAGTTGCTTGGAACACTCACCATGCCCAACCACACGGGCCCTCGGCACATTTTAGTCTTCGCCGTCCAGAAGTGCTCCTGCTCCGGAGTCATCATGCACGTCGATCGTGACCAACTCCGGGTTTAGGCCGATCGTGTGTTGGTTCAGCCATTTGTTGACTTCGATTTTTTCGAAACGTCCATTGACTTCAACCGGAAAACGTATGGCTTCCCCCGCCTTGACAGGCAGGACTTCATTTTCCTTGACCACAATCGTGCCGTTCACAATGACATAGGGAACACCGGTCGTCGGCGTACCGTGCTCGCCAACCTTGTAGCCGGAATTGTCCGTGATCGTCTGAGGATCAAAGATCGTGATATCGGCGACTTTGCCCACCTGCATCCGGCCTCGGTCCTGCATTGACTTCAACCCGGTGTCGCCCAGATGCTTGGCAACCCAGTAGCTGGCCTGCGCAATTGTGAACATTAGCGGTACGCCCTGTTCACGGCCCATACGGAAGGTCGCTCCACGGGTGCCGGACGTTCTGGGGTGACCGCGATAGTCGGAGTACTCCGCGTTCCATGGCAGCAATTCACCATCTTCGCCGACACCCGCCATGGCATCGCTGGCCAGTGTCATATGCGGAACCGTCAACCAGTAGGGCATCCACTCTTCGCGGTATGGAAAGAACACGACAACAGCCCGTCCTGGGTTGGATTCAAGAAGTGCCGCGTATGTCTCATCCGTGAGATAGGCGTCATCGACCGGATCGTAGAGCGTGTCTTCGTAGCGGTAGCCGTATTTTTCCCGCCATTCCGCCGGCCGCAAGAAGTCCGCACTGACCGGTGTCGATCCCGCCGCATAAGGATAATACTCTGACCACATATTGAGACCCTTTTCGCGGGCCATCTGGAGCTTTTCCTCAATTTCCCACCAGCCGTAATCATTGTTGTGGGCCATCAACAGTGGCGCATCCAGCAACATTGCGTTGGTGAAAATCTCATCAAAGGCGATGGGGGCCTCAGTCGGTGTATCCTGAATCAGGTGATAGCGTGTATGCACAGACGTGAGGCGGCCATAGTTTGCGGCCGCCCGCTGAGCGGCGAAAAGCTCATAGCTGGTCAGACCGCGCGCCATGTAGGCGGCACCCACCCCAACCCCAATCGCACCATTCTTCAGGTCGGTGTCCAGGATTTGCATGACCTCATTCATCTGGTCGATGGACGATCTTGTGACGGACCAACCGACGACCCCATCCGCGCCCGCCGCTGCGATATAGGGGGTCGCTCGCGCATAATCGGTTGGTTCACTTAGTCCAGCCTCAGGATCATGAACCGCCATCCGCGCCATGATCATGCCTGCCGTGGTGCCATAATTCACCTGCCAGCCGGATTCTACCTTTTCGTCATACCAACCGCCAACGTTGAACGCGCCAAGTTCCAGATCCATCCCCGTGGTGACGCCGTCGCGCAGCGCCATCTTGGTCGCGAACTCATCTACAGCGTGATAATGCGTATCGATGAAACCGGGTGCCACAACGTGACCGGTGGCATCAATGGTCTCAGCCCCTGACAGCGGCCCTTTGCTGATAGCGGCGATGCGCCCATCAGAGATGCCAACATTGGCGATGTCATCGAACATCGTCTCAGGGTCCATGACCCTGCCATTGTTGATCACAAGGTCATAATCTTGGGCGTATGCCGCTGATGCAGCCAGACCGCCCACGACAAGGGCCGTCGTTAAAAGTCTAAGTCTGCTCATTGATGGATCCTCAAGTAGATTTAAAAAATTCATTTCGTAACAGCGTTGCGGATTGGTCGACCGTAGGGCGCGTCCAGCACCAGTTCACCGTCGCGTACCGCAAAGCCGCCGTTTACTAGCACGGTCTTCACACCGACACTCGGTTGGTTGGCATTTTCAAAAGTGGCCAGATCAGCAATCGTGACGGGATCGAAAACGACGATATCAGCGTCCATCCCCACCTGAATCCGACCCTTGTTGCGCATCTGCGGCACGCTGTCTTCCAGCGTCTGGGCGGGCATCAGCGACATCTTGCGGATCGCTTCGGAAAGCGACAAAAGCCCACGTTCGCGCACGTAGGAGCGCAGGATTTTCGAAAAGGTTCCAGCCGACCGCGGATGACTGAAGACATTGTCGGGCAGCGGCCATTCATCACCTTCGTAGTTCTGAACTTGGCCATTCTCGTCAAAGTAGGACCAGAACACGGCGTCCGAGGCGATCATCGTCGACGGGTGCGTTACAGATAGGTCCAGCAACGCCAGGTTCTCTGGGTTGTTCTCATCAAGGAAATGCCATGTGATGAAGGTGCCCGGATTATTTGCCTGATAATCGGCCAGTTGTTCCTCGGTCATTCGGTCGGCGCCGAGCTGAAAGTTATCGGCTGTCGAATCCATCCGTTCGCGCCAGTCTGGTCCCGAGAACATCGCTGCCCCCACGACGGTGTTGGCGGCGCCGTAAGGATAGGCCTCGGTCGTGACGTTGATGCCCTTCGCCTGCGCCTCTTCCACCAGGGCCAACGTGGTCTTGATGTCCGACAGGGAGGTTGAGTTGATGTGGCAAAGGTGCATATGCGCGCCGGTGATGGCAGCATTTGCGATCAGTTCCTTGATTGCCTCAAACGAGCTTTGCGGCTCGATGTTGCTGGCGTAACGCACATGGGTGTAGGTCGGCACATGATAGTCGTGAGCCAGTTCAGAAAGGGCAAAATACTCTTTCTGCCCATAGCCCGGCGCATACCCGGCATTGATCCCGATGCCCAGTGCACCTTCCTTCAGACCTTGTTCGACCAGTTCCAGAATCTGTTCCGATTGCTCAGGTGACGCGATATCCGTCTTCCAGTGGCTATGCGACTGGGCATCCTGAAAATAAGCTGCTGTGGCGAGAGGGTCTGTCTCTGTAAACGTCGCGATCCGGCCAAAGGTCCAGCCCGCAGCAGCGCCATAGTTGACAGGAAGTTTCTTGGTGGCCTGGCCGTCGTACCAGTCAGCAATGGGCAGAACGCCGGATTCAAGCTCCAACGAAGTGGTCACGCCCTGCGTGACCTGCATCCGGTAGTCACCGATATTCTGTCCGTGCGCGTGCAGGTCGATGAAACCTGGTGATACGACATGACCAGTGGCATCGATCACAACATCGCCCTCGAGTGGAAATTCGCTGATGGCCACGATCTTGTCGCCTTGGATGGCAACGTTTCGGATGCCATCAAGCCTGGTCTCGGGGTCAATCACCCGACCGCCCACAATTACAATATCATTGGCAAGCACGACCACGGTTGACGAAAATAGAACGGCTATCGCAGATGCAGCCAAATATTTTTTGGTCAACACATTAAATCTCCTTTGCATTTTCAAATCCGCCGACCCGTCCGGTCGCTCAAAAATCTCTCCCCGCGCTGAAAATTCTCTACCTTCATCTCAGAGACTACCATGCTTCCCGAACTGGCCATTTACATTTCGTGCCAGACAAACGAAAACGCAGTCACCTCACGTTAACCTATTTACAGAAAAGCGGGAGCCCGGATGAACAAACGGTCTGGCCCAAAATTCACAAGGGCAATGCTGGTGCTGCTCCCGCTCACCACAGAATTTGCCCAACGGGGTGGCGATGTTGAAGCGCTGTTGATCAGACACAAGATACCTTTGGCCGCGCTGACCAACCCGACGATGCTTGTCGATGCCTCCGCATGCTATGCCGCAATGGAAGATATGGCGGAAACCCTCGGAGATGTTCATTTCGGAGCCAAGGTGGCGACTGAAGCCGCAAACAAAGGCGCGCCAGCGATTAGGGATGCAGCAAAAAACGCGGTGACCTTGGGAGACTTCCTGGCACGAATCGTGGTGGAAATAGCGACTCAAGTCGACAATGTGCGCTACCTGTTCGCTGCATCATCCGACGCCGCCAATTTCGAAGTTCAGCGCACGCTCAGGGTTTCGGGGCCGACCACACAACTGGATGCCATCGGCGTTGTCTTCTACGTAAGCCTGATCAAACGGGGATTGGGAAAGACATTCGATCCCAAACACATCATCGTTACTGCACGAACCAATGCAGGCTTTCCACCGGGTTTCCTGCCTAAAAGTTCCTTCATCAAGTCGGACATCAATGGCCTGCGAATTTCTTTCCCGCCGAAGTGGCTCTCACAGCCGTTTTCGCCAGGCTGGGACGTGATTGAAACTCCGCGGGGGGAATTCGCACGTGACGGTCGCGACGACGGTGCAACGGTTGCCTATTTTCGTAGCGTGCTTGCAGAGAATATTGGCGTCGAGGATCTGTCGCTGAACCGTTTTGCCAAAATCTGCGGCACGCACCCACGCCAGATGCAGCGCATTCTGTCCGCCCAAGGCGTCACCTATAGTCAGATGAAAGAGGACGCCCGTCGACACCTCGCGGTTGAGCTTGTTGCGAACACAAGCACACCCATCGCGCAGATCGCATTTCGGGTTGGTCTCTCGAGCCCGCCAGCTCTAACTCGAGCATTCAGGCAGTGGACCGGCAAGACGCCTACGCATTTTCGTGCCGAAACTGCGCGAGACCGCGATACATAAGAACTCTGAGCAGCGGGACGCAGGAGGTCCGCTTTCGACCCTTAGTGCTAAACCGTCGATATTGCAGCTTTGGTCACTAAGGGCTCGGAACGGAACTCAGCTGCAATCGGCTCCAATGTCCGCTTCGGGCCGAAATCGACATCCTGTCCGGGGCTGGCGAATGTCAGCTAAGCACAATCGGCGAACGCAAGCCGACTATCCCCTTCCGGCCCCATAATTCATTCATGATGATGATGATGGGTATGCCCTGACACCACTGGTCAAACCGCCCTTTCCCTGTCTTTGCACGCCATACTACGACGCCATCAAATAGCTATTGAACCTCTCCAAAATCAGGTCCTTTTAATCATCCCCGTCCGGGACCGTTCCTGTCGTCCCCGGCATCAACGGGGATCCCATGACGACACCACATCAAGCCCCGGAAGGTCAGGCACGCAGCGCGCGCATGCTCCGCACGGCTCTCGGACCGGCAATCACCCGCCTTCTGGAAGATCCCGCCGTGATCGAGGTGATGCTGAACCCGGACGGGCGCATCTGGGTTGACCGGCTGTCCGAAGGCCTGTCGGCCACCGATGTGCGGTTGTCACCGTCCGACGGCGAACGCATCGTACGCCTGATAGCGCATCATGTCGGCGTGGAAGTCCATAGCGGTGCGCCACGTGTTTCCGCCGAACTCCCCGAGACGGGAGAACGGTTCGAAGGACTTCTTCCTCCTGTCGTTGCCGCTCCGACTTTCGCGATCCGCAAGCCTGCCGTCGCTGTTTTTACCCTGGAAGATTACGTTGCGGCCGGCATCATGATGCCGGCACAGGCCGAAGCACTCCGCTTGGGCGTCGCGACACGCGCAAACATTCTCGTTGCCGGGGGCACCAGTACCGGCAAAACCACACTGACCAACGCGCTTTTGGCCGAGGTCGCCAAGAGCTCAGACCGTGTGATCCTCATAGAGGACACCCGCGAGCTCCAGTGCGCCGCGCCCAACCTCGTCGCGATGCGCACCAAGGACGGCGTCGCCTCCCTGTCCGACCTCGTCCGCTCTTCCCTGCGTCTGCGCCCCGATCGCATCCCGATCGGTGAGGTGCGTGGGCCGGAGGCCCTTGACCTCCTGAAGGCCTGGGGAACGGGCCATCCCGGGGGCATCGGCACGATCCATGCCGGTTCCGCCATTGGTGCCCTGCGCCGGCTGGAACAGCTCATCCAGGAAGCCGTCGTCACTGTCCCACGCGCCCTGATCGCGGAAACGATTGACCTCATCGCCGTCCTTGCCGGGCGTGGATCCCAGCGGCGGCTCGCGGAGCTTGCCCGTGTCGAAGGTCTTGGTCCCAACGGTGACTACCGCGTTTCCCCGGCCGTTCCCGCAACGTCCTCACACCTTGGAGATCCTTCATGATCCGAACCATCCTTCGCGTGCGCCGTCCCATCGCGACTGCCGTAGTTGTCGCTTATGTCAGCGTGTTATCCATTTCTGCCGCCCACGCTGCCGGGTCTTCCATGCCTTGGGAAGCACCGCTTCAGTCGATCCTGGAATCCATCGAGGGGCCGGTCGCCAAGATCGTTGCGGTGATCATCATCATCGTAACCGGCCTGTCGCTGGCCTTCGGCGATACGTCCGGCGGGTTCCGGCGCTTGATCCAGATTGTCTTCGGCCTGTCGATCGCCTTTGCCGCCAGTTCCTTTTTTCTGTCGTTCTTTTCCTTCGGCGGCGGGGCGCTCGTCTGATGGTGGAGACATTCGAACAGCAAGGCGAAGTGCCGGGTTTCAGCGTCGCGGTGCACCGGTCGTTGAGCGAACCGATCCTGCTCGGCGGTGCGCCCCGAGCCATCGCGATCCTGAACGGCACTTTGGCAGGAGCTATCGGCCTCGGCCTGCGTCTCTGGCTGGTCGGGCTTGCCATCTGGCTCATCGGCCATCTCGCCGCGGTCTGGGCCGCAAAGGGCGATCCGCTCTTCGCTGAAGTTGGACGCAGGCACCTGCGCTTTCCAGCGCATCTGTCGGTTTGAGCGGGGGCCCGGTCGATGATGAACCTCGCTGAATACCGCACGCGCAACAGCCGTCTTGCCGACTATCTGCCGTGGGCGGCGCTGGTCGAAAAAGGCGTCGTGCTCAACAAGGACGGCAGTTTCCAGCGAACGGCCCGGTTCCGTGGACCGGATCTCGACAGTGCCGTTCCGGCCGAACTCGTCGCTGTCACTGGCCGCCTCAACAACGCTTTTCGCCGTCTCGGGTCGGGATGGGCCATCTTCGTTGAGGCGCAGCGTCATCCTGCCAATCTTTATCCTGACAGCACCTTTCCGGATGCGGCTTCTGCGCTGGTCGACGCCGAGCGCAAGGCAAGCTTTGTAGAAGCTGGTGCGCACTTTGAATCGACCTACTTCCTGACCTTCACCTATCTGCCGCCGGCCGAAGAAGCCGCACGCGCGGAACACTGGCTGTTCGAAGGCCGGGAGACCAATGGCCTCAACCCGCGCGAAGTGCTGACCGGTTTCATTGATCGGACCGACCGGATCCTTCAGCTGATCGACGCCTTCATGCCCGAATGCATCTGGCTCGATGATGCCGGGACGCTGACCTATCTGCACTCAACAATCTCGACCAACCGGCACACTGTCCGTGTGCCGGAGACGCCGGTTTATCTCGACGCGCTGCTCGCGGATCAGCCACTCACCGGCGGCCTGGAGCCAAGGCTCGGAGACAGGCATCTGCGTGTCCTGACCATTACAGGATTTCCGTCCGTGACGACGCCGGGCCTGCTCGACGAGCTCAATCGGCTGGCCTTTCCCTATCGCTGGTCGACGCGCGCGATTCCGTTGGACAAGACGGACGCGACAAAACTCCTGACCCGGATCCGCCGTCAGTGGTTCGCCAAGCGCAAATCAATCGCCGCTATCCTGAAGGAGGTGATGACCAACGAGCAGTCGGTATTGGTCGACACCGATGCCGCGAACAAGGCGGCCGATGCCGACCAGGCGCTTCAGGAACTCGGCGCGGACCATGCCGGCATTGCCTATGTCACGGCAACTGTGACTGTCTGGGATATCGACAGCAAGATCGCCGACGAGAAGCTGCGGCTCGTGGAAAAAGTCATCCAGGGTCGCGATTTCACGGCAATGCCGGAGACACTCAACGCGGTCGACGCCTGGCTTGGCAGCCTGCCGGGCCATGTCTATGCCAATGTCCGCCAGCCACCGATCTCGACTCTCAATCTCGCCCACATGATCCCCTCAAGTGCAGTGTGGGCGGGGCCGGAGCGGGACGAGCATCTTTCGTCTCCTCCCTTGCTCTATGGCAAGACGGAAGGCTCGACCCCGTTCCGGTTTTCCTTACATGTCGGCGATGTAGGCCATACGCTGGTCGTCGGCCCGACAGGGGTGGGCAAATCCGTCCTTTTGGCGCTGATGGCGCTGCAGTTCCGGCGATACAGGAACTCCCGGGTGTTCGCCTTCGATTTCGGGGGATCAATCCGGGCAGCGTGCCTCGCCATGGGTGGCGACTGGCATGATCTCGGCGGCGGCCTCACCGAAGGCAGTAGCGTGTCGCTGCAGCCTCTTGCCCGGATCGATGCCGCCACTGAGCGCTCCTGGTCCGCCGACTGGATCGTCGCCATCCTCATGCGTGAAGGCGTTACGGTCAACCCGGACGTGAAGGAGCATATCTGGACGGCGCTGACATCGCTTGCCTCCGCGCCGATAGACGAACGGACGCTCACTGGACTTTCCGTCCTGCTCCAGTCCAATGATCTCAAACAGGCCCTGCGTCCCTACTGCATCGGCGGCGCCCATGGCCGCCTGCTCGATGCGGAAAGCGAGCAACTGGGATCAAGCAGCGTCCAGGCCTTCGAGACCGAGGGACTGATCGGCACGGGTGCGGCACCTGCCGTGCTTGCCTATCTGTTCCACCGGATAGAGGACCGGCTCGACGGATCGCCGACCCTGATCATTATCGATGAAGGCTGGCTGGCGCTCGACGACGAGGGGTTTGCGAGCCAGCTCCGGGAATGGCTAAAGACGCTCCGGAAGAAGAATGCCTCTGTTGTTTTCGCCACGCAGTCGCTGTCCGACATCGACGGCTCTGCCATTGCGCCCGCCATCATTGAGAGCTGCCCGACGCGGCTCCTGCTGCCAAACGAACGCGCGATCGAACCGCAGATTGCCAGTATCTACCGCCGCTTTGGTCTCAACGACCGCCAGATCGAGATCCTGGCTCGGGCGACACCAAAACGCGACTACTACTGCCAGTCCCGGCGGGGCAACCGGCTCTTCGAGCTGGGCCTCTCCGAAGTTGCTCTGGCTCTTTGCGCGACCTCCTCGAAGACCGATCAGACAGCTATCGCCCACATCTTCGCGGACCACGGCCGCGAAGATTTCCTCGAAGCCTGGCTGCGTCACCGCGGCCTTCCCTGGGCGGCCGATCTTATCCCCGACCTCACCAACCTGGAGATTCAGTCATGACGTTCCGCCGATCCCGTGCCGTTGTTGCCGCCGCCGCTGCCGCAATGTTGAGTGCGCCATTTGTTAGCTCTGTCGCCTTTGCCCCGCCGGCCCATGCCTGGCGGGTCGTGTTCGATCCGTCGAACTATGCCCAGAATGTTCTGACAGCGGCGCGGACGCTGGAGCAGCTCAACAACCAGATCGTCCAGCTTCAGAACGAAGCGCAGATGCTGATCAACCAGACCCGCAACCTGGCCAGCCTGCCTTATTCGGCTCTGCAGCAACTCCAGCAGTCGGTGCAGAGGACACAGCAGCTTCTGCAGGAAGCCCGGAACATCGCCTTCGACGTCCAGCAGATCGATCAGCTGTTCCAGCAGCAGTATGGCAACATCGACCTGAGTGCGAGCGAGCAGCAGTTGGTCACTGGTGCGCGCAGCCGCTGGCAAAACACGGTCGGCGGGCTGCAGGATGCCTTGCGTGTGCAGGCTGGTGTCGTCGGCAATATCGAGACCAACCGCGCGCAGATGTCCGCGCTGATCGGACAGAGCCAGGGGGCCACAGGCGCGCTTCAGACCGCCCAGGCCGGCAACCAGCTCCTGGCGCTCCAGGCCCAGCAGCTTTCCGATTTGACCGCCGTGGTGGCCGCCAATGGCCGGGCATTGGCCTTGAGCGAAGCGGAACGAACAGCTGCAGCCGAACAGGGGCGCATTCAGCGCCAGCGCTTCCTGACGCCGGGCTCCGGCTACCAGCCCGGCAACGCGCGCATGTTCAACAACTGATCTTTCCGGAGGACATTCCCATGGACGGCAAGATGCTGGCTCGGCTCTCGGCAATCGTGTTCGTGGCGATCGCCATCACGGCAAGCCTGATCGAGATGTCCCGCAAGGACGAGCCAGCGCCCATACTGTCTGCACCGGTCGCTCCCTCAGCCTCCGATCCGCTGCGCGCCGAACTGCGCCGCTGCCAGCAGATGGGCAGAGCAGCAACCGATGACGAAGACTGTCTGGCAACCTGGCAGCAGAGCCGGGACCGGTTTCTCGGCCGGGATCCTCGAACCAACGAGGAGCGGTGATCCATGGGCGGCACGGGTGTTATCGATAATTTCCTTGGGGTCTTCACCAGCTACATCGACAGCGGCTTCGGGCTGCTGGGCGGTGAGGTAGCCTTCATCGCGACAACCCTCATCGTCATCGATGTGACGCTGGCCGCGCTCTTCTGGTCCTGGGGCGCCGATGACGACATCATTGCCCGCCTCGTGAAGAAGACACTGTTTGTCGGTGTCTTCGCCTATCTCATCGGCAACTGGAACAATCTGGCCCGGATCGTCTTTGAGAGTTTTGCCGGTCTCGGCCTGACGGCCTCCGGCACCGGCTTTTCCGCCGCCGATCTCTTGCGTCCGGGCAAGGTGGCGCAGGTCGGTCTCGATGCGGGACGGCCACTGCTGGAATCGATCTCCGACCTGATGGGTTGGGTCGCCTTCTTCGAGAACTTCATTCAGATCGCCTGCCTGCTCTTTGCCTGGGCTCTGGTGATCCTGGCCTTCTTCATTCTCTCCATCCAGCTCTTCGTCACGCTGATCGAGTTCAAACTGACCACCTTGGCAGGATTCGTGCTCATTCCCTTCGGCCTTTTCGGCAAGACCGCCTTTCTGGCCGAGCGCGTGCTCGGCAATGTCATCTCTTCCGGCATCAAGGTGCTGGTCCTTGCCGTCATCATCGGCATCGGTTCGACGTTGTTCGCGCAGTTCACTGCCGGCTTCGGCGGTGTCACGCCGACGATCGACGAGGCGATGGCCGTGGTCCTCGCAGCCCTGTCCCTGCTCGGTCTCGGGATTTTCGGTCCGGGCATTGCGAACGGTCTCGTCTCCGGGGGACCGCAACTGGGGGCCGGATCCGCCGTCGGAACCGGCCTTGCGGTCGGCGGCGCGGCCGTGGCCGGTGTCGGAGCCGCCGGACTGGCGGCTCGCGGAGGTGCGCTCGCCTTCTCCGGGACCGCGGCTGCCGCACGCGGCGGCGCGGCCATCGCGGGTGGCGCTTCGACTGCCTACAGCCTCGGATCAGCTGGACAGTCAGGCGCCGCCGGTGTCGCCTCCGGCCTTGGCGCGGTGGCGAGTGCCGGGGCGCGAGCCGCTGTGTCGCCGCTCAAACGATTGCAGTCAAAAGCATCCGGAAGTTTCCAAGAAAACCATCAATCCGGAGCCCGGACGGCTTTCGAGGCAACGGGCGGCACGATTGGTAACAAAGGTGGTCCGGATGCCGCGTCTGCATCTCCCGCTCCCACATCGTTTGCGGCTGCCGATGGCCCGCCCGCCTGGGCAAGGCGCATGAAGCGTTCCCAGCAGCTTTCTCACGGTGTGTCCGCTGCTGCCCATGCTGTTCGTTCCGGCGACAGCCACGGTGGCGGCGCCTCCATCAATCTCCAGACAAGCGATCGCTCATGAGCTTTTTCAAACGATCTTCCATTCACTACGGCAATTCCCCCGAGGCCGTAACGCCCTACCAGAAGGCCGCTCAGGTCTGGGACGAGCGTATCGGCTCGGCCCGTATCCAGGCAAAAAACTGGCGGTTGATGGCCTTCGGCTGCCTTGTTCTCTCCGGCGGTTTTGCCGCTGCGCTCATCTGGCAGTCCGTCAATGGCTCCGTCGTGCCCTGGGTGGTGCAGGTGGACAAGCTGGGCGAGGCGAAGGTGGTTGCGGCCGCCCTTGCCGACTATGAACCGTCGGATCCGCAGATCGCGTTTCATCTGGCGCGGTTTATCGAGAAAGTCCGAAGCATTCCGGCCGATGCCATCATCGTCCGGCAGAACTGGCTCCGGGCCTATGAGTTCACCACCGACCGCGGTGCGCTCGCGCTCAACGATTACGCACGCTCAAACGATCCGTTCACCAGGGTCGGCAAGCAACAGGTTGCGGTCGAGGTTTCCAGCGTCATCCGCGCTTCGCCCGGCAGTTTCCGCGTGGCCTGGACGGAGCGCCATTACGAGAACGGACAGCTCTCCGCGACTGAACGCTGGACGGCGATCCTGACCGTCGTCATCCAACCGCCCCGCGATGCGGAGAGGCTGCGGGCCAATCCGCTTGGCATCTATGTCAATTCCATCAACTGGTCGCGGGAGATGGGGCAATGAGGACGGCTTTCCGTAAACCCGCGTTTCCGGCCTTCCGGAACGCCGTAAGTGCGGCTGTGCTTCTCTGTGCAACGGCGTTGGCGGGCTGCGCCACCTACAAGCCTCCGCAGATCAGCTACGATGCCAACGTTCCGCCCCTGCCGGCAGTGCCCAGAACGGTAGGCGATGAGCGGCCAAAACCCCTCCATACGCCGCCGGCCTGGACCCCGGCCAAGGGAGGCAAGGAGGCAAACACGTCAGCCGGAAGGATCGAGAACGCCAATGCGGCCGCGCGTATCGAGCCTCGCCGAGAGGGTTACTACAATGCCATCCAAGTCTATCCCTGGTCGGAAGGGGCGCTCTATCAGGTTTATACGACTCCGGGAAAGATCACCGACATTGCGCTGGAACCGGGAGAAGCCCTGACGGGTGCAGGCCCGATCGCGGCCGGTGACACCGCCCGATGGATCATCGGCGATACGACCAGTGGGTCGGGTGAAGTGCCACAGGTCCACATACTCGTCAAACCGGCACGCCCGGACATCGAAACCAATCTGGTCGTCACCACCGACCGGCGGGTCTACAGGATCGAGCTGCGTTCAGGCGAGGGCTCCTACATGCCCGTGGTCGCCTGGAACTATCCGCGGTCTCCGTCTTCACAGCGTTCCGCCGTCCCGGCAACGCCGCGTATTCCGGCACTCGCGGCGCGGAACTATCGATACGGGCTCACCGGCGACACCCCGCCCTGGCGTCCAGTCTCCGTCTATGACGACGGCAGGCGGGTCTATGTCGAATTCCCGGATGGCATCGTCCAGGGGGAGATGCCGCCGGTCTTCGTGCTCGGACCCGAGGGAAAACCGGAGATCGTCAACAGCCGCGTCTACAGGAACATCCTGATCGTCGACCGGATCTTTGGGGCAGCCGAACTCCGGCTTGGCAGTGGCAAACACCAGCAGACGGTCAGGATCGTTCGGACGGATGGACGGCGCAATGACCTGACAAAAGGGCAAGCTGTTGTTGATCCTTCAGAGCGACCAACGAACGGCACTGGAGGTGAGGGGGCATGAACGATCAAGAACAGAAACAGGAAGACGGCGGTTCGCACCTGAACTCTGATGTCAAAGCGGCAATGCGGCTGCGGGCCGACCCACCGCGGGTCACGCGGCTCTCGCGCAAGGTGTTGGCAGGGGTCGGGTTCGTCGTCCTGTTCGGCATCGGTGGCGCCTTGATCTATGCGCTCCAGGCACCGGACCGGAGCGGCGGGGGCGAAGAGTTGTTTTCGACGGAAAACCGCAGCACCGCTGACGGGCTGAGCACGCTGCCGAGCGATTACACCGTTCCGGTTCTGGGACCGCCCTTGCCCGGAGATCTCGGCCGGCCGATCCTCAAGGCGCAGGAGCGCGGGCAGCCGGTTGTGCCGCCTGCGATCCGGACGCCCGCTCTCGATGAACAGGAACAGCGCCGTCTTGCCGAGGAAGAGGCCGCCCGCACCAGCCGGGTTTTTTTCCAGGCGGGACAGGCCGTATCGGGTGGTGCTGAACCGGGCGTGGTGCCGTCGATCGGCGGCAGTGCTTCAGGTGGAGGCACAGTGCAAGACAGCAATACCGCATTCCTGAATGCGTCCGTGGACCGCAGGACGACCGCGTCCGATCGTGTCGCAGCGCCGGTGTCGCCCTATGTGCTGCAGGCCGGATCCGTCATCCCGGCTGTGCTCATCAGCGGGATCCGCTCCGATCTGCCCGGGCAGATCACCGCCCAGGTCACCCAGCATGTCTATGACAGTCCAACCGGGAGACTGCTTCTCATCCCGCAGGGAACCCGCATCATTGGCGAATATTCCAACGATGTCGGCTTCGGTCAGCGCCGTGTCCTGCTCGTCTGGAACCGGCTGATTTTTCCGAATGGCCGGTCCATTTTGCTTGAGCGCCAGCCGGGCGCGGACACGCATGGGCATGCCGGGCTGGAGGATGGCGTCGATTACCACTGGTGGGATCTTGCCAAGGCGGTCGGACTGTCGACGCTGCTAAGCGTCGGTGCGGAACTGGCTACAAGTGACGACGATCGTCTGGTTCAGGCGATCCGTGAAGGCGCTCAGGACACGATCGACGATGCTGGGCAGCAGATCGTTCAGCGCCAGTTGCAGGTCGCGCCGACGCTGAGGATCCGACCGGGGTTCCCGGTAAGGGTGATCGTCACCCGTGATCTCGTGCTCGAACCCTATGGAGGTTGATGGTGGTGAAACTGAAGCTGGGGCCGTTACCGGACGACAAGCCGGTCAAGGTGAGTGTGGAATTGCCAGCAAAGCTGCATCAGGATCTGGTCGACTATGCCGAGATTCTCGGTCGGCAGAGCGGTCAATCTGTTGATGATCCTGCAAAGCTTATTGTGCCGATGCTGGAAAGGTTTATTGCGACGGATCGTGGGTTTGCGAAGGCACGGCGCGGGGGTGGTCGAGACCCTGATGAGCATGACAGTGTCCTTCCAGGAGAGCGGTAAAATTGGCCATATCTGGAATACGATTGTTGTCGCACCTATGGGCTGCACAACTGATCCGTCATTGGCCATTCCCATCACGAAATTCGCGGCTGACTACACCGGGATAAGTAGTTCCAGGACTTGTTTCGGCTATCAGTTCGACCCCAAAATCAGCGCAGAAGAGTCCCTTTGAGGTTGGGGGCCAGATCGTACCCACTTGTAGCGTGTCGCAATTGATCGGATTAGGTATTATATTTGTTTTCACCAGTGTTTCCTATGTGGATGTATATGGACCCCGCCTGATTGCAACACCTGATTTGGTTGGTATCGAGTTTCGCAATCTCGATGCCGACATCAAGCACGGCCTAATGCACCGATACGAGGACTTGAGTGCCCATTGCTGCAAGACGCCGTCGCGCTATAACAACGGCGTTGCCCATGAGAACGGGTTTAACGAAGGTGCTCACGGCCATCTCAAATGCGCGGTGCGCTCTTGATGCAGGGAAGTCCGAATTTCGATGATCTCAACAGCACGAGGTCGCGGCGAACGAACTCGACAGAATGGGAGCGATCGTCGCATTTGGCTGGCCGGAAACCAAGGGCGTTTTCATTGATCTCTGCCTGAACGTGCGATCGCAAGTTGTCGTCACCGACGATGACACAATCCCGAGGCCGGCAAACGGAAATCTGTTCCCGGATTAGCCGAAAATGTGACGACACGCTAACCCACATCAGCATGCATCGCCACCACTGCCGCTATGTTGTCAAACAGCTTCAAAGATGGGCGACGCCGTCAAACCCGGCACCAAACAGCTGCTGACAAGTCTCTTTTACCTGTCTGGCAACTTTATCGGGCCTGCCGCCTATTGCGCGCTCCAGCCAAACTCAGGAGGTCCCATGGACCATTCATCACATAAGCCGCTTCAAGCCGGCGAGATCATTGCCGCTAACGTCAAGGGCGCCAATATCTACGGACGCGATGACAAAATGATCGGCAATGTCTCCGAGATGCTCGGCACCGGTCAGTACGCAAGGGCAGTCCTTGAAGTTGGCGGCTTTTTCGGAATCGGGGTCAAGCAAGTTGACCTTGATGTGTCACGCATCGACTTCACGCGCGATGAAAACGGAAAAGTTCTTGCTCACACAAAGATGACCAAGGTCGAATTGAAAAACTTGCCGGAGCATCGAGGCTGATGTGTCAAAGACCAAAGCAACTGATCGGAACACTATCCGAAGCGCGGAAACACGCTGGAAAATGGTCTTCAGACACGAGCACAGGAGAACGAAATGGCAAAGGGCAAAAGCCGCCGCGGTAGAGAAGACAGAAAACCAAAGCAGAAAAAGACCAAACCTGTCCTGTTACCCTCGTTCAGCAAGGGGTTGAGCATCGAGACATCGCCGAAGGCTAAAAAAGCCTGAACCGGATTTTTGGCGAGGCGATTGCCGATCCAAGCGGGAATTGAACACTGCTTCCAATTACGCTCGCGTGAATAGGCCCAAGGTTGTGAACCGGCCCTGATGGTGCCGGCAGATATCCTCTGGCGTCGCCTTGCGTGCCGCCTCGGCAATTCTCTGCTCTACGTTCGGCAAAATTGTGTATCGGAGGTTCCTGATGATCATCGGATTTTCCGGTTGGTTGCCGCCTCGACGGGCAAGCAAAGCCCCTTGGGACGATATCAATCCTGTCCGTGCAGAGATGTTTGGGGTTGAACGTCTGGAACAGCATGCGGCGAGTCTGGCAGAACAACAAGACGTCACCCTTAAACCACCACGTGTCGTGTCGTTGCAGCGCCGGCTGGAAGAAAATGCAATTGCCTTGTCAGCCACGCGCATGGCCTGCAATCTTGAACTTGCGGCCGGCCACCCGATCGTGCCTGCAGCTCAGTGGCTTCTGGATAACTATCACCAGGTCGCGGCGCAAATCGGCGAATGCCGCAACGATCTTCCACCCAGCTATTACCGAACGCTGCCAAAGCTCGCCGATGGTGCGTTTCGGGGCTATCCGCGTGTCTTCGGTCTTGTCTGGGCCTATGTCGCTCATACGGACAGTCATCTCGACGCAGCCGTGCTTTCCCTGTTTATCCGCGCCTATCAGCAAGTACAGCCCCTTACTATCGGTGAACTCTGGGCGGCTCCGATCACACTCCGGCTTGTACTTCTTGAAAATCTCCGACGTCTCTGCGACCAGATCAGTTTGGGTCACAAACGGCGCCATGACGCCGACGAACTGGCAGACCGGATTCTGGGCGCGGGAAACGCGCAGCCCCACCCGCTTGCCTTCGTGAACGCTTGCCCGGATGGGCGCTTGTCAGAAGTCTTTGCAGCTCAACTGGCCAAGCGGCTCCGAGATTGCGATCCGCTCATCACTCCGGCCATCGGCTGGCTCGAGGATAGGTTGGCGGCACAGGCCAGTGACATAGATCTTGTCGTGCACCATGCACAGGAACGTCAGGGCGCCTCCAACGTCTCGGTACGCAACGTCATCACGAGCCTGCGCACAATTTCCGAGATGGACTGGCCGGATCTGTTCGAGGGTGTCAGCCTCGTCGATGCGAAGCTGCGGGAGCACGCCGGGTTTGCCGCAATGGATTTCGCCAGCCGCAATCTCTACAGAACGGCCATCGAGGATCTTGCCCGGCACTGTGATCACAGCGAAACAGAAGTGGCAGAGCTGGCGCTCGAGGCAGCTGGCGAAACGTCGGGGAGCGCTGGAACATCTTTCTCCGACGTGCAATCTCAGCGCCAAAGCGATCCGGGCTGGCACCTGCTCACTGAAGGGCGCGTCGCCTTCGAACGCCGGATAGGTGTTCGGCGAGACTGGTGGCACTGGATTCGCTTTCATCCCGGTCTCTCAGGGTATGCCGGAAGCGCCCTTGCCGTCACCCTTGGCTTGCTTGTGTTTGGCCTCTGGGCGGTTACAGGTCTTGCCAACGGCTCCGTGACGGGAGGGCTTCTGGTCCTGTGGGCAGCAGCAGCGCTGATCCCCGCCAGTACCGTCGCGCAAATTCTGGTGGATCGCCTGATCGGCTGGACCGTGCCCGCCACCGCCCTGCCGGGATTGGCGCTTGAAGACGGCATCCCAGCGTCGCTGCGCACCCTGGTCGTCGTGCCGACCCTCCTGACAAATGTCAGCGAAATGCACGAGCAGATCGAAGGACTGGAAGTTCATTACCTGTCAGGTACACAAGGGGATGTCACTTTCGCGCTTCTCACCGATGGCGTCGACGCCCCTGGCCAGAACATGCCAGGCGATGCGACACTGATCGCGCTGATCGACGAGGAGATGGCCAGGCTGAACCAGCTCTATGGTTCCGGCCCGTCGGGCGCGCGCTTTATGCATCTGCATCGCCAGCGCCGGTATAATCCGGTTGAGCAAGTCTGGATGGGATGGGAGCGCAAGCGCGGCAAACTGCAGGAATTGAACCGGCTCCTGCGCGGTGCCACAGACACCGACTACCGAACCCCTGCTGGCGGCACGCCGGCCGTTCCCCCTGACGTACAGTTTGTTTTGACCCTGGATTCCGATACACGGATGCCACGCGACACGGTGCGGCGGCTGATCGGCAAGATGGCACACCCCCTGAACCGTCCCGTTATCGACTCCGCCCTGGGCCGGGTACGCGCGGGTCACGCAATTCTGCAGCCGCGGGTCACACCCGCCCTGCCCGTCACGCGTTGTGGCACAGTCTTTCAAAATGCCACGTCCGGGTCTGGTGGAATGGACCCCTATGCCGCCGCAGCATCGGACATCTATCAGGATCTCTTCGGTGAAGGGAGCTTTACCGGCAAGGGCATTTACGACCTTGACGCGTTCGAGGCGGTGATGGCCGGGCGTGTCCCTGAAAACACCTTGCTGAGCCATGATTTGCTAGAGGGGATTTTCGCACGAGCCGGGCTTGCCTCGGACGTCGAACTCGTTGAAACCTTTCCGGACCGTCAGGACCTTGCCGCGCGCCGGATCCATCGCTGGTGCCGGGGAGATTGGCAGTTGCTCCCTTGGTTGGGACCGCGAGGCGGACTGGGTGCTCTGGGGCGGCTTAAGGTGCTGGACACACTGCGGCGCTCTTTGTTGGCACCTGCCACCCTGGGGGTGCTGGCACTCGGCTGGCTTCTACCCGGTTCAGCTGCTGTTTTGGCGACAGTGTTGGTGTTGGCAGTCCTGATGCTGCCGTCGTTTCTGCATGCGGCGGTTTCCGCTGTGCCGCACCGTACGGGACTGCATCTTCGTACGCATCTGCGTCTGATGCGCGAAGATCTGGCGCTGGCATTGCTGCAGACCGGACTAGCAACGGCATTTCTCGCCGACGCGACCTGGCGTTCACTCGATGCCATCATACGCACGCTTTGGCGGCTGCTCGTCTCCCGGCGACACTTGCTGCAATGGACCACCGCTGCCTCCCTCGCGGCGGCACCGCGCCCGGGTCTGCGCGGTTTCGCGAGTGCCATGGCGCCTGGCACTGCTCTGGGACTGACTATAGCCGGACTGGCGGCAATCGCCTCTCCGCCATCCCTGCCAATGATACTACCCTTCGCCGGGATCTGGCTGGCTGCGCCCTATATTGCCTTTCGGGTGAGCCAGGTTCCCAAGCCCCGGCCCGAGGAAGCGCCGACACCGCAAGACGCAAAGGCCCTGCGTCTGATCGCCCGCCGGACCTGGCACTTTTTCGAGACATTCGTCACCGCGGAAGACGGTCATTTGCCGCCCGACAATTTTCAGGAAAATCCCCACCCTTCGATTGCCCACCGCACCTCTCCCACTAATATCGGGCTCTATCTTCTGGCAACGGTGGCAGCGCGCGACTTTGGTTGGATCAGCCTTAAACAGGCTGCCGGTCGGATCTCCGCAACCCTTGGCACGATGGAAAACTTGCCGCGATGCAACGGGCATTTTTACAACTGGTACGATACTCGGGACGGCCGCGTCCTCGACCCTCCTTATATCTCTTCGGTAGACAGCGGCAACCTGGCCGGACATCTGATCGCACTGGCCAATGCGTGTGAGGAGTGGGCGGACGCGCCTGACCCTGACCTGCAACGCCAGGCCCGGGGGCTCGCCGATCTGCTGGATCTGTTGGAGATCGATGCAATCAGGGCCGGTGTGCCGGCCGATCCCTCCTTCCCTGCCACGATCCGGTCATTGCAGGAAAACCTGGCACAGGCCGAAATCGACTGGCCGGCCATGCAACGCCTCGTGGCCGGAGCAGAAAATTCTGCCTGGGCCGGCAGCCTGCCTGCCGCAAGCGCGCGCTCCTGGCTGTCATTGTTGCACGACGGGGTGAAAGAAGCGTCCGCCGACGCGGCGGTGTGTGGGACCAATCATGACTCCGTCGTCGCGCATCTGCGGCAGCTCGGCGAGAGCGCGCGCAGATTGGCGATGGAGATGGATTTCGCGTTTTTGCTGAACCCGGAGCGCAAATTACTCTCAATTGGCTATTCGGTGCACGAAAACGCACTCGACCCGGCCTGCTACGATCTCCTGGCCTCCGAGGCTCGCCTGGCAAGCCTGTTTGCCATTGCCAAACAAGATCTCCCTCTGCGTCACTGGTTCCGGCTGGGCCGCGCCTCCACTGCGGTTCGGGGTGGCACAGCGCTGGTTTCATGGTCTGGGTCGATGTTCGAATACCTGATGCCTGAACTGGTGATGCGCGAACCGGAAGGCGGTCATCTTGGACGCACCTGCCGCTTGGCCGTGGCACGCCAGATCGCTTATGGCAAGGCTCAAGGCGTTCCCTGGGGTATCTCGGAATCCGGTTTCAATGCGCGAGATTTGGAATTCACCTACCAGTATTCCCCCTTTGGCGTCCCCGGCCTTGGGCTGAAGCGCGGCCTTGCCGGCGATCTTGTGATCACGCCCTATGCCACCGGTCTCGCCACGATGCTCGACCCTGCCGCAGCGCGGCGGAATTACGACGAGATCGAAGAGGCGGAGGGACTTGGTGTCTATGGTTTCTATGAAGCGCTGGATTTCACCCCTAGCCGGGTGCTGCCCGGCCAGCGTTTGGCGGTGGTGCGAAGCTATATGGCCCATCACCAGGCCATGTCCATCGTGGCAATTGCCAACGCGCTGACAGGCGGACAAATGCGAGCACGCTTCCACCGCGAACCGATGATCCATGCCAGCGAACTGCTGCTACAGGAACGTCTGCCACGTGACATCGCCCGCACATTTCCCACGCTCGAAGAGCCCGCGGCGACGCTCAAGCAGTCTTCAGAACCCGAGCGTGGCCGACGGATAGCAGGTTGTCCAAGTGGTCCGCCCATCAGCCATCTCATGTCGAACGGACACTACGCTGTCATGCTGACTGCAGCCGGAGGCGGATACAGCCGATGGGGTGATATCGCCCTGACCCGCTGGCGCGAAGATGCGACACGCGACAATCAGGGCTCATTCCTGCACGTCCGGGATATTGCGGACGGTACGGAGCAGTACTTCGGCCCCTGCGGGGAAGGACCGGCAACGAACCAGCTGGATGTGCAGTTTTTCGAAGACCATACGACCTTCACTGCCAAAACGGGGCGGCTGGACACGTTGCTCGACATCCTCGTCTCGGGGGAAGCTGATGCTGAAGTACGCCGCCTCTCCATCACCAATTCAGGGCGTGACCCCTGCGAACTGGACGTGACATCCTATGTCGAGCTGACGCTGGCAACGCCTGCCTCCGAAAACGCACATCCCGCTTTTTCGCGGATGTTCGTCCAGACTGAGTTCCTTCCCGAATACGGTGCGTTGATTGGTTGGCGCCGCCGGCGCAATCCGGAGGAACCCGAAATCTGGGTTGCACAGTTTACGATTGTCGAGGGTAAGACAACCGCCGCCCTGCAATATGACAGCGACCGCGTCACGGCGCTCGGCCGTGACCGGGATCAGGCGCGCTCCCGGGCCACGACCGACCCGGCTCCCCTGGCCGGCCGCACAGGGACCGTGCTCGACCCGGTCTTCGCTTTCCGCAATAGGTTGCATATCGCGTCAGGCCATACCGCGCGGCTCATGGTCTGGATGGTTGCCGCCGAAAGTCGCGAGGCTCTGATCGACCTAATAGACCGGCACCACGACATTCATGCTTATGATCGTGCCCGTACGCTGGCGTGGACGCGAGCCCAGGTGCAATTGCGCCATCTTGGCATTTCGCCGGACGAGGCAGCTGATTTTCAGCGCCTTGCAGCTCCAATCCTCTATCACGATGGCCGATTTCGGCCCGCCTCTGCCGTGCTGGCCAAGGGCGCAGGGCGGCAGTCGGGATTGTGGCCACTGGCGATCTCCGGGGATCTGCCTATCGTTTTGCTGCGCATCGACGATCCTGCCGATATCGGGCAGGTCCGCGCCTTGCTACTGGCTCATGAATACTGGCTTGGCAAACAGCTGCCCGTAGATCTGGTCATACTCAATGAAAACCCTGCCTCCTATGTTCAGGATCTTCAGACGGCGATAGAATCCGCGCTGCGCAGCAGCCATTCCAGGCCACACAGCGGCCAGCAGCATATTCGTGGTGAGGTTTTCGCGCTTCGCTCCGATCTGATCGCACCGGAGACCCGCGCGCAGCTTCTGGCAGCCGCACGGGTGGTTCTTATGGCCCGTCACGGGCAAATTGGTGATCAGCTTGTCACGCTGCTGAAAGATCCGGACTTTTTCCGTGCCGAAGAGAGACTGGCAGAGGCACCTTCGGAACCGGCCGCGCACATCACTTCGACGGAAGCAGAGAAATCCGCAGCTTGCGAAACGTCAGCAGTTCCGCAGGCCGTTGGTGAAAGTCTCGAATTCTTCAACGGCACAGGCGGATTTGACCTGGATGGGCGGGAGTATGTGATCCGGCTTGGCCCGAACGACACGACCCCCGCACCCTGGATCAACGTTATTGCCAATCCCGGTTTCGGATTCCAGGTATCGGCGAGCGGAAGCGGATTCACGTGGGCCGAAAACAGCCGGGACAACCAATTGACGCCATGGTCCAACGATGCTGTGGCGGATCCGGCGAGTGAGGCCTTTTATGTCCGCGACGACGAAAGCGGCGTGCTGATTTCCCCGACCGCCGGTCCGTTGCGCAAGACACGGAATGGGTCCGGGGAAGAAACCGGATTGCATATCGTGCGGCATGGGTTTGGATACAGCAGGTTCGAACATCGGGCGGACGATATTGACTGCAATCTGGTGCAATTCGTTCCTCGCGAGGATCCGGTGCGGGTCTCTGTGCTGCGCTTGAGAAATACTGGCACAAAGACGCGGTATCTGAGCGTTGCCGCCTATTGCGAGCCGGTAATGGGGGTGTCGCGCGCCGCCTCAGCACCATTCCTGGTGAGTTCACGTGATGATGCAACCGGTGCCTTGCAGGTAAGAAATCCCTGGAATACCGTCTTTCCGGGTCGCGTGATGTTCGCCGGCCTTTTCGGCCCAGGTGCAGGCGTTGAAAGCTGGACAGGCGATCGCACCGATTTTCTCGGATCCGGCGGGAGCGCAGCTACCCCTTCGGCACTGCACCGACAGCCAGCTCTTTCGGGCCGGCTTGGTGCAGGGTTTGACCCCTGCCTGGCGCAAATGAAGGCCGTTGTGCTTGCCCCGGGTGAAAGCGTCGAGTTTTTGCATTTGCTCGGCCAATGCACCGATGCGGCGACAGTTGGCGCACTGGTCCGGCGCCTTCGCTCTTCAGATCCGCTCAAGATGCTGGCGGAAGTTCAAAAATATTGGGCCGAAACTCTGGGCGCACTCCAGATAGAGACACCTGACCGGGCGATGGACATCATGGTCAACGGCTGGTTGCCCTATCAGACTCTTGCTTGCCGGATCGAGGCGCGGGCGGCGTTCTATCAGGCGAGCGGTGCCTATGGCTTCCGGGACCAGCTGCAGGACAACATGGCGCTCACGTTGACACGGCCCGAGCATACCCGAGCCCACTTGCTGCGTGCCGCAGCACGTCAATTCCCCGAGGGCGACGTGCAGCATTGGTGGCTGCCGCATTCCGGACAGGGCGTACGCACGCGTATTTCGGATGATTGTGTCTGGCTCGGTCACGCGGTTGCCGCCTATGTTGCCAGCACGGGCGATGCAGCGGTGCTCGACGAACGTGTACCATATTTGGAGGGGCACCGCCTTTGCGAGAGCGAACATGAAGCCTTCTTCCTGCCCGACGAAGCAGGCGACGACGCGTCGCTATTCACACACTGCGTGCTCGGGCTGGACCGCGCCCTGACGCTGACCAGCCCGTTTGGTCTGCCACTGATCGGCACAGGCGACTGGAACGACGGCATGAATCGCGTTGGCGCCGAAGGCCATGGTGAAAGCATCTGGTTAGGCTGGCTTCTGCTGCAGGCACTGAAGGCTTTCATTCCGCTGGCCGAGCCGCGCGACCCGGAGATTGCACGACGTTGGCGAACGAGGGCCGAAGCCTTGCGCCAGTCCATAGAGAAAAATGGATGGGATGGGGACTGGTATCGCCGGGCGACTTTCGACGATGGCACCTGGCTCGGCACGGCATCTGCGCGCACCTGCCGGATCGACTCGATCGTGCAAAGCTGGGCGGTGCTGTCGGGCCAGGCCGATCCCGTGCGTGCAAAGCAAGCGATGGAGTCCTTCGACCGCCTACTTGTGGACCGCGAAGAAGGTCTTTCGTTGCTGTTCACGCCCCCATTCGGCACGGACGTTATCCCCGAGGACCACGATCCGGGATACATCGCCGCTTACCCGCCGGGCCTGCGCGAAAATGGCGGACAGTACAGTCATGCCGCAATGTGGGCGATCCTTGCCTGGGCAAAGCTGGGTCGTGGCGACCGCGCCGCCGAGCTGTTCTCGCTGGTCAATCCCATCAACCATACGCGCACGGCAGCAGCCGTACAGCGTTACAAGACCGAGGCTTATGCCGTGGCAGCCGACGTCTATTCCGTCGCGCCGCATATCGGGCGTGGTGGTTGGAGCTGGTACACCGGTTCAGCCGCCTGGATGTACCGCGCAGCGATCGAGGGCATCCTCGGCATTACCCGTGAGGGCAATCGCCTGCGCGTGGCACCCAATATCCCGGTGGACTGGTCAGGCTTTTCGGCACGTCTGAGAGTATCGGGCACCTTGTGCGAAATTCGGGTGGCCCACACTGAAGATGCCTTTGCCCGGCTTGACGGGCAAGCAATCGCCGCAGGGCCAGAGGTGTTTCTGCCGCTCGACGGGACCTCACACGATCTGGTTCTTGGCTTACACCACGTCGAGGCAGAGACACCTGCCGGGTAACAGGACCGGGTTTTTGAGCCGGGTTACAGGGGCCTGCGGAAAGACAACATCCCCCCCTCTCTACCTGGGTCGTGTCAGGATCATTTAGCCGGCAGCCCTGTGGGCGCTCCCTTCTTCTTTAGATATCAGAGAGAACCTCATGACAAGGCTGAGCACATATCACGCGACGGTATACCGCTATCGGCAACCGGTCCTGCTTGGACCTCACCGGATGATGCTGCGCCCGCGTGAAGCGTGCGACCTGCGGCTCATTTCCCATGACTTGACGGTGTCGCCAGAGGCTGAAATCACTTGGGCCCATGACGTCGCGGGCAATGCCGTCGCGACTGCCCGGTTCAGCGCTCCGACCGAACAATTGCTTGTCGAAAGTCGCGCAACAGTTGAACTGTCCGCGTCGGCCTGGCCGATATTCACCATTGCTGCCGAAGCCATCAATTATCCATTTTCCTATTCCGATGACGACCTGATCGACCTTGGGCCGCTTGCAAGACCGCAATATCCCGACATTGACGGCCAGTTTTCGAGGTGGGCCGGGGGGTTCGTCTTTGGGCTTCCGACCGACACATTGTCCCTGCTAAAGGACATCGCGACCGGAGTCTCGACCCGGATTGCCTATCAAAGCCGCGAGACCGAGGGAACGCAGACGCCAATGGAGACACTATCGCGCGGATGGGGAGCATGCCGCGACATAGCAGTCTTGTTCGCGGAGGCCGTACGAAGCCTCGGTTTCGGAGCACGCATCGTCTCCGGCTACGTGTTTGATCCCGCAAAGCGTCTTCAAGGTCACGAAAGTATGGGGTCTACCCATGCTTGGGCGGAAGTCTATGTCCCCGGAGCCGGTTGGGTCGCTTTTGATCCGACGAACCAAAGTGTCGGATCAAAAGATTTGATCCCTTTGGCTGTCGCCCGCAGTATTCATCAGGTCGTCCCTGTTGCCGGCAGCTTTACGGGTTTCGGGAACGATCTGACAGAAATGTCGGTCGAGGTGCAGCATACAGTGCTTGATGACTGAAGTTGAATTGCACCGCCCGCGCACTGTTCGGATACGGCGGCATAGGAAAACGTCGAATGGACCGCTGCAACATCTCGCAAGTTGGACCACATCAGCCAAGCCACACCAAAACCGTCCTTTTTACCAAAGCTCGTGAATGGACACGGCCGGCCCGGCGCCAAGGGGCGCGCGGATGCCTGGTGATTACCCTTACCAGTTGATAATGAAGCGTGCCCGGTTGGGAACTCCACTCAACCGGTCAGCAGGGTTTGTTTGGTCATGCGTCATGATCACACTTCCCTGGTTTTTCTTTTCGACGACGCCTCAGAGCGTGTCACCAGCCACAAGAGCGCAAGCAGACCGACACTCGCAGATACTGCGGACCCCGCGAGAATTCCGAGCTTCGCGGCACCCAGCATCTTCGGATCAAATGCCAGGTTTGCGATAAACAGTGACATCGTGAAGCCGATGCCGGCGAGAAACGCCCCGGCCGTCAAGAACGGCCATGACAGATCAGGGTGCCTCACCGCTAGACCCGATCGGACGGCCAACCAGCTGAAACCAAGAACACCGATAGGCTTGCCGAGGACCAGGCCTGCGACAATGGCGATGGAAATAGTCTGACCGAGGTCATTCGCGTCCATTGCGACGCCTGCATTTGCAAGAGCGAACACCGGCATGACCACAAACCCCACCCAGGGGTGCAGCGCCAGTTCGAGCCGCTCGACCGGGGAAAGAGACTCTGAAACCGCCCGCCCGGCCTCGCGAAGATCACGGCGGTCCGGGGTGTCACCGCTCCAGTGTTCTCCTCCCGGATAGGCAAGCACCCGTCCGAGGATTGCACGCAGACGTGTATCGTTCACCCAGATTTGTGTCGGTGTCATTAAACCGAGAACAACCCCGGCAATCGTCGCATGGACACCCGATGCGTCGATGCACAACCAGATGGCGCTGCCAATCAAAAAATATACTGGAATGCTCCTTACTCCGAGTCGTGCAAATCCCGCGACCAATCCAAGGCCGAGAATTGCAAGCCCGGTGGCGGCCCAATTCAACGGCTCACCGTAAAAAACAGCCACCACCCATATTGCTCCCACATCGTCGAAAATCGCCAGCGACAACAAGAACAACCGAAGTACGGTGGGAATTCTCTGTCCGAAGAGCGCAAGACAACCGATCGCCAACGCCGTGTCGGTCGCCATGACTGTTCCCCATCCATGCGTCCCGGACTGTCCGGCGATTAACGCCAAATAGATAGCGACTGGAACGATCATCCCGCCGAGAGCCGCAGCCAGGGGCAGAGCCGCTTGTCTCGGTTTCCTCAATTCGCCCAGGACAAGTTCCCGCTTGAGCTCGAGAGATATCACGAAGAAAAAGAACGTCATCAACCCGTCGTTGATCCAGTGCCGCAACGAGCGGGTGAAGTCCAACGGCCCGAAATTCAGACCGACCGGTGTCTCCCAGAACGCAAGGAAGGCGGATGCCCAATTTGAATTGGCCAGGAAAAGAGCCACCAACACAACCCCGAGCAACAGGCCACCAGCCGCGGATTCGATCTTGAGAAACCTCGCGACGGGTTTGGTGAATCTGTCTGCAATTTCGTGTGGCAGATTTGTATTGTTCTGGGCAGTCATGGCAAATGTGATACCGATTTGCTGCGGAGTGGATTGAACCCTGATTGAGGGAACAGAACCAAGTTCGCTTCCCGCAAGGATCAACCGGACTGTGGCCGCCTAACCGAGTTTCCTCCCGCAATGATCCGTTTGATCAGGTCTGAGACCTCCCGGTGCATTTCCATGTCGGTTTGGGGACCGATTGCATTTTCGTGTGTTGCTGCGGCGTCGCGCAACACCCCCACGATCTCGTGCTCGGGAAGAATTTTATGGTCGTTCAATGCCAGCAAAAGCGCTTCACAGATCGAGAGCGCCGCCATTCCGGAATAGTCTCTCTGATCAGGCATCTTGGCTACCCCCTTTCAAGGATTAGAGCCCAAGCTTGGGTGCCAGTCCGATAAACTTCACCATAATGACAGAAAATCAGTATGCTGGACTGATCGAAAGCAGTCTTGGCCCAGACATTTCGGATAATGGATAATTGCCTGGGAGAAATGCCTTTGAACCCTATCGAGAAAAGTCCGCTTGCCCGCAAGCTTTCAAGCTTCGTGGCCTTGTCCACGAACGAACTTGAAATATTGCATCATCTGCACCGTCGCCGCCGCTCATTCGTTGCAGGGCGTGATCTCGTTCAACAGGGACAGTCGAAACAGGCCGCCTACATTCTTTCCGAAGGTTGGGTTTGCTCCTACAAGCTCCAGCCGGACGGGTCTCGGCAGATCATCGATTTCCAGATCCCGGGGGATTTCCTGGGATTGCGAAGCGTTCTGTTGCGCACCTCGGACCACAGCTTCGAACCTGTCACCGATATTCAAGCAGCTGAAGTTCCGTCCGATGATCTGCTTGCGGCATTCGCACAGACCACCCGCCTGGCGACTGCCATTCTGTGGGCTGCGTCCCGGGACGAGGCGATGGTCGTCGAACATCTCGTAAACCTGGGCTGCCGTGATGCCGACGTCCGTATGGCCCATTTTCTGCTCGAACTTGGTTCCAGGCTGGCGTTGGTTGGCATGGGTAGCCAAACCGGTTATGACTGTCCGCTGACACAGTATCACCTCGCCGATGCACTTGGACTGAGCGCCGTGCATGTCAACCGTGTTTTGCGGCAATTGCGTGAGAACGGGCTTGTCACGTTTCGAAATGGCAAGGTGATATTCGACGATCATGACCGACTGGTCGAATTTGCAGAGTTCGATCCCGAATATCTTGATCAGACCGGACCATTGCTGACGTAGGCTCCACGCCGCGTGTACCCGGTTTTCACACGACCCCGCTTCTTCGAAATGTGGCTGGAAAGAACAAGGAGCTGCAAGCGCTGGCGGCCTTGTCAGTTTTCTTCTTATTTTTAATCGTCGCAGGGCAACACCCGTTCGCGAGACAGTCAATTGGCTGGTCGCGATCTTGGCTACATTACTACGAAAAGACACCAAGGACTAATCTCGATCAGGATGCGCACCCAGGGCTTCCTGTAGGGTCGCCAGAGCGGTTGGGGTCGCGGTCAATTCCTTGATACGCGTTTCAAGGCTTCGACAAAGACAGGGAAAGGCGAAGCAGCGTGTCCCTGTCACAAACGGACTCGCGATGCCGCGCCCCAACAGAAAAACATTTCAAGAAAGTCATGGTGGGGAACTCGGCTTTGACAGTGTCGGGCCCGGTTACAGGTATCTGCCCGCCTGTCAAAGCCCGCATGCGCTTAGAACGATCCATGCGCATTTTTTCGATGGAGTAATAAGGCTATGGAAACACAATCAACGGGAGATGGCCCGAAGCCGGGTTCTACGGATCTCGAGAGGCGGGTTCTTGCGCATGAGAGAATTCTGCAATCTCTCATCGCGTATATGTCCCGCTCGGAGCCGCGGTTTGTCGAGCATCTCAAGACACGCTTCGTCGACACGATGTCGATGGCACGCCGGGAACAGGACTATAGAGACGTTGATGACTACGCCGAAGAATTCATATGGGCGGTCATGCAACAAGGAGACGCATGCCCACCTCCAATACCAAAGGCTTTGGAGCTGAAAAAGGCTTCCACGCATCCATTGGCGAAACAAGCGCGAGAAGCTATCGAAGTGCCTCCCGAGAAATTCGAGCCGGACCGCGTGCAGGTCCGGGAAAGAAATGGAATATGGGAGGTGAGGGTAGATGGCGCCTTCTTAGGCAACTATCATCAATCTGAACACGCCAAGACAGCCGCGGCGCTGGCCAGATATTCACTCAAATGAAACAGGGCCGACCATCGCTTGTCCGATTGGGGCCTTCAATCCGGGAAAGAAAAGCAGATATCCGGATCAGTCTGGGTTGCCGTCTTGATTTCGAGTTTCCGAAACCCACTCCGCTAATCGCGATGCTCAATGTCGATTACACACGGTATGGTGACCTCGAGCTTCTGGACTATTTGACGACGTCGCCGTGCGTGCCAATCGAGAGCTACCGGGATTCTTTCGGGAATTGGTGTTCCAGGCTGACTGCACCGCCGGGCGCCTTCACATTGGCGACGCATGGCATCTTCTTGGACAGCGGCAAACAAGACCCGGTTTTTCCAGCCGCCAATCAGCATGTCGTGGAAGATCTCCCGTCCGATACGTTCGTGTTTTTATTGGGGAGCCGGTATTGCGATACGGATCTCCTGTCAGAAGAAGCGTGGCGGCTGTTTGGAAATTCAAAGACTGGCTGGGCCAGAGTACAGGCCATTTGTGACTATGTGCACCAGCATGTGGTCTTCGGCTATGAGCATGCGCAATCGACCCGCACGGCGTCCCAGACGCTGGCAGAAGGACGTGGCGTTTGCCGTGACTTCACGCACTTGGCGATCAGTTTCTGCCGCTGCATGAACATCCCTGCCCGCTACTGCACAGGATATCTGAGTGATATCGGCGAGCCGGAACCGCATCCCCCGGGTGATTTCGCAGCCTGGATGGAAGTCTACCTGGCTAACCGATGGTGGGTCTTCGATCCGCGCAACAATCAACGCCGTATCGCACGGTTTCTGGTCGGTCGCGGGCGGGATGCAGCCGATGTCCCCCTGACACAGACCTTTGGCGAGAATATTTTAAGAAATTTCGAAGTCTGGACCAAAAATTCCGATTGAGACTAACTTCGATCAGCACATGATCCTTCGCCTTCATCTACAGTCTGTAAAACAGTCGCGCTCCGAATAAATTCGTTCACCAAGAAAATACCGGAAATTAGCTTGAAGCGCAACCAACATACACGGCGGACTTGACCATGAATACCCGCTCAACCAGATCGACGGTGAAGTTCTTCCACCCGTTCAATTTGAAGGGGCAATCAGAAACGCTGCCTGCCGGAGACTACGACATCCTTGTCGAAGAAGAACTTCTTCAGGTGTCAACGGCGGAGCAAAATCAGTCCAATGGGCGGAGTAAAAGTCGTCCACTTGCGGCGCACGCATGAGACCGCCGGGAGGGCGTAGCCCGAGCGGGGGTCTCATG
>Ga0272444_10000465_pt1 | contig 42837 bp, 35 predicted proteins | sample SSMForm13_FD_201033 | JGI IMG/M metagenome (GOLD analysis project Ga0272444, IMG submission 201033) | Marine sediment archaeal communities from Little Sippewissett salt marsh, Falmouth, MA, United States - SSM-Form-13 | ecosystem: Environmental > Aquatic > Marine > Wetlands > Sediment ... | reverse complement strand
TTCGCGGCCAGTGGTAAACCCACCCGCAAGAAGGACATGGGACGCATGTTCATGACATACGGCTACGTTTACGTCGCTTCCGTGTCCATGGGCGCCAACAAGAACCAGTTCATGAAGGCGCTGGTGGAGGCCGAGAGCTATCCCGGCCCCTCGATTCTCATTGCCTATGCCCCGTGCATCAACCACGGGATCAACATGGGGTTCAGTCAGGAGGAGATGAAAAAGGCGGTGGAGACGGGATACTGGCCGCTCTACCGGTTCGACCCCAGGCTCAAGGACGAAGGCAAGAACCCCTTCATCCTCGACTCCAAGGAGCCTGCCGGTGACTTCCGCGAATTCCTCATGGGGGAGGTTCGTTACTCCAGCCTGACCCGGACGTTCCCGGACAATGCGGAGCGGCTGTTTCAAAAGGCCGAGGAGGACATGCGGGACCGCTACGAGACGTACAAACGGATGGCGGTGCAGGAGGAGGAGAAGGAGGCCCAGGAAGGCTGATCCAAAGACGACGACAAACCGAGACCTCCGGTGCGGGACACTTCTGTGCCGGGGGTTTTCTTTTGATTTCAGTCTCTTTGTTGGATTTCAAGCGGGGAAAGCTCCCTGGGAGCAAACCCCAATCCTGGATCGTTCCGGAAGGAAAGGATCCCCTAGGCCGGAGCGCCTCCAAATGGGCCTGTGGAGGAGAAGGTACGGATATAGGTCTTTTCCAGTGCACCCGGTCTCCGGGGTAGGAAGGGGGCTCGTTCCTAAGCTCCCGGGCCGGTCTTCGCTGCGGACTTCCCCGCGGGGGAAGCCGCCCCCTCCCTGTTCCATCCCCGCCGTGCATCCCCATCCACCCAACGAAGGCCCTCGTTACTCGCAGCGTTTTCCCCTCTTCACATGCGGTCATACGGCGGGGACTGGCCAGGGGGTCCCCCACGGACAAGCCCGGCGAAGACGAGGCCCTCCCGCAATGTCACGATCCCCTCTTCCCACCCCTTCACCGGAGTCCGCGCTTCTTTCTGCTTTGCCGAAATGAGCCCCAATGCTTCGAAAGGGCAGGCGAAAGGCGAAACCCTATAGGGCCCTTGTGCCGTGGGGCGAGAGGCGTGGGGGTATTTCGTAAAGAAAGCGACGCCAGGGCCGGAGTCCCGACTCGGGAGAAAGACGTGGAAATTACGTTTCTTCTTTTGCGTCCTGGCGTCTCGGCGAGAGAGGGAATTTTTCAAACGCCGGGAGCTTTCGCTCCCTCAGGCGCTCCAGGTCTTCCACGCTCGTGAGATCGTAGTGGATGGGCGTGATGGTAATGCGGTTCTCCTTGAGAGCGGCTCCGTCCGTGTCCGGATTCTCCGGCTCCACAGGGATCTCTCCGGTGAGCCAGTAGTAGGCGTTCCCCCGCGGGTCGATCCGCCGATCGAACCGTTCCTTGAAACGGCTGATCCCCTGCCTCGTGACGGCGACCCCGGCGATGCGGGACGGCTCAAGGGCCGGTATATTCACATTGAGAGCCGTACCCGGGCGGAGGCCGTTTTCCGTGAGGTACCGGATGAGCTCCCGGCTGAACCCTGCGGCGAACCCGTAGTCCGGTTCTTGAAGGGCGTCCAGAGAGATGGCCGCGGAACGAATGCCGAGAAAGGCCCCCTCTGTGGCCGCAGAGACCGTACCGGAGTAAAGCACGTTCACGCCCACGTTGGCTCCCAGGTTGATCCCCGACAACACCACGTCGGGCGGGGTCTCTAAAATTTCCTGAACGGCGATCTTCACGCAGTCCGCCGGGGTCCCGGATACCGCGTACCCGAAAAAGGCACCGCCCCGGTTCACCGGTCGGACCCTCAGCGGCGAGCTCAGGGTGATCGCGTGCCCCACGGCACTCATTTCCACCTCGGGTGCCACCACACGGACATCGAAGTCCTCATGAAGCTCCTGGTAAAGGGCCATGAGTCCTGGCGCATGAATGCCGTCGTCATTGGTCAGAAGCACCCGCACGATGCAACACCCCCCTCTTGCGTGGATCGGTTATAGCACGCTCCTTGACGGGAAGAAAGGGGAAAGCTCGGACGCACCGTTCCCCGTATTCGCCGCCGGTGCGTGCCCTTCGGCTTTCCATGGGGTTTTCGTTGCTTCTCGAGCCGATCTGTTGTATATAGGAGCGGTCCTTCCGAGCGGCACCGGTTCTTCGGAGAAATCCCATTTACCCGAGAAACCAAGATTTTGAACGGAACGGAGAAAAACCAGGAAGACCTTTACCAACGCGAGCTGGAGACCATCCTCCGGTTCGGCGCGCTTGTCAATTCCAGCCTCCACATCGAGACCATACTCGACCACGCCATGGAGTGGGCCGAGGAGTTCATGGGCGCCGAGGCCAGCTCGGTCTACGAGCTGGACGAGGACACAGGGGAGCTTTTCGTGCGCCTGGCCCGGGGAGAGAAAAAGGAACCGATCCGGGACATCCGTCTTCGTATGGGCGAAGGGATCGCAGGCCGCGTGGTGGAACGTGGGGAACCCATCGTGGTCCAGGACGTGGGTCATGAGGAGGACTTCAGCGACAAGTTCGACAAGAAGACGGGGTTCCATACGCGATCCATGATCTGCGTGCCGCTGATCCTGAGAAACCGCCCTGTGGGGGCTTTGCAGGTCATCAACAAGAAATCCGAGGAACCGTTCACCCAGGACGACTTGACCCTCCTCACCGGCATGGCCCAGCAGATCGCGGTGGCACTGGAAAATGCCAAACTTTACCAGCGACTTCAGGATAAGTTCAAGCTCACCGAAAGAGAGCTCAAGAAGACCCAGGCCAAGCTGATCCGCACCGAACGCCTGAGCGCCATGGGCCACCTGGTGCAAGGAGTGGCCCACGAGATCCGCAACCCGATCATGACCATCGGCGGTTTTGCCCGGCGCATTCAGGGCAAGGCGGAACAGGACGAGAGCTTGGTGCGGTATGCAGGCATCATTCTGGAGGAGACGGCCCGGTTGGAGAACCTGGTGCGGCAGGTCCACGAATTTGCGGACGTGCAGACCGCGAAGCTCCAAATGAACCGAATCGAGGCGGTGATCGAGGAGCTCTACTCGAAGATCGAAGCCCAAGCCCGCGAACAGAGGGTCGATGTCCACCTCCACATGGACGAGGACCTCCCCATGGTCCTGCTGGACTGCTCCCAGCTCGCTCGAGCCCTCCTGAACATCGCGCAAAACGGTCTTGAGGCCATGGCCGACGGGGGAACCCTGGAGATTCTCGCCCACAGGGAGAACGGCCATCTCGTGGTGGCCATTTCGGACACGGGCCGCGGAATCGATCCCGACCAGATCGATTCGGTGTATGACCCCTTTGTCACCTCCAAGACTCGCGGGGGTGGGCTGGGACTCACCATGGCTCACCAGATCATTTTGAACCACAACGGGGAGATTCACATCCAAAGCGTTGAGGGCCAGGGAGCCACGGTCACGATTCTCATTCCCGTCCCTCCCGGCCGGACAGCAGGAGACATGCCTCCGGAACCGGCAGGGGCGATATCCCCGAATGGAATCTCCCCATAGTCCCGCCTGCGGCGGTACTATGAGGCCCTGATTCCCTTGTTCACCTCCCATCGGACCAGGAGATCCCATGAAACAAAAAGGCAAGAGGCCCAAGTTGTTCTGGATTCTCGTCCTGCTCATCCTCTTGGTGTTAGGCGTGACGGCGTACCTCGTGATGACCCAGGAAAACGGAGGCTCCCCGCCGGCCCAACGCGAACAGAGCAGGGAGACCCGCGAGCCGGAGCCGCTACAGCAGACCGTCGAGCGTCAAGCCGTTCCCAGCGAATCCGAAGCGTCCTCCCCGCAGGAGGAAGAGATGCCCGCCGAGGAAACGAGGGTGACGACTTTAGAGGAGCCTCCTCCCCCGCCGTCAACGGAAGTCGTGGCCGAGGGGACCGGAGAAGGCGAGGATGTCTGTGCCGAGATCGAAGGGGACGTTCTGGATTTTTTTGCCTACCTTGACGGGAAGGAATACGTTGCGCGACATTCCGGGGAGGCGGACACCTGGTCCCTGTTCACCCGCGCCCTGGGCAAGCTCTCCCATCACCCGCCGACCCCCGCGGGAGAGGGCCTGGACCCCGCCTTGATGGCCATGAATATCTACCACTTCTTTCGAACCCTGGACGACCGGGAGATCCTCCTGGCCAAGGAGGTCCTTCGACACGAGGCGGACACCCTGGAGCTCAACCTGGAGCTTTTCTACCGCTGGCTAACCCTCGGGGACCGATGTCCGGACCCGGAAGGCGTCCGCCCCTCCCGGAACGTCATGTACAATTACGCCGGCTTTTTTATGAACACGATCGGGGGCCGGAGCTACCTCTTCCGCCGGACCACCCGCCTTCGGCTACTGGTCAGCTACTATTCCATCCTGATCCTTTCTGACGCGGATCAGGCGGGAAGGAACCGATACGGAATCGACGTTCTCCCCATGGTTCAGAAACTGCTAGAGGAGATCGCTCTTCAACCCGGCCTCCATTTCCGCGACACGTACCTGGACCGGCTATCGAGCATCGAGGGCTATTACAGCGCCCGAAGATAGAACGCCTCCCCCTCCATCCCGTTTAGGGCGCCCTTCAGCCTCGCATCAACGGCCCGTTAACCCTTGATGCGGGGCCTTTTTTGCCTTGTTTGCCTTGCAGAAAAAACCCGCCTTTACGCATTTCTCACCTGTCTTTCATGCGATCTGAACAAAACGCGGTTCTCATCAGAAAAAAGAAACCGAAGAAAAAAGGAAACAACGCATATGACCGATATCGAGCGAGAGCGACACGTGGACACGCTCATGGCCATCTTTGACCTCAAGATTCATCGCGCACTGTGCCTGGATCAAGGCGTGTCTACTCGTGTCCTCTTTCATTACGACAGAGACCTTCGCATTCGGCGATTTAAGGTATTGAACCGCAATATTCCGGAGCCCCTTCACGCGAGGATCATGACCTGGCTGGAGGAGAACGTGCTGGACCACGACCTGATCGGAAGCCTGTCCGCCAATGAGATGGATGCGGACACCCTGCCCGTGAAGGGGCACTAAACGTTCGGGCGGGTAGAAGGGAACCGTCCATACCAAGGGCCTCAACCCGGTTTCTGCTCGTGCCAGCAAGGAGAGTTCGCCATGCACACCGTTGTCCTGTCCAAACATCGGGTGGAAGAGGAGCCTCGACTTGTCTCGTGGATTCAATCCCTTTTTCCGGAATGCCACGTTCTTGTCGTGGAAATGGAGGGATCTTGTTTTTTTCTTCCTTCGGCTCGCCCGGAAAAGGAGTGTCCCGCGGAACCCCAAACCCACCCGAAAGACCCCTCACGAGAATTTAACATTTCCCTCATAAAACACGAATATGCCGCGTCTAGGTTGTAAAGGATGATGCAGCTTGGCATGCGATCCCAAGGGTGAAGGGACCAGGTAATCGAAGTGCCCGCTCATGGGAATTTCATGCATTCCTAATCATAATTGAACATTTCAGGGTCATCATCTTCACGAAAAGGAGGAAAAATCATGAAGGGAAAAATTGCTGCTCTGCTCATTGCAGTCCTCTTCCTCGCTACGGGCTCCGCCTGGGCAGGAAACATCGTCATCAAGGGGTCCACCACAGTGCTCCCCATCGCGCAGAAAGTCGCGGAAGTGTATATGAAAGAGAACCCCGACGTAAAAATTTCCATCTCGGGCGGTGGCTCCGGAAACGGGATCAAGGCCCTGATCGACGGGTCCACGGATATCGCGGACAGCTCCCGGTTCATCAAGGACAAAGAGGTCGAGGCGGCCGTTCAAAACGGACGGTATCCGGTCCCCCACGCTGTGGCCTACGACTGCATCATCCCGGTCGTTCATCCTAGCAACACGGTGACGGATCTTTCTCTGAACCAGCTCAAGCGCATCTACAAGGGCGAGATCAAGAACTGGAACGAGGTCGGGGGCCCGGACCGGCCGGTGGTCGTGATCTCCAGGGACACTTCCTCCGGCACGTACGAGGTGTGGGAGAAAAAGGTCATGGAAAAGGAACGGGTGTTCCCCGGAGCTCTTCTTCAGGCTTCAAACGGAGCGGTCGTCCAGGCCGTGAGCAAGAACAAAAATGCGCTCGGGTACATCGGTCTCGGCTACCTGGACGAGAGCGTCAAGGCCTGCACTGCGAACGGGATTGAGGGCTCTGAGGAAACCACGCTCAACGGAACCTACCCGGTCAGCCGCCCGCTTTTCATGTTCACGCCCGGCTGGCCCAAGCTGGATGTCGCGAACTTCCTCAACTTTGTCAAGCATCCGGAAAAAGGCCAGAAGTACGTGAGTGAGGCGGGGTACGTGCCCCTGTACTAAGTGGCTGAAAGAAAAAAGGTCCTCAGTAGATATACCGGGGGAGGGGGCTCCCCTCCCCTATCGGGTCCGTTCGGGACTTCGGACGGACCCGTTGTCTATGGGCCTCTTGGAGGACGCGCATGCAGCGCGAGGCACAGAGCATGAAGCGCTCGCCGGCCAATGCCGGTAAGCGGCGCCGGCAAAAAGAAAAGGCGATCCGTTGGACCTTCCTTGTGGTGGCCATGGCCTCCATCGCGACACTGGGCATGATCGCTTTTTTTCTCTTCCTCGAGGGGGTGCCCATTTTCGACGTGGTCTCGGTTCGAGACTTCCTCCTGGGCCATTACTGGTACCCCACGGACGATCCCGCGGACTTCGGCATCTTTCCGCTCATCATCGCCTCCATGGCGGTCACCGGGGTCTCCTCCGTGATCTCGATCCCCCTGGGCGTGCTGACCGCGCTCTACCTGGCCGAATCCGCCTCACCACGGCTTCGCCAGTGGGTCAAACCCGTGGTGGAGCTCCTGGCCGCCCTCCCCTCGGTGGTCATCGGGTTCTTCGGCATGGTCGTGGTGGCTCCGTTCCTCCAGGAAACCTTCAACCTGGCCACAGGACTGAACTTGTTCAATGCGGCCTTGATGCTGGCCTTCATGTCCATCCCGACCATCTGCAGCATCTCGGAGGACGCGATCTTCAGCGTTCCCGCGGAGCTCAAGGAGGCCTCGCTTGCGCTCGGGGCGACGCGTTGGGAAACGATCGCCCGGGTGATACTCCCGGCCTCCCTCTCGGGCATCACCACGGCCGTGATCCTGGGCATGTCCCGGGCCATCGGCGAGACCATGGTGGTCCTCATGGTGGCCGGTGGCGCCGCCATGGTGCCCTCCTCGCTGTTTGACCCGGTCCGGCCCATGCCGGCGAGCATTGCCGCGGAAATGGCCGAAGCGCCTTTTCGCGGGAATCATTACTACGCCCTTTTTGCCACGGCGATCGTGCTCTTTCTCTTCACCCTGGTCTTCAACCTGATCGCCGAGCAGATCTCTCACCGCTACAAGCAGGTGGGGGCTGCAACCCTTTGAGGGCCATTCCCGGAAGGCGTTCCCTATGACGTCAGACCAGAAGCCGCAGGGAAACCCATTGCAGCATCCAGCCGGTCCCCCGACCGGCCCTTTCCAGACCCGTGCGGTCAGGGGCCTGCGAAAACGAAGGCTTGTTCAGCAGGTGTGGTTCTGGTTCTTTCGAGGGGCCGCCGTGATCAACGGGCTCGCCCTGGCGGTGGTCATTTGCTTCCTGATCATCAAAGGATGGCGGGCCATCAATTGGACCTTCCTGACCCAGCCGCCCATGGATTCCATGACCCAGGGGGGGATCCTCCCCTGCATCGTGGGGACGGCCTGCCTGAGTCTGGGAGCCATCCTCATTGCGCTTCCCATCGGGGTGGCCTCGGCCATCTATCTTCATGAGTACGCCCGCCCCGGACGGGTCATTCGCCTGATCCGGCTCGGCATCAACAACCTGGCCGGCGTCCCTTCCGTGGTCTTCGGCCTCTTCGGGTTGGCCTTTTTCGTGGTTTACCTCAAGATGGGGGTGAGCATGCTTGCCGGCGCCCTGACCCTGGGTGCCATGAGCCTGCCCGTGATCATCGGCTCTGCTGAGGAGGCCCTCCGCGCTGTGCCCGATACCTACCGGGAGGCCTCCCTCGGCCTGGGGGCCACCAAGTGGCAGACCATTTATCGGGTCGTCCTGCCAGCCGCACTTCCTGGCATCCTCACAGGGGCGATTCTGGGCCTGAGCCGGGCGGCCGGCGAGACCGCACCGATCATGTTCACGGCGGCCGTGTACTTCACGCCGTCACTCCCTTCCAGCGTGTTTGATGAAATCATGGCTCTGCCCTACCATATTTACGTGCTGGCCACGGCAGGGACAGAGATCGAGGCCACCCGGCATCTTCAGTACGGCACCTCCCTCGTGCTCATCATTCTGGTGCTCGGCCTGAACCTGATGGCAATCATCTACCGCGCCCGACTTCAAAAGAAGCCATGAGAACGAACGAAGGAGGCCATACGCTTTCCATGGAATCGGATTCCAACATCAAAGTCGCCATAGAGGATCTTCAGTTCTATTACGGGGACTTTCACGCGCTTCAGGACATCACGCTGTCGTTTCAAGCGAGCCAGGTCACGGCCCTCATCGGGCCCTCGGGGTGCGGTAAGAGCACGCTTCTGCGATGCATCAACCGGATGAACGACCTGATCCCCAAGACCCGGGTTCAAGGACGAATTCTCTATGCCGATCAAAACATCTATGACCCGTCCATCGACGTGGTGACCCTTCGGCGGCACATCGGCATGGTCTTCCAGAAACCCAACCCGTTTCCCAAAACCATCTTCGAAAACATCGCCTACGGCCTGCGCGTCAACGGCGTCAAGGACCGGTCCTACGTGGCGGAGCGCGTGGAGAAAAGCCTCCAGCGTGCGGCCCTGTGGGAAGAGGTCAAGGATCGGCTGCACGAATCCGCGCTGGGTCTGTCCGGCGGGCAGCAGCAGCGGCTTTGCATTGCACGGGCCCTGGCCGTTGAACCCGACGTCCTGCTCATGGATGAGCCGGCCTCCGCACTGGACCCCATCGCCACCCAAAAAATCGAGGAGCTCATCCACGAGCTCAAGGACGCCTACACGATCATCATCGTGACCCACAACATGCAACAGGCTGCACGGGTCTCCGACATTACGGCCTTCTTTTACCTGGGGCGGCTGATCGAGGCCGGGCCCACGGACACCCTGTTCACCCGACCCAACCTCAAGCAAACCTCGGATTACATCACCGGGCGCTTCGGCTAGAGGCCACTGTTTCGGAAAGGACACACAATGGCAAGACACCTTCAACGGGAACTCGAACGGCTCAAGAAACGAATCCTCTCGCTCGGGGCCATGGTGGAGGAGCGGGTCCGTACGGCCACCCGTTCCCTGGAGCAACGGGACCTGGCCCGCGCGGAACAGATCATCTCAACGGACTACGAGGTGGACGAGCGGGAAGTGGAGGTGGAAGAGGAGTGCCTGAAAATCCTGGCGCTTCACCAGCCTGTTGCCGTGGACCTGCGGTTCCTAACCGCCGTAATCAAGATCAACAACGACCTCGAACGCATCGGGGACGAGGCCGTCAACATCGCAAGATGCGTAACGCTCATCGCTCGAAAGGCCCCGCTGGACGTGACCCTGGATTTCCGCGCCATGGCGGAGAAGACCCAGTCCATGCTCAAGAGCAGCCTCGACTCCCTGGTGAACCTGGATCTGGACATTGCGTTTCGTGTGCTCACCCTGGACGACGAGGTGGATGAAATCCACAGTTCGATGTATGACCAGGTCAAGGAGCTCATACAAGAACACCCCCACCGTGTCGGATACTTGATGAACCACTATCTGATTTCACGCTATCTGGAACGGATTGCAGATCATGCCACAAATATCGCAGAGGAAGTCGTGTACATGATCGAGGGAGAGATTGTTCGGCACGGCAAGTGGGAACAGCAGGAAGGCTGAATTTCCGGCCGACCGCCGGAGGCAGGTGGCGCACCTTCGTGCTTCGGAGGGTCGGCCTGGTAAAAGAAACTCCCCATCAAAAGACAAAAGAGGATCGAAAATCCATCCCCGGGGATGGGGAGATCGCGCTCACCTCCAGAGGTCGCCCCAGAAGTACGTAACCCCCACAAACACACCCAGGGCGTTCACCCCGTCGTTTCGGTCGTCCATCCGCGCGTTGGAAATGTGCTGGAATGCCATCTCCGCATCCAGGGACCAGTTCGGTTTCAGGAGATAGCGAAAGCCCGCACCGGCCTGAGGGAATAAATTGATCGCCTGCCCGATCGCATCCTGCGTTTCGTCCTGGTACGCATCCGTATATACGATCCCGATCCCCGCCTGGACGTAGGGAATGAACCGGTCCCCTACACCTGTAAAGTTGTAGCGAATGAGACCGGAAAGACCGCCGATGTAATCCCCGAACCCCTCGTAAACGAACGCGTTCGAAAACTCCAGCAGTCCCTCGAGATTTCCGTCCAAGCCACGCCCGTCGCCCTTGGGGCTCGTGATCATCCAGCCCAGGCGAAGGCCGGTGTGCCAATAGTCGAAATCGGGGATAGCAGGTCCGATCAGGGAGGTGGAAGAAACCGGGCCGGTCACGAACTGCAGGCTAATACGGTCACGCGTGTAGAGCGAGGAGGCCTCCGGAGCCGTGTCGGCAGCCCATGCCAAACCGTTGAGCAAAAGAAGAGCAACCACCAATGCACAGGCCACACGAGCTTTCGTGTCGAGCACAGGCTTCCCTCCTTTGGCGGTGCCCGGGAACCGAAACGCGCGAAGGCTCGAATCCAACCCCCCTCCCCCGCCTCTTTTCCCGCGGAAACGCCGGGACGGTTTCTTTCAATATGGCGCTATCGAAGAATGCCTCCAATAATGGCGAATTATGCTTCATCTTGCTGGAAGCGTCAAGCATAAAGCGGAGGAATGAAGCTATTTCCGGCGGAATACACGCGAACGGAAGATCTTTTTTGAAAAGGAGGCCTCGGTTCGATCCTCTTTTTGGCGATCGCAGCATCCTCGTCAAGGCCTGCGTACTTTTCCGGCTCCTCCGCTCAGGAGGTCCACAACGACCACGCACTCCACGCCGAAAGGCAGGTACCCTGCATAGCCCAGAACCGGCATTTCAAACACCTGAAACCGTTGGACATAGGGAATCGTGTAGATCCATCGGGCAGAGGATCCGGCATTCCACATCTCCCAGAACATGCCGCAGACAAGCGCGGCCAAGGCCGCCGTGACCATGCCGTCCCACGCCCCTTGGGCCAAGGGTGAAAACACGTTCGGCTCCGAGGCGAGCCCCTGCAAAGAGACCAGGATCAGCAGGGGGGACACCCAGAGAAGAGGGAAGAGGAAGTTCGGCCACACGCCGATCCCGGCCAGGCCCGCCCCTGCCAACGCCAGGACCGCACCGCTGACCATGCGAGGGTGCGCCACCCCAATCGGGAACACGCCGCGAAACCGGGCCCGAAGCCGGGAGAAGCTGCGGACCCACTCCCGGGTGGCGAGAACGGCCGGAAGCACGGTGGAGAACGCAAGGGTCGCGTACCAGAAGTAGGCCCACGCATCGAAGTCGCTTCCCACGTAGTACCAGTTTTGAACAAAGCGGTTCAGGTACTCGAAAAACCACCAGAACGCGGCGCTCAACGGAAAGAGGGTCAGGTAGAAACCCGTGCGATGGGTGAGAAGGCATCGGCCGGTCCGGTGGTAGGTCAGCGCATTCACCACGAGGATATAGCCTGCCCAGAGAGGGAAGAACGTGTGGGGCTGGAGAGGCCCGACCCACGAAAAACGGTTCCATGCCACCACCCAGGCGGCAGCCGTCCATGCCATGCCGGCCCATCCCCACCAAGGGAAGCGCCTGGATCGGAACGAGGAACCCGTCAAGGCCTCTGGGCGGCGGGTCAATCCCTGGATCATGAACGGCGACACCACGGCGATCAGGAAGGCGGCAAGCGCCAGGAAGGCGGCCCAGGAAAATGGGGCGTGCTCCACATAGTGCGTTTTGGGAGGAAATTCGAGATAGGGCCCCACGGGCTTCCCCGCGAGCACGATGCCCAGGAGGGGAAGGCCGAGAAGCATGCCGCAGAGGACGAGGAGACGTGTTGCCCGGGTCATGGGGAATGTCCTCCGTTTCAGCTCCGGGAAGGACGAATGCCATATGTATCATGATACGGCAACCTCTGCCAATGGACAACCCCGAACCGGCCGCAATGTCACGATCCCCCCTCCCACCCCTCCGCCCCGCAAACCTGTGGTTGTGTAGGTGTTGGTGGAAGGAAGACCCGTCTCAGGCAGAGTCTTCATGGTTTGCGTAAGCCATACCGCTTCGCTGCGATGAGGCTGCAACAGCGAGAGGAAGAACCGAATGCTGGCTTTATGGGTTTCTTCGTTCACGTTCGGGTCGAGGCGGCTTGAGGCGGAGGAGAGAGTTCCTTTCCGAGCGACCTAGCGGGAGGCCTTCGTGATGGCCGGGAGCAAGGAACCGGGCTCCCCTCCGAAGCCGAAACCTCCCATGGACGACAGAACCACTCCCTTCGTCATCAAAACCGGTTCATAAGAACACACCCCGACCCTGGATCGCGCCGGAAGGAAAGCCTTCCCAGGAGACGACATCCGGTGCAGGGATGTGGGGGGGCGGGGTTGGCGGGCATCCGCAGGGACGATCTTCCCTGAAAATCCGTTTTCCCGATGCCCAAGCTGTGGTATGGAGGAAGGAGGAATACCGGCGTGAGAAAACAGCAGCCAAGGAGAAGAAAACGCATGGCGACGATTCAGCCCAAGGGAGAAAGCATTCGGCAGGCGGTGAAATGGATCTCGGCGCAACGTGAGGAGAACCCGGAAAAGCCTATCGGCCGGCTGATTCAGGAGGCCTGCCGTCAATTCAACCTCACCCCGAAGGACGAGGTTTACCTGGAATCGTTCTACCGCAGTGATCCTTCCTGACCTCCCGCGTCACCGGACGGAGAGGCCCGGCCGGGAAGCCTGATCGATCCCAGGCGGCCGAAATCCAACGAGGTTCAGTATCCTTCGAGCCCCGGCCCCACCGCGCTTCCCCGGAGCGCTCTTCGAAGGGCACGGGCCGCCGAAAGGAACACCAGGAGCACAACGGCCACGGTAAGCCCCCCTGCCACGAGAGGCACCCAGAAGCCATCCTGGTGCGTGCTGCGCGCCCCTACCCATATACACACCGCCCCGACCAGGATTCCATAGCCCCCGAGCAGGACAACCGCGGAGAGGAGCACGGCGAGAAACGCCTTCTTCACTGCAGAGGCGTCGTTTTCCATCATGTCCTTCCCCGATTGATACGGTGGCTCAGGAACTCGACCTGTTTTCGGACGGATCGATCCGTCTTCATCTTGCCCGCAATGACCTCTGCAGCATAGAGCACGGTGGAGTGGTTTCGATTGATAGACTTTCCGATTTCCTCCAGCGTGGCGTCTGTGTGCTCTCGGCAGAGGTAGGCGTACACATTCCTCGGGTACGCGTGGATCTTCTTGCGGGATCGCGAACTCAAGACCTCGGTATCCAAGTGGAAATAGCGGCACAGGAGCTCCTTGATCTCCTCCACGCTGGTGCCCGCCGGCTCATGGACGTGGCACTTGATCGCCTCCATGACGAGGTCCTTGGAGATCGTCTCCTTGAGAAGCTCCGTTTTGGCCTTGAGGCACGTAAGCGCGCTCTCGATCTGCCGGACATCCCGGTCGAGATGTGTGGCGAGAAGATGCACGGCCTCGTCCGAGAGGGTCAACCTCTGCTCCGCCGCCTTGTTCTCCAGGATCTTGACGCGCGTCTCATAGTCCGGGCGATTCATCGTTGTGATGATCCCCGACGTAAGACGCGAGGCCATGCCCTTCCGCAGTTTTGGAATGTCCTTAGGAAGGACGGAGCTTGTAAAAATGATGGTTTTTCGGTCATTTATTAGGGCGTCCAGTGTGTACTCGAGTTCTCGCTGGGTCTTTTCTTTTCCGCTCAGAAAGTGAACTTCCTCGAGAAGAAGGACATCGCAGGCCTTGCGGTATTTATTTTTGAACGCCTCGATCCGGTTGTTTTTGAGCGAGAACACCATCTCGTTGATGAACTCTTCGGCGGTCGTGTAGTACACCCGGGTCTCGGGGCGGCGGCTCAGGATGGCATGGCCGATGGCGTAGGAAAGATGGCTTTTGCCCAGACCCGTGTTGGCCAGCATGAGCAGGGGGGTGTAAAGCAACTCATTTCCAGACGAGACGGAACGCGACACCGAGTAAGCGAACTCGTTGCAACGGCCCACGACGAAACGATCGAACGTCTGGCCGTTGTTGCGCCATCGCGCGGATATCAGGCCGCGGCGACGCATATTGGGAAATGCCAACTGGCGGGATTCCTGAATGGATTTGGGCACGTTCGGCGCGGGCCTTCTTTCCTGGACCTTCAGGGACACCTGAAAGGGTTGTCCCCCGACATCCTGCAGCTTCTGCTGGAGAATCGAGGCATAGTTCTCCTTGACCCAATTCTTGGAGAACTTATTGGGGCACGCCACCACGAAGGTGTGGTCCGCACATTCCAGATAGGTCATCGGTTGTATCCAAAGGGCGAAACTCTTATCGGAGATCTCCGAACGAATTCGCCGCTTGACCTCCTCCCACACACCATCCATGGACAAACTCCCGCAACGGAATGGGGGTCTCGACGGGCCCGAACCAAGGCGTGGTGCTGTAACCGTGGTGAGCCTCTCGATGGCGTCATCCGTTGAACGCCGATAAAAACCAAGAGGAAGATGAATCGTGTCGAATGAACGTTACAGGGAAACAATGTGGAGCAGAAATAGCCGGTTTTCAGTGCCTGACGATCACACCGGCAGGATTTGGGAGCCCATTATCCAGATAACCTGCGAGGTGTCAAAGGGAATGAATGGCGGGTTTCACTTAGCGGCCCCCCGGTTTTTAACAGCCTAAAACCCCCTGAAAAAACTATGAAATGTAAAAAGAAAGGAATAACTTCTCTTCATACAACGAGATTTTACTAAACGAGATTTTAATCCTGAATTCAAACGCTTCTCATCTTTTCTCCTGTTGTGCAGAAAACTATTCACAGAACCGGATCTTCAATTTTCTGAAAAATCCATCGAATTTCGCCGAATTTTGAATTATCACCCTCACATTACGCCAACCCGCCTCCCCCGTCCTCTTGAAAAGCCACCCCTGTCAGGGGATGGGGCCTCCTCCTTCGCCAGGGAGGGTCAGGTTCCTCTCATCAGGCGACAACCGCAGGGAAAACACTTGCTAAAAGCGGGTTTCCTCCTCTTCCCCGGACTGCGGCCGGTGGTTTGATTTTTCTTCTTTTCCGCCTTTTTTCCGGTTCTGGGGTGGGCCCGCCGGTTGTCGCCCATTCCTGAAATGAAAAACCAACAAATTACCATTTAAAAAACACTTTAAAAAACTAAAAAGGGCATAAAAAGACTCTAAATAAACCAATATATTTGCTTTCATCAGCAGATCCGAGGAAGTTGCTCCCCTGTCAGCGTGGAAAGGATGCGTGTTCCGCCCACATGGGTTTCGAGCACGACCCTTCCGGGATGAGACGCCACCACCTCTCCGATCACGCAGGCCTCTCGACCCTGTGGCTCGTTTCGCATGGCTTCCAGCGCACGCCCTACGTATTCTTGTGGGAGCAGAAAAAGCGCCTTTCCCTCGTTCGCCACGTACAAGGGATCGAGCCCGAGCATCTCGCACGCCGAGGCGACCGCCGGATTCACGGGGAGGTGCGACTCGACCAGCCGCACACCGACGCTCGAGGCCGAAGCAATCTCGTTGAGGGCGGTGGCCACGCCTCCCCGCGTCGGATCCCTCAGGACGTGAATGCGTACACCTGCCGAAAGGACAGCGGAGACAAGCCGGTTCAACGAAGCCGAATCGCTCTCGAGCGGCATGTGGAAATCGAGGCCCTCCCGCTGGGACAGGATCGCGATCCCATGGTCCCCGATGGGCCCGTTGATGATCACCGCATCCCCCGGTTTCGCGTTCTGCGCCGCCACATCCACGCCCTCCGGTACAAAACCGACCCCGGCCGTGTTGATGAAAATCTTGTCCGCGTGCCCGCGAGGCACGACCTTGGTATCCCCTGCCACAACCACCACTCCCGCCTCGCGGGCGGCCTCGGCCGCGGCGTCGAGAATGGCCGCCAATTCCTCCATGGGAAGACCTTCCTCAAGGATGAGCCCCAGGGTGAGGTAGGCCGGTCGGGCCCCTTGCATGGCTAGATCGTTCACCGTTCCATGCACGGCCAGGCTTCCGATGTTCCCTCCCGGAAAGAACACGGGATCCACCACATAGGAATCCGTGGTCATGGCCATTCTTCCGGACTCGATCTCGAACACCGCACTGTCGTCCATCGGCCTCAGGTAGGGATTGTCCAAACGAGACAGGATAAGGTGGGTCACGAGTTCCCTTGCGGCCTCACCCCCGCTTCCGTGATCCAATTCAACTCGTTCTTTTTTCTGCATGCGTAAGCTCCGCGTTTGTGTACCCGCCCGTGCGACATGCCCTCAGGGGTTCTGCTCCGGGAAAGAAGTCCCTGTCCGAAGGGTACCTCCGGGCGGCCCTCCTTGATCGGTCGGCACAACCCGCCCTGGTTTCACGTGAAACCGCGCCTTGCCTTCCCACAGGCACGGCTGCTCCGATTTTTCGCCGAGAGTGGTCCTCCTGAAAATCAACTAGCCGAATTTGTTGAACTTGCTTCCGTTTCCCGAAAAGATGCCCAGGGGGTAAATTCCACGATTTCTCTTTTCAATTCCCCCGCGTTGTGCTATCCACGGAAAACGTAAGCCGCTGAGCACCGCCGCGGCCGGCAAGGATTCCGACCCGCACGCAGTTCCAGCCCCCTCTTGCAAGGGCGACCCTTTGGGGCATGTTTCACGTGAAACATCGGTGACCGTCATTCGGGGTGCAGGCCGTCCATGGGTGAAATCGTTTCCATTTCCAATCAAAAAGGTGGGGTCGGCAAGACCACCTCCGCGGTGAATCTTGCCGCATCCCTGGCCGCAGCGGACCGCCACTGCCTTCTCGTGGACTGCGATCCTCAAGCCAACGCGACCACCGGCGTGGGTCTGTCGCCCCAGGACCTCGAAGCCGGCGTGTACGACCTTCTTCTCGGAAGCCCCATACCGGAACCGGAGTCCCTAGTCCTTCACACCGCCCTGCCCGGGCTTTCCATCATCGGTGCAGACCCGAATCTGATCGGAGCGGAGGTGGAAATCGCCTCGAGCAAAAACCGCGAGTATCTCCTGCGGAATGCCCTCTCTCCCTTCCGCGAGCTCTACGACTACATCTTTCTGGACTGTCCACCCTCTTTGGGCTTTCTGACCCTAAACGCGCTGGCCTCCGCCGATTCCCTCCTTGTGCCCCTGCAGTGTGAGTACTACGCGCTCGAGGGCCTCAGCCACCTCATGGAGACCCTGCGCGCGGTCAAACGCGGCCTCAATCCTTCCCTCCGCCTCTGCGGCATCCTCCTGACCATGTACGATGTCCGCAACAACCTCTCCCTTCAGGTGGAACAGGAGGTCCGAGACCACTTCAAGGACCTCGTCTTTCGTACCACGATCCCCAGGAACGTTCGCCTCAGCGAATCTCCCAGCCACGGGATGCCTGTTCTCCTGTACGACATCCGGTCCAAGGGAGCCCAGAGTTACCTCGCACTGGCGCATGAATTTCTCAGCCATGGAGACATCTCTCATGACCAAGCGCAAGGCCCTCGGTAAAGGCCTTTCCGCCCTTATCCCCGAGGCTCACGACCTCGACACGGGCACTTCGGCCTTTTTTCTCTGCCCCGTGCATGCCATCGAACCCAACCCCCGCCAACCCCGAAAGCGGTTTGACCACCCCGATTTTGACGAACTCGTCGCGTCTGTCCGCGAGAAAGGGATCCTCACCCCGCTACTCGTCAGTCGTACCCGCGACGGTTACCGCCTCATTGCGGGCGAGCGGCGTTGGCGAGCGGCACAAAAAGCCGGTGTCAAGACCGTTCCCGTGGTGATCCGCGAGTCCTCCCCGGCAGAAGCCCTGGAGCTCGCCCTCATTGAAAACATTCACCGCAAGGATCTGAACCCGATCGAGGAAGCCACTGCCTACCAGCAGTGCCTGGAGGACGGAAACCTGACGCAGGAAGCCCTTGCCAAGCGCCTGGGAAAGGATCGGACGACCGTGACGAACATGCTCCGCCTGCTCTCCCTGCCGCGCTTCATTCAAGAGGATCTCCTGGAAGAGCGCCTTTCCACGGGGCATGCCCGCGTGCTCGCCGGGCTCAACAACTCCCGCGACCAGCGCAAGCTCCGAGACCGTATCCTCAACAAGGGCCTTACCGTGCGCCAGTCCGAGGAGGAGGCTCGCCGTCTCCACCGAAAACCGCAGGACCCGTCCCGCCGCCCGACCCCCGATCAAGAGGCCCTCCGTTCCATTGAAGATACCCTCAAGCGCGCTCTCGGGACCAAGGTGGAGCTTCGCCGCCGTGGTCGACGAGGTCGTATCACCATCCACTTCTACTCGGACGAGGAACTGGACCGCTTGCTCGAGCTATTAAGCTAATCTTTTTTTGCCTTTTTCCAGCGTGATTCATGGCCATGTATTAATCTTTCAATGTTTTCACGATGCCTTATTGTGATTAAAGCAGCCGCTATCAACCCAACAATAATTCGCTCCGGTGGGCTTCCCATCACTCCCATCAGGATCGGTATGGACCACGCCGCAGCCAGAGAACCCAGCGACACATAGTCGAACAGTGCCACAACGGCCAGGAATACGGTGACGGCTCCCACGCAAGCCAACGCCTGCATCGCGGCGAATACGCCGAGCGCCGTGGCAACGCCCTTTCCCCCTCCGAACCCCATAAACACAGAGAACTGATGGCCCAGGATAGCCGCCAGACCGCAGGCCTCGGGGAGGCCCCGGGCACCTTCGGCCAGGACCCCGGCTGCGACAACCGGCACCGCCCCTTTCAGGGCATCCAGAAGCAGCGTCACCACGCCCCACTTCAATCCCACATGCCGCGCGACGTTCGTTGCACCGATGTTCCCGCTTCCATGCTGCGTGACATCGACTTTCGCCACCCGAGCCCCAATCACCCGACCGAAAGGGATCGCCCCAATGAGGTACGAGAGGATCGGAAACCCTGCCCACACCACGTGTTCACCTCCTGGCTGTGTTTCTATTCACACCACCGGTTCCGAACGCCCCGCGCCTGCACCCTTACTCTTCCCGTTTCCACGAACGGGAACCGCAACCACGGATCTTTTGGAAGGAATCGTCTCGCGGGCTTCCTGGACAACACTTGCCTTTTCGTGCCCGTTCCGGGTAAACTACTTGGAACGGTTCCCGGATGCAACGCTATTTTAAGGAAAGGGAAGCACGCCATGGCTTTGGACATTTTGGAGCGCATTGTATGGTTGGGACACGACGCCTTCCGGATCGACGGCTCGAAAACCGTGTATTTCGATCCCTACGACATTCCGTCCGGCCCGATTGCGGACCTCATCCTGATCACCCACGAGCACTTTGATCACTGCTCTCCCGACGATGTAAAGCGCATTCAGGGAGATCGTACCGTGATTGTCTCCGACCCGGATTCGGCCCGAAAGGTCTCGGGCGATGTACGCGTGGCTCGCCCCGGAGACCGCCTGGAGGTTCAAGGGATCGTGATTCGCGCCGTTCCCTCCTACAACGTGGACAAGGCTTTCCATCCCCGGGAAAAGGGATGGGTCGGATACATCCTGGAAATGGACGGCGCACGCATCTACCATGCAGGAGACACGGACCTGATCCCCGAAATGAAGGACCTCGAAGTGGATGTCGCCCTCCTGCCTGTCTCCGGGACCTATGTCATGGACTGGGAACAGGCCGTGAAAGCCGCAGAAATCATTCAGCCGACCCTGGTGGCCATTCCCATGCATTACGGAACCGTTGTCGGGGATGACCAGGACGCCCATCACTTCAAGAACGCCCTGGAGGGTCGCATCGAGGTTCGTATCCTCCCCCGCTCCTGACCCCTTCACAAACAAGAGGCGGTCGCGAATCAACCGCGACCGCCCTCCTTTTTTCTTCCGGGATTTTGCCCTGGCTCCTATTCAGGTGCCGCTGATTTCTTGCACCCTGTCCTTGAAGTGTTTCACAAGTTCTCCTTTGCGCACTTTTCCTAAGGCCGTTCTGGGAAACTGATCGCAAAACACTATTTTTTTCGGCCATTTATAGCGAGCAATCTTCCCTCTGCAGGCGTCTTCCACATCCAGGGGCTCCAACGTTTTCCCGGGCTTTACGATAAAGTAGGCCACGCCTACCTCTCCCCAGAGCTCATCCTCCACGGCGGCCACGGCCACATCCTCCACTCCGGGAAGCTTTCTCAGTACCCGCTCCACTTCCGCCGGGTAAACGTTCTCCCCTCCGGAGATGTACATGTCCTTTGCCCGGTCCACGAGGTAGAAGAATCCCTCTTCATCCTTCCTTGCAAGATCCCCTGTGTGAAGCCATCCGTTCCGGATGGTTTCCTCGGTTCGGACCGGATCCTGCCAGTACTCCTTCATCATGATCGATCCTCGTACCACGATCTCCCCGACCTCCCCCGGAGCCACCCGCTTTCCGCTTCCGTCCACGACCTCCACTTCCGCGTGGAACACGGGCCGTCCGACCGTCCCGGGCTTGCGAAGGGAGTCCTCCTCGGACGCCCACAGGAGAATCGACGTTTCGGTCTGCCCCATGATCTGTCGCAGGGGAAATCCCGCCCGACTGCACTCCCGAAGCAGCGCCACGGTGGTCTTCTCCCCGCCGATGGCCGAGACCTTCAACGACGACAGGTCGCCGCGTTCCTCCGAGGGCACCTGCAGAAGGGCCCGATACACCGTGGGTACGCCCAGAAACTTGGTGACCCGGTGGTGTTGGATATCCTGGAAGGTCCGCTTGGCATCGAATTTCGGGTGGATGACGAGGGTGGCCCCTTTGTAGAGGATGGGAGAGGCCTGAATGAAAAGCCCACCGGAATGAAAGAGCGGGAGCGTGACAAGCATCACGTCGTCAAAATGGAGCTTGAAAAAAATGTCCGCGTTCAGGCAGTTGAAAAAGGTTTTCCGGTGGCTAAGCACGGCGCCCTTGGGTTGCCCTGTGGTACCGGACGTGTACATGATGACGTGGGGTTCCTCGGGGTCCGCAGGGCCCACAGACGGGGTCAGGAAGGGCACTTGCCCTTCGAACAAACTGGAATCCTTTCGGAAATCCAAAAACCGCCCCTTTCCTTTTCGTGGCTCATCGGTTTCCGGCAGCACGGCCTCGAGCATCAGGGGAAGGGCCGCATTCAGCGCCAGTCCCTCGACCTTGTCGGAGTATCGTTCGCAGAAGACGAACAACCGGGGGCGGGCGTTCCGAAGCGTGTACGCCAGTTCGGGAACGGCGAGTCGGAAGTTGATCGGAATGAAAATCGCGCCCAAGCTCGAACACGCAAGATAAAGAACCAGGAATTCCGGGCAGTTCGTCATCATCGCCGCCACCCGGTCTCCTTTTTCGATCCCCAGGGACTGCAACCAGCAGCTCGTCCGTTCGGCCTGCCGGTGAACCGTGCTGTAAGAGATTCGATCCCCTTCGTACACAATGGCGATCTTTTCCGGGTGCAGCTCGCTCCAGCGCTGAACCCACCAGGCGATATTCATGGACTTGATCATATCGTCCTTGTGCTCCCCGAGGACCTCTTGAACCCTAGAACGAGAACCTCCCTGCCACGGCATTCCAGGGAAGGCCACGTGCAGAGATGCCGTTTCATGATCTTCGGCCCTGCCAACGGCGCATGATACTGAAGGATCCTTCATTATTCCAAGGAGATCAGCGCCTCATCCACCACGACCACCCGTTTGCTCCTCCGCATGTCGTTGGCTCCCATGGAAGACCTCTTCTCTGGAACGGCGATCCGCCCCAAACCCTCCCACGGCAATGCCACCCGTTTCGCGGGATGCGCGTGCGACGCCAGGTCCCCTGCCTTTACCTAGGGTTCTCCATCCTGCTCGCGCAGGTTTCCGATGACCCGGCGAAGCACCTTTTTGCACCCCTCGATGTCGTCCTCTGCGATCCCTTTGAGCGCCTCATCCAGGGTCTTCCGGGTCAATACCACGAGTGCCTGCTGGAGCTCCCTCCCTTTCCGGGTCAGGTAGATCCGCTTATTTCTGGCGTCGGTCCTGTCCGGCGTGCGCACCACGAGGTCCCGCTTCTCCATGCCGTTGAGAATGCGGGTCATCCCCGTCTTGTCCTTGCGGACGGCCTCGGCGAGCTCACGTTGACTCTGCCCTTCTCGATTCCACAGATTCGCAATCACGCGCCATTGCTCGACCGTGATATCGTACCCGTTGGATCGATAGTTCTGGCTCAGCCGGTTGATGAGTGCCCGCTCGGCCCAGTGGACAATGGTGCCGAAGGAGTTGTCGATGTCGTATTTCGGTTGATTTTCCATAATGAATGCACATGCAACAATGAATGAGGTGTAAAACCGTTTTCTCCCGCCCGCTGAGCAGGGAGGCTCTTCGCCGGGGACATTCTACTTAATGTAATTATAACAGCAGGTTTTGCGTACACTTAACGGGGTTTTCAAGGAGGATTTGAGCCTCCAACTCTTTGGCATCGCCGGGACGGAAACACCAAAAACAATTGTGCATGCAACCATGTTCGGCTGTCAAGCCTTTCTTTGATCCGCAGGAGACCCGCACCGAAGGGGACCCCAAGTCCTGAATGCCGTCGAAAGCCCTTCTCGGTCGATCGGTTCGACGGAATCTTGCCCTTTCGCCGCTTCCATGCTGAAACGCATTTTCACCCCGCCAGGGGAGTCTGTCACCGGCCTGGGGTCTCCTCTTCCGCCCACCCCGCCTCGTGTTCGGGTGGAGGAAAGGGAAACCTCTCCCCTCGCTCAATGCGGTCCGCAAGCGTCTGGTAGTAACGCCCTTCTCTGTGCCTTCCCCGCTTGAGGCAGCCCTCCGCGTAAATTCGGCTCTTTCTCCGCAGGGTATCCAGCGCGGCCCGTCCCTGGGAGTTCGACAAACGTCCGCTTCGAATCACCCCGACCAATGCCTGAATCCGGTAGCGATCCATGCCGGGGCCACGGGCCGATAGCTGGTCCGGGTGGCCGCCCTCGCGCACGAGGAGCTCCTTATCGATCAGGTGGATCGGATGGCGACAGGCGATTCGGAGCCACAGATCGTAGTCCTCGCACACGGGCAGGCTCTCGTCGAAGAGACCGACCTCGTCCAGCAGCGAACGGCGGAGCATGACAGCGGACGGGCTCACCAGGCAACGTTCCAGGCTGGGTTCGAAGATGTCTCCCGACGGCTTGAGGTGTCTGCTTGCGGGGTTCACCCGGCGTCCTCGACGCACCCAAATCTCTTGGGTCTGACAGGCCAGGGCGTCCGGGTGTTCTCGAAAAAATCGCGCCTGAACCTCCAGCTTTTCCGGGAGCCAGCGATCATCGCTGTCCAGGAAGGCGACAAGCGGTGCACGGGAGGCGCGAATGCCCGCATTTCGGGCGGCAGACACACCGAGGTTCCTTTCATGGCGGATCAGGCGAATGCGGTCGAGAAACGGCCTGAGGGCAGGGAGCGTTTCGTCCTCGGACCCGTCATCCACCACAATGAGCTCGAAGTCGGGGTATGTCTGGGCGAGAACCGACGAAACCGCACGCGTAACGCGATCCGCCCGGTCGTACGTGGGAATGATCACGCTCGCCTCGGTCATGAAAACGCCTGCCAGAGGAGCCCGAGAAGCCCTGCCAGAAAAAGGTTCCCCTCCACCATGGCCTCCAGTCGAAGGCCGGGATACAACCACCTCTTCTCATAGGCCCGCAGTGTCACGGAAAACGAGAGCACAACGACCAGCAGCACGTAGGCGAAAGGCGTCACCAGCCCCGCGATCCCGCCGCCCAGAAGAAGCACCCCGACCCCTGCCAGGATGCCTTTGAGAAGGTCCAGGGTCCGCTTCTCCCCGATGGTGATCGGCAGGGTCTCCACGCCCACGATCAGGTCTCCCTGGGCCTGAAAGATGTCGAAGAGCCCGGAGCGTACGTTTACCACGGACAGCACGAAAAAAAAGGCGATCCCCGTGGCCGGCCACGATGCCGAACCGTTTTCCAGAAGGGGAATCACGGCGATCACCACCCCCCAGGCCAGGGACTCGGCGAAGGTCTTGGAACCCGGTATGTCCTTGATCTTGGCGGTGCGCCACCGCTCCCGGCGCCGCACCGGCATGATGGGAATGCTGTAGGCGATGCCCAATGCGATCACACCGGCCACGGACGCCAGAACGGCCATGCCCAACCGCCATGCCAAGGCCAGGGCAACGGCCACGGCCCCAATGCCGCATACGATCAGAACCGTCCGGTGGGTCTTGTAGAAGTGGGCCCGATCGGGCTCGTTGTACGTGCTCGCCCCTCGATCCAGGAACCGGTTCAGCACCCGCATGGCCCAGATGTAGAGCGTGGCCAGGGTCGGATGGACGAGGTCTGGCGGCCTCCCGGCGAGCAGAACCGCGGCGTGGGTCAGAGAGAATACGGCCAGGGCGACCCAGAGGTTGCTGAAGATCAGAAACCGAAGCACGAGCCGGACCCATTGCCCCGTGCGCGTGTCCTTGCGGCTCTGAATGCGCTCCAGCCCCCTTACCACCTCTCGGATCATCCAGTTGGGCGTGGACGCCCCCGCGGTGATGCCCACGGAACCCAACGTGGACAGGGCTTGCCGGTCCAGTTCCTTCTCCGTCTCCACGTGGAACGTGGGCAGCCCCACCTCCCGGCTCACCTGCGCGAGGCGCTTCGTGTTCCCGCTGTGATAACCGCCCACCACCACCAAGCCATCCACCTGGCCGGCCAGAGACCGGACCTCGTCCTGACGGTTGTGCGTGGCATCACAGATGGTGTCGAAAACCGTTGCACTCGGATTTCGCTCACGGATGACCTGCGTGATCTCCTCGTAGATGCGTGCGTCCTGGGTTGTCTGTGCGACCACCACGAGGTCCTGATCCTGGGGGAGATCTTCCACGTCTTGAACGCTGTCGATCACGTACGTCCGCCCCTCGGCATAGCCTTGGAGGCCGATGACCTCGGCGTGGTCCCGATCCCCCACGATGACCGCTGCGCAGCCCTTGCGCGTGTGAGAACGGATGATCGCCTGGACACGGGCCACCCGCGGGCACGTGGCGTTGATGATCCGCAACCCCGTGGCCTTCAACGTCTCGTGCGCGTCCGGTGGAATCCCGTGCGCCCGAATGACCAGTGTCCCCTCCCGAAGGCCGCTGACGTCCTCCACTGCCGTGACTCCCTTGCTCTCCAGGAGTTCCATGACCTGGCGGTTGTGGATGAGCGGCCCGTAGGTGTAAATCGGGCCCTGGGCCTTGTTGGCCTCGGCGAGGACCTTTTCCATGGCCAGGCGAACCCCCATGCAGAACCCGGCCGTCTTTGCCAGTCGGACCTTCACGGCGTGCTCTCCTCTTTCAGAAGACCGAAGTACTCATCCATCATAGCAAAAAGGGTGTCGTCGTCCTTGATTCGCGTAATGTTTTCACGGAACCGATGGCTGAATCGAAGCCCCTTGGTGTATCGAAGCAGGAGTCCGCGCATCATGTATGGGGCACGGTGCTCCCCCACGGCCTTTCTCAACAGCCGATAGTGCTCCAGGATATGAACGCGTCGTTCGTCCAGGCCCGGCTCACGCGGGGGGCGCCCCTCGTCCAGGTCGATGGCCTGGGCAAAGATCCAGGGGTTGCCCACGGCCCCACGACCGATCATGACCCCGTCGCAGCCGGTCTCGCGGCGCATCCTCAAGGCGTCTTCTGCCTGGAACACATCCCCGTTTCCCACCACCGGAATGCAGACCGCCGCCTTGACCTCCTGAATGATGCCCCAGTCCGCATGCCCGGTGTAGCGTTGGGTGGCGAAGCGCGGGTGGACCGTCACGGCGTCTGCGCCGCAGTCTTCGATGATCCGGGCAATCTCCACGGCTGCGGGTCGCTCCGGGCACCATCCAGCACGGATCTTGACGGTCAACGGCACGGGGCATGCCAGCCGGACGGCCTGGACGACTGCGGCCACCCGCTCGGGGTGATCCAGCATGGCCGCGCCGGATCCGGTCTTGGCCACCTTCCTCACCGGACAGCCCATGTTGATGTCGATGAGGTCCGCTCCGGCCTCCACCGCGACCTGGGCTGCACGGGCCATGCTCTCGGGCCCGGAGCCGAAAAGCTGCACGGACAAGGGTTTTTCCTCGTCCGCACTCTGCAGATAGCGCCGAGTCTTTCCATGACCCTGGCCAAGCCCTATGGCACTCACCATTTCCGTGGTCACGAGCGCTGCACCCAGGCGCTTGACCATGAGTCGGAACGGGAGGTTCGTGATCCCGGCCATGGGCGCCATGATCCACCGGTTCTGAAAGGAGACGTTTCCGATGTTCAGCATGGAAACCTCACGGACTCACCGCCTGGCGAGAGGGGCTCGGTCGGTTCCTTTCCTGGGGTTCCCGTAGACGCCCCTCGGTGAAGACAACGTCACCCCCGAAGCCCGGTTCCGGCTCCTCGTTCACGGGGTGGGGCGTTGCGAGGCGAATCGCCTGCCCCTCAGTAGTCCACCGAGGGGAACAGCTTCCGTTCCGTGTGGGGGAGAAACAGAGACGCTACATACTCGTCCATATAGGGTAGGTAATTGGACAGCTCGATGTTGGTCATGGACTTGGAAACCGCAATGCACTTCTCAAAGGCCTCCTCGTGGATCAGGGCCATTCTGGCCCCGGTGAGGGAGCTGTTGCCGATAAACCGGATTCGATCCTCCGGGATGTCCGGAATGAGCCCGATGGCAATGGCCTTTCGAATATTCAGATAGCTCCCGAACCCCCCTGCCACATAAAAGGTGTCCAACATGTCGAACGTCAGTCCGATGTAGTCCACCAGGGACTTGATGGCGGCAAAGACGGATCCCTTTGACTTCATAAGGTTGTCGATATCCGACTCGGTGATCACGATGGGCTCCCCGTCCTCGGTCTCCTCGGCCCGTGCGATCACGTACTGGGGAATATCGTCCTCCAGCTCTAGCCGCGGGTCCTCCCGTTTCCGGTCGAACTTGCCTTCGTAGCCGATGATGCCGTTCTTTACGAGCTCGTAAATACAATCGATGAGCCCGGAGCCACAGATCCCCCTTGGGGCGGCATTGCCGATGGTCTGGTAGTGGACCTCTCCATCCCGGATTTCCACCACCTCGATGGCCCCCCGTGTCGCACGCATGCCGCATCGCGTGCCGCCCCCCTCGAAGGACGGTCCGGCCGACGCGGAACAGCAGACAAGCCACTCGCTGTTGCCGACTGCGATCTCCCCGTTCGTTCCGATGTCCATGAGTCCCTGGACCCTCTCCTGGTCCGCCAGGCCCGAGGAGATCACGCCTGCCACGATGTCCCCTCCCACGTAAGAAGCGACGCTCGGCAGGACCTCCAGGACGCCTCGAGGATGGATTTGAATGCCGATGTCCGAGGCCAGGATCTGCGGAAAGACGTCTGCCGTAGGCACGTACGGCTCGAGCCGAATGGAGCAGGGGGTCAGCCCCAGCAAGAGATGGCTCATGGTCGTGTTCCCTGCCGTCACCACGGCCAGGATCTCCTCCCGCGAAATCCCTTCCTTCTTCGTCAATGCGTCGATCAAGCCGTTGATGTTCTTGGCGACCGCCTCCCGAAGGGGTTGAAGCCCCTCCCCGCCCTTTCGGCAGGCGAAAATCATGCGGGAGATCACGTCCTCCCCGTACTGGGCCTGCATGTTGTGCATGCCTTCCACGGCCAGGACGCGGCCCGTGCGCAGGTCCAGGAGCTGCGCCACCACCGTTGTGGTACCCACGTCCACGGCCAGGCCGTAGTGACTCGCCGTGGTGTCCCCCGGCTCGATCTTCTGGATTCGGTATCCCTTGCTGTCTCGCACAACGGTGACGGTGACCGACCAGTTGTGTTCGCGAAGCATGTCGGAGAGGTTTCGAAGACACTCGAAGGAGATCTCGTAAGAATGCCACCCGATGCGCTTTCGGAGCTCCCGGGACACGCGCTCGATGTCGGTGATGTTGTCCTCCAGGGTGGGCTCGGGCAGCTCCAGGAAGACCTTTCGAACGAGCGGTTTGAACGGGTAAACGGTCAATCCGGTCTCCACGCGGACAACCACGTCATCGCCTTCCTCCACGGCATCCCGCGACCCGCCGGTCATGATCTGCTCGTCCTCAAGCATGGACTCCGCTGGGACCTCGACGCGCAACGCATCGTGCACCTCGGTCTGACATGCCAGGACGTAGCCTTCTTCCAGCTCCTCCTTGGAAAAAAACGCCTCGGCGTTCTCGTCCTGAGCCGCTTCCCCCTGAATCACCCGCACGCGGCACTCCCCGCAAACCCCCTCGCCGCCGCACAGGTTGTTGATGTAGACCTCGGCCTTCTGCGCGGCCTCGGCCAGGGTCGTGCCTTCTTCGACCTCCACGGCTTTGTCAAAGGGAAGGAACGTGACCTCGAATGTCGCCATGTCTATTCTCCACTCCAGAATCGCCAGACCGTCGTTTTCCGTATACACGACAGCGCGCGCATCCGCTCTTCGACCGTATGTTCGGAACGGCGCTCTCAATACTTTCTCTCTCGTACTCGTATATCACTCCGTCTGAAAATGTAAAACCCCAATTTTCGGTCGAGGGCGAGAGGCGCACTCCGCATCCGAATCCCTGTTGACAATACTATATATAGACCTTTATCATTAAAAGATCTCAACATGGCCGGCATGGGGCCGAATCACCCGCTGCGAGACCCCACAGGGGGAGAGGTTTCCACCGACCGAAAAACAGGCGTCGCCTTCACGCGATCGAAACCCCTCGCGGCCTCGCCGCGGGCGGGGAAGGATTGCACAGGCAAAGCACTTTAAAAGCTCTTCGCACAAGGGGCCGCATCCACGCAGGAGGGGACATGCCGAGGGAATGTAAAATCCTGGTCACCGAGGAAGGGACCTTCGACCTGTCGGCCTACCGATGGGATGATAACCTTTTCTCGGAGCTCCTCACCCGAAGCACGGCGATCAACAACGACCAGGCCGTGAGTATCAGCAAGGCCCTGCGCGAGGAGATCGGCAAGATGGCGCTCAACACCCTGACCATCCCCCTTCTCGAGAAGATCATCGAAGCGAAGCTTCTGGAGTTCGGTCTCCAGAAAGCGTCCCCGATCAAGCTCGACAGCTCCATCCTGGTCCGCGAGGGCCCGGCTCTCTCGGACAATGCCAAAACCGTCCTGGAGCGGCGCTACCTGAAGAAGGACGCCAAGGGACGGCTTCTGGAAAACCCGGCCCAGATGTTTCGCCGAGTGGCACATCACGTGGCTCGCGCGGAAAAGCATTACGGCGGCGCTGACCGCGTCGAAGAGATGGAAGAGCTCTTCTACCGCATGATGACGGACTTCCTCTTCCTCCCCAACTCCCCGACCCTCATGAACGCCGGGCGCCGCCTGGGTCAGCTCGCCGCATGCTTCGTTCTTCCTGTGGAAGACAGCATGGAGGGAATTTTCGACAGCCTGAAAAACGCGGCCATGATCCACAAATCGGGCGGTGGAACGGGTTTCAGCTTCTCCCGGCTGAGACCGAAGAACAGCCGGGTGGGGACCACCGGCGGCGTCGCTTCCGGACCCGTCTCGTTCATGAAAATCTTCAACACGGCCACGGAGCAAGTCAAGCAGGGGGGGACACGACGAGGAGCGAACATGGCCATCCTTCGCATCGACCACCCCGACATCCTGGAGTTCATCCGCTGCAAAAAGCAACACAAGGAGCTGAACAATTTCAACATCTCCGTTGGCGCCACGGATGTCTTCATGGAGGCCGTGCGCGAGGACCGGTCCTACGACCTGATCGACCCCAGGACGAGTAAGGCCACCCAATCCCTGCGCGCCGCCGAGGTGTATCAGGAGCTCGTGGTGCATGCCTGGGAGAGCGGGGATCCGGGGGTCATCTTCCTGGACCGCATCAACCGCGACAACCCGACACCCTCCCTCGGAGAAATCGAGAGCACAAACCCGTGCGGAGAGCAACCCCTGCTGCCCCTGGAGGCGTGCAACCTGGGGTCCATCAATCTGTCCAAGTTCGTGAAAGAACAAGACGGGCATCCCTCAGTGGACTACGACGGACTCCGAAAGACCATCTGGCTTGCGATCCGCTTCCTGGACAACGTCATCGATGTGTCCAAGTATCCCCTGGCCGAGATCCAGCACAGGGTCCTGGGCAACCGAAAGGTCGGCCTGGGCGTCATGGGCTTCGCTGACATGCTTTTCCAGATGGGAACCGCCTACAACTCGGAACCGGCCCTCGAGCTTGCAGAGGAGGTCATGTCCTTCTTTCAGAAGGAATCCCGCGCAGCTTCTCGGAGTCTCGCGGAGGAACGCGGCGTGTTCGAGAACTTCGAAGAGAGCATCTTCAAGGACATGGAAAACGCGCGGTTTCGAAACGCCACCACCACCACCATCGCCCCTACGGGCACCCTGAGCATCATTGCCGAGTGTTCGAGCGGGATCGAGCCCCTGTTCGCATTGAGCTTCGTTCGCCATGTCATGGACAACGACGAGCTGCTGGAAGTGAACCCCTTGTTCGAGCGCCTCGCCCGCGAGCGGGGGTTTTACAGCCGGAAGCTCATGGACGAGATCGCTGCCACCGGCAGCGTGCAGGATATCGAGGGTGTTCCCCAGGACGTCAAGGAGGTCTTTGTCACGGCCCACGATGTGACACCGGATTGGCACATCCGCATGCAGGCCGCTTTTCAGAAGTTCACGGACAACGCCGTTTCCAAGACGGTCAACCTTCCGAGGGACAGCTCGGTGGAGGATGTGCGCAAGGTCTACGATCTTGCCTTCGAGCTCGGCTGTAAGGGCGTCACCATCTACCGCGATGGAAGCAAGGAAAACCAGGTACTCATGTACCATCAACCGGAGAAGACTGCCGGGACTCCGCCGCTCACGGACATTCAAGACCGACCGGAGACCCTGGAAGGATTTACCACCAAAATGGTCACCGGTATGGGCAACCTGTATGTCACCGTAACCGAGATGAACGGCAAGCCTTTCGAGGTGTTCGCCACCATTGGAAAATCGGGTCGATCCACCACGGCCAAGACCGAGGCCATCGGCCGTCTCGTCTCTCTCGCCTTCCGCTCCGGGGTGAATGTCGAAACGGTCGTGGAGCAGCTCCGGGGAATCGGAGGGGAACACCCCGTCTTTCAGAAGGACGGCCTGGTCCTTTCCATCCCGGACGCCATCAGCCGCATCCTGGAGAAGCGCTACCTCCGAGGCGAGGGAAAGCACGCCCCTGAAAAACCGATCAAAAGCCTCCTCGGGGAGACCTGCCCGGAGTGCGGGCAGACCATCAGCTTTGAAGAGGGGTGCATGACCTGCCACTTCTGCGGGTACTCTCAATGTGGTTGACCCGGGCTTCCGGACCGGTTCCTGCAAAGGACGAGCGCCTTGGCCCGTGCCGGACGAAAAGACACGATTGTGCCATCACCCTTCTCGCGGAACGCAGGTTCCGCCTTCAGGCCCGGTAGGGGGAAATCCATTTCATGACGAATTCTCCAACGACGCGCACCGTTCTCTTCATCTCCTCGGGAAACGCGGTCCGATCCCCCATGGCCGAAGGCTTCCTGAACGCCCTGCCCTCGAATCGATACCGCGCGGCCAGTGCCGGCACGGACCCGGTGGCCATCGATCCGATGACGGTCGAGGTCATGAAGGAGGTCGGCATCGACCTCTCCTCGCATCAAAGCCTGCGTGCCGGTTCCATCGCGGACACCCCTGTGGATTTCGTGGTCACCCTCTGCGAACGGGCCATCAAAGTCTGCCCGCTGTTTGCGCACGGCTCGATATCCTTTCACAAGGCCTTTCCGGAACCGCAAACCCTTCCCGAGGAACGCGAAGCGCGCCTTGAGGCCCTGCGAGAGATGCGCGACGAGATTCGAAGCTGGGTGGAAACTACGTTCGGGTAGACCGCTCCCTTTGCGGCCCCCGGATGCGAGGCCGGGGTGAGCCGCCCATCCCACCGCAGCGGCCTCCCTCCAAAGGATCTTTGGTTGACACGCCTTGATATTTTCCCTATATTTCTCGTCCTAGGGCGGATTATTAATCATTTGCCAAGGAATCCCAAACGCTTAAAGACCCATACCGCTGATGGGGGTTTGCCATGACGCGGCTTTCCGTCGGGCCCTGTAACCCGCGGAAACCCGGACCGGGACGTTCATAGATCGCGGCGCAGGATATCCTCGCGGGTTTGATGAGCCCCAGAGGATGCATGCGATGTCATGCCCTTTTCCGTGCGGTCAGGGCCGAGGGGCGGTGCGTTCCTCGGGGCTTCCGCCACGGGCGAAGACCGGAAGCTACACGCATCGAGGAGGGCGGATATGAAATCGCTGGGGTATCATCTGATTCTCGAGCTGGAAGGATGCCCGGAAGCCGTGCTGGACGACCGAAAGGCGGTTCGCCGGGTCATGACCGAAGCGGTGGAAGCGTCCGGTGCCACCATGATCCAGCCCTTCTTTCACCAGTTTGCGCCTCAAGGCGTAAGCGGGGTGGTGATCATCTCCGAGTCTCATTTCTCCATTCACACCTGGCCTGAGTACGGATACGCGGCTGTAGACATCTTTACCTGCGGCGATCAGATTGATATGGATGTCGCCGCGAACATGCTACGCCGAGGCCTTCAGGCGCAGACCGTCCAGAAGATGCTCCTCTCGCGGGGCATGCTCGACCTCCCGGACGAAATGATCCGACACAAGCCGGAACCGGCCCTTCACCTCGTGCCGGAGACCTGATCCGCCGCGTTCTCATGGGCAGCCTAGGCAGGCCGCGCTGATCACACGCATCCGGCACTCTTCGAACAAGGGAGATACCGTGGACTCACCTGCTGCGGGACATGACATCCGGGAGGGTCGTCTCTTCCTGGAGGATCCTGATCTCGGCGGGTACTACGGGCTGGCAATCCACATCGATCGCGTTCTTCTCAAAAAAGATACGCCTTACCAGAGCCTGGTGGTGGCCGAGGCCGGCCCGTTGGGACGCGTTCTCCTGCTGGACGGGTACATACAGCTGACGGACTTCGATGAGACGGGCTATCACGAAATGCTGGTGCACGTGCCGATGCTGACCCACCCGGACCCGCGCCGTGTGCTCATCATTGGTGGAGGCGACGGGGGCAGCCTGCGGGAAGCCCTTCGCCATCCCGGCGTAGAGCGTGCCGACCTGTGCGAGATCGATGCCGAGGTCATGGAGGCAAGCCGCCGGTACTTCCCCGGCATGGCCCGAAGCTTCGAAGACCCCCGCGCTTCGATTCACATCGAAGACGGCATCCGTTTCGTGCGCGAGCATCCCGGGTCCTGGGATGTCATCCTGGTCGACAGCTCGGATCCGGTGGGACCGGCGGTGGGTCTCTTCGGCGAGGCCTTCTACCGAGACCTTCGCAGGGCCCTGCGCCCTGGGGGTGTCGCGGTGACCCAGTGCGAGTCCGCCTTCCTCTTTCAAGACCTCATCAGAGACGTGTTCCGATTCTTGCCGAAGATCTTTCCGTTGGCCGCATACTACACGACCCTGGTCCCGACGTACACGAGCGGGGTGATCGGCTTCGCCTTTTGCTCCCTGGGTCCGGATCCCCTGATCACACCGCCGGACCCTCGGCGTGTGGAAGCCATCGGCGAGCTGGACTACTACACGCCGTTGCTCCACCGTGCCGCGTTCGCCCTGCCCCGTCGCTTTCTACGCCTCTTTCCCCCGCAGATCTCCGACCGCCAGGGGAGAGTGGATCCCCTCAGTGCTCCAGCTCCACCTTGAGCTCCCGGGTCATCAAATCTCGGACCGCCTCGCTCGGCACCTTCCCTTCGTAAAGGATGCGGAACACCTGCTCCGTGATGGGAAGTTCCACGCCGACCTTCCGGCCCAGTTCGTACGCTGAGCGAGCCGTCTTCACCCCTTCGGCCACCATGTTCATCCCCGAGGTAATGCCCTCAAGGGACTCCCCGCGACCGATTTTCAATCCCACGGTCCGGTTCCGGCTCAATTCCCCGGTGCAAGTAAGCACCAGATCGCCCATGCCGGCCAGTCCAGCCAGGGTATGCGGGTTTGCGCCCATGGACACGGCCAGCCTCGTGATCTCCGCGAGGCCGCGCGTAATGAGGGCGGCCCTTGCGTTATGTCCGAAACCGAGCCCGTCCGAAACGCCCGCACCTATGGCAATCACGTTCTTGAGCGCCCCGCCCAGTTGTGCGCCCACGATATCCTGGCTGGCGTAAACGCGAAAGGTCTCCGTGGAAAACACCCCCTGAAGGCTTTGCGCGTGCTCCCCGTCCGGGCAGGCGACCGTCACGGCGGTTGGATACCTTCGGACCACCTCTCGAGCGAAGCTCGGCCCGGACAGGCAGGCCATGCGATGAAGATCCTGCTTCGGAAGCTCTTCCCCAACGACCTCCGATACCGTCATCAGGGTCCCGTTTTCAATGCCTTTGGTCCCGGTGACGAGGTCCATCCCCTGTCGAATATGCGGGCGCATATCCGCGAGCACACCCCGAATCACATGGGATGGAACCACGAGCACCACCAACTCGCGTTCCTCCAGGGCTTCTTCAAAGGACCGGACCGGCCGCAGGTCGGGGCACAAAGACACGTCCGGGAGAAAAACGTCGTTTCTCCTCTGGTCCCGTATCTGGCGAAAAACCTCCTCCTCCCGCACCCAGAGCGTCACGTCATGCCCCTTGGCGGCAAGGAGGTCGGCCAGGGCCGTCCCCCAGCTCCCCGCGCCGATGACGGCAATCTTCCACCCGCGTTCAAACGCCACGTCGCCTGCTCCCTGCGTTACAGCCCCCCCTGCGGATCCGCGAAGGGCTTGCGCTAATCATCCTCATCCTCCATGACCTTGGCGACCGCAACCACACGCTCGCCTTCGGCCAAGTCGATGAGCTTGACTCCCTGTGTGTTACGGCTTCGAACGGAGATGTCCGCCACCCGCAGTCGAATGATCTTGCCTTGGCCCGTGATGATCATGAGCTGATCCTGGTCCGTCACCTGGTAGGAATAGACCACCGGCCCGTTTCGCTCGGAGGTCTTTATCGTCAGAATGCCCTTGCCCCCGCGGCTTTGCACCCGGTATTCCTCGGTTCGCGTCCTCTTCCCGAACCCGTTCTCCGTGACGGTCAGGATGGTGGCGCCCTCCCGTATCACCTCCATGCCGACCAGCTCATCTCTCTCAGCCATGCGGATGCCGATGTTCCCGGACGTCACTCGCCCCATGCTCCTCAAGTCGTTCTCGTGGAACCGAATGGACTTTCCCATCAGCGTGGTGAGAAAAATGTCCTCGTCCCCGTTCGAGACCCGCACGCTGATCAGCTCGTCGCCCGGATTGATACGGATCCCCACAATGCCGCGCGCCTTGGGACGGCTGTAGGCGCTCATTTCGGTCTTCTTCACAATCCCCTTTCGTGTGGCCATCACCACGAACTTACTCTCGTCGAAGTCGCGCACCGCCAGGGTGGTGGCGACGCGTTCGCCGCGGCGGAGATCGAGAAGGTTCACGATCGCCTTGCCGCGGGAGGTCCTTCCCGCTTCCGGAATCTCGTGTACCTTTTTCCAGTAGACCCTGCCCTTGTTCGTGAAGAACAGGAGATAGTCATGCGAGGAGGCCACGAAAAGGAGCTCCACGAAGTCTTCCGCCTTGGGCCGGACCCCGGTCGACCCCTTTCCGCCCCGCCGTTGAGCCCTGTAAAGGCTGATGGGATTTCGTTTGATATATCCCTGGTGGCTGATGGTCACCACCATGTCCTCCTCGGCAATCAGATCTTCGACGGCGAGGTCTCCGGTTTCTTCCAGAATCTCGGTCCGCCGATCGTCTCCGTACTTCTCGCGGATCTCCAGGGTCTCCTGTTTGATGATATCCATGACCATGGCGGGACTGCCGAGAATGGCGCGGAAACGCTCGATGTCCTGAATGACCTGCCGATACTCGGCCTCGATCTTTTCACGCTCGAGCCCGGTCAGGCGTTGCAGTCGCATGTCGAGGATGGCCTGTGCTTGAATATTCGACAGGTCGTACTCGTCCATGAGACGCGTCTTGGCCTCTTTCGGATCGGACGACGCGCGAATCAAGTCAATGACGTCATCCAGAAAATCCAGGGCCTTTTTCAGGCCTTCCAGAATATGTGCACGCTCTTCGGCTTTTCGAAGGTCAAAGAGGGTGCGTCGTATGATGATCTCGCGCCGGTGTGCGACAAACTGCTCCAGGATCTCCCGAAGGTTCAGGATCTCGGGTCTCCCGTTCACAATGGCCAGAAAAATAATCCCGAAGGACGTCTCCATCTGCGTGAACTTGTACAGCCGATTCAAGATCACCAGCGCCCGGGCATCCTTCTTGACCTCGACCACAATGCGCATGCCGTCGCGGTCCGTTTCGTCCCGAATGTCGGAAATCCCCTCCACCTTCTTGTCTTTGACCAGCTCGGCGATTTTCTCCAAGAGCTTGCTCTTGTTCACCAGGTAGGGGATCTCGGAAACGACGATCCGCTCACGGCTCTTGCCGAACTGCTCGATGAAGGCCCGGGCCCTCACCTTGATGATGCCTCGACCCGTACGGTAGGCCTCGAGCGCTCCTCCGCGGCCCAGGATAAAACCGGCCGTAGGGAAGTCGGGCGCGGGCATGTGCTTAGCCAGCACATCGATGTCGACGTCCGGCTCCTCGATAATCCGAATGATCGCGTCGCAGACCTCCCGGAGATTGTGAGGGGGAATGTTGGTGGCCATCCCCACGGCAATACCGGAAGAACCGTTCACCAAAAGATTGGGGATGGTCGTCGGAAGGACCGTGGGTTCGGTAAGGGAACCGTCATAGTTTTCCGCAAATTCTACGGTCTCCTTTTCTATGTCGGAGAGGAAGTCCTGCGCTAGGCGCGTCATGCGTACTTCCGTGTACCTCATGGCCGCCGGGGGGTCGCCGTCCACGGACCCGAAGTTCCCCTGGCCGTCCACAAGGGGGTAGCGCATGGAAAAATCCTGGGCCAGCCTCACGATGGTATCATAGACCGCCTGGTCCCCGTGAGGGTGGTATTTCCCAATGACGTCTCCAACCACGCGAGCCGACTTCTTGTAGGAACGATCATGAAAGTTCTTCAGTTCATGCATTCCAAAGAGGACTCGTCGGTGAACCGGCTTGAGTCCGTCTCGAATGTCGGGCAGCGCCCGTCCAACAATGACACTCATTGAGTACTCAAGATAGGAACGGCGCATTTCCTCTTCGAGATTGATGGTCTTGGTCAATAAATCCGATGTCATGGAGTGATTCCCTTCCTTGTCCCTGCGTGATCGCACTCTTCACGCAACACGGGTATGAATCAAGGCCTCACATCGCAGCGATGCGGGTTTCTGCTGGAAACATTACGGGGGAACCCGGGAAATCAGAGAAGAAAAAAGAAAGGAAGTATACCCTTCTCATTTTGACGGTCCTATGAAAACACTCTCGCCCGCGCTCTCGTTTTCCTCTGTGTTGTTCTCCAAGAATCATGGGATGGAATTCATGGAAATGGGAATTTTCAATGTCCCGAAAACCGTTGACGGGCGAGAGTTAGATGTCCAGTTCCGTCACCTCCAGGGCATTGTTCTGAATGAATTCCCTTCTCGGTTCTACCTTGTCGCCCATGAGGACGTTGAAGATACCGTCCGCATCCACGGCATCCTTCACATCCACACGCATCAAGGTCCTTCGCTCCGGGTCCATGGTCGTTGACCAGAGTTGGCTGGGATTCATCTCGCCCAGCCCTTTATATCGCTGGATAGATATCCCCTTTTTCGCCCGATTCATGAGTTTTTCCAATAAATTATAGGGGTCTTCGATCCTTGCCTTCTCTCCTCCCGCCTCCACCGTATAGCTTCCTTCCTTGAGCATGCGATACTCCTCGGAAATGCTCATGAGCTGTCGAAGCTCCGGAGAAGACAGGAACGCCCAGTTCACCGCGGACGATTGACCGCCGTTCTGGGTCTCCGTCACCAGAAACTCGTAGTACTCCTCCTCTTCGTCCCATTGGACGTCACTGACCTGGAACCCGTTGGCCTCCAGCTTGCCGAAAAACTCATCCATGAACTTCCGGTGCCGGAACAGATCCTTGTCCTTGACATTCTGTACCACCAGAAACTCGATGAACCGCGAGCTATGCCCGCGCCTTGACAGCTTATTCAAGGTTTCATAGAACTTGATGAGCCCACTGAGCATGCGAACGAGTTTTTTTCCAACCAGTTCCTCGCCGTTCTCCAGAAGAACCTTTTCTTTCTCTGAAATGCGCTCCAGGAGAAAGTGGTTCAACCCCTCCTCGTCCTTGAGATAGAACTCCTTTTTTCCCCACAACAGACGGTAGAGCGGGGGCTGAGCCACGTAGAGATACCCCTTATCGATGAGTTCCGGCATCTGCCGGAAAAAAAACGTCAGCAGAAGGGTGCGGATGTGGCTTCCATCCACATCCGCGTCCGTCATGATAATGACCTTGTGATAACGAATGGATTCGATGTCGTAGTCCTTTTCTCCCACACCCGTGCCGAGGGCTGCGATCAAGGTACGAATCTGCTCACTGGAGATCATTTTGTCGAATCGCGCCTTCTCCACATTGAGAATCTTTCCCCGAAGCGGAAGAATGGCCTGATTTCTCCGATCGCGGCCCTGTTTAGCCGAACCGCCGGCCGAGTCCCCCTCCACGATAAAGATTTCACTGCGCGAAGGGTCCCGCTCCTGGCAATCCGCGAGCTTTCCGGGCAGGGAGTGATCCGACAGCACGCCTTTCCTGCGCGCCAGATCGCGTGCCTTTCGAGCCGCCTCGCGCGCCCGCGCCGCCTCCACGGCCTTGGACAAAATGGACTTGATCTCTTTGGGGTGCTCCTCGAAGTACGAGCTCAGCCCCTCATTTACCAGGTTCTCTACGAGTCCCTTGACCTCGCTGTTCCCGAGCTTCGTCTTGGTCTGTCCTTCAAACTGCGGTTCAGGAAGCTTAACGCTGACAATAGCGCTCAACCCCTCGCGCACATCGTCCCCGCTGAGCTTTTCCTCAAAGTTCTTGGACATGGGTGAGTTCTGAAGATAGAGATTGACGCTTCGGGTGAGTGCGGCCTTGAAACCGCTGAGATGCGTCCCGCCCTCCCGCGTGTTGATGTTGTTGGCAAACGTGTAGGTGTTCTCTTTGTACGTGTTGTTGTACTGGAGGGCGACCTCCATGAGCACGCCGTTTTTTTCACCGGACACATGAATGGGAGGCGTGTGCAGTACCTCCTTATTCCGGTTCAGATACTCTACGAAGGATTTGATTCCCCCTTCATAGAAAAAGGATTCTTTTCGACCGCTTCGTTCGTCCGATACCTTGATCCGCAGACCCCGTGTGAGAAACGCGAGTTCTCGCATTCGCTTGGCCAGGATATCAAAGTCGAATTCTACCTCCGGGAAGATCTCATGGTCCGGCTTGAAAGAAATCCGCGTACCGCGTTTCCCGGTCTCCCCACTGACCTCCAGTGCCGATGCCGTGCGACCCCGCTCGTAACGCTGCGCATAAATACGCCCTTCACGGTAGACCTCGACTTCCAAATATTCCGACAGCGCGTTCACCACGGAAACTCCCACGCCGTGAAGGCCCCCGGATACCCGATAGGTCTTGTTGTCGAATTTCCCTCCCGCATGAAGTTTCGTCATGACGACTTCAAGAGCAGGAATCCCTTCGGTCTCATGCATGTCTACAGGGATGCCGCGCCCGTTGTCCGTCACAATCACACTGTGATCGTTCAGCACACGGACGTCTACACGGCTGCAATAGCCAGCGAGCGCCTCGTCAATACTGTTGTCCACCACTTCGTAGACCAGGTGGTGAAGGCCCTCCGAGCTAGTATTTCCGATGTACATCGCCGGACGTTTCCGCACGGCGGAAAGTCCTTCCAGGACCTTGATGTCCGACGCAGCGTAGCTGATTTCATTCTCTTTCATATTTTACTATTTATCTCTCTAATTTTATTCTTTCTTCTACTTTATATTTTAAATATAGTTCATATCAAGTTTTATTATCTACTTAAATGTTTATTTTCGCTCTATTTTAGTAAATTTTAATTCCATATCGGCTTCATGAATCCATAAACTTTTTGATCCAAAACCACGCAGGACCCGTAACATGGACTCGAATCGCTTTTTTTACAGCCTCATGGGCATTACCAGACCTAAGAACCCAATATCCCCCTCCCCGCTCACAAGGCATGGGCTGGAGCTGTCCAGAAATCCCAAGGTAATCTCTTCGCTTTCCATATTCTGAAGAATATCGATAAAATATCTCGCGTTAAAACCTAGTTCCAATGCATCGTCCTTGTAGTCTACGTCCAGACTTTCCTGGACATCACCGATATCCGGATTGATAGAAACCAACTCCATCACACCCTCGCCAAGTTTGATCTTGACGCCCCGGTAGCTTTCATCGCTCAGGATGGTCATTTTTTTCATCCCATCCAGCAAAACATCGCGATTCAAGGCCACGGCATGCTGAGATTTTTTAGGTAAAACGGCATTGTAGTCCGGAAATTTGGTTTCTAGAAGTCGTATCACGATCAATGCATCTCCGATTCGAGCTACACAGTTGTTCTGACGAAACCCTAGTTGGACCACTTCCGCGCTTGAAGCGAGTTTAGAAAGCTCATTCATTCCTTTTTTAGGGATCATCACACCATTTTCTAGTTTTAAGTCATCCACATTGGCCAATTCTTTATCAATCATGGACAATCTGTGTCCATCCGTCGCGACCATTCGGAGGTAGGTCTTGCCCCCGTGTGCAATTTTTTCAGTGAAAATGCCTGAGAGTTTAAACCCTGCATCCTCCATGGTCACGGCATAGATGGTCTTTCCGATCATTTCGCGAAGCACAGCCCCGTCCACGTCCACAAAGGCCACATCTTCCGGTTCAACAAACATCGGGTACTCGTCCGGGGACAGACAGGCAAGATTGAATTTGGCCCGGTCATCCGAAATGAACGCCCAGTTGTTTTCCTTTTCTTTGATGTAGAGGGAATCACTTTTGCTTTCCTTTACGATTTCAAAAAGCTTCCTTCCGGAGATGGCAAGACTTCCAGGGTTCAGAACCTCGGCCGGGAGTTTCTGCTGGAAGCTGATTTCCAGATCGGTCGCGGACAGAAGAATCCCGCCCTCTTCAGCGGAAAGAAGAACCGCAGACAGGATGGGCATGTTGCTCCGTTTTTCGATGATGCTTTGAATCCGCGAAACCGCACGAAAGAGCGTATCCCTGTCGATTCTCAGTTCCATGAAATCTTCCTCCAATGGTTTTTTTATCTACATAATACAACTTTTCACCATAATATTAAGGGGGTGAGCAGATTGTTGAAAACTTCTGTAATCTATTGAAAAAATAGATAAAAAATTCAATCTTATCTTCGACATCGAATCAACCCTTTGAGATGGATCGCAGGTCATCATCAATCCATAGGAACCGGCTTGTTGAGAATGTTTGACATCCTGTCGAGAGGCGGCCGGGTTTCCTAAAGGCCCGCGGTGGAAAGTTCATCATTGGAATCGAAGGGCGTGAGCGAGCCCCGTGAATTGTGGACAAACGACCTGTTCAGCCGAGAAGATCTTCGAGATTTTGGAGATCATCCCGCACTTCAGGATTCCGGGCGATTTCCTCTTCCACACGGCGCACGGCGTAGATTACCGTGGAATGGTCCTTTTTTCCAAAGGCCGCTCCGATACGTTTGTAGGAATGGCCGGTCATCTTCCTGCACAGGAACATGGCCATCTGCCTTGGATACGCGTACGCACGTTGACGCTTTTCCGAGACCAGCTCGGCGACGGAAATTCGAAAGTATCCAGATGTAACCGATTGAATATCATGGATATCAACACCCTGATGGTTTCGTATCAGGGAACGAACGTCCGACAGGCCGATATTGCCTCCATTGAGCGATGCAAACGTCTGGAGGCGCGTGATGTTCCTGAGGAGATCCTTCATATCATCATTCGTCTTGGCGAGAAAGAAGATAATATCCTCCGGAAACTTAAACCCGTCCTGAGATGTCTTTTTTCTCAGGATATGAATCCTCGTCTCTGCCTTCGGGGGCTGGATTTCCGCCAAGAGTCCCCACCCTAGAATGGATTTCAATCGTGGATTCATGTCATCAAGAAGAAAAGGCGCTTTTCTGGATGAGACGGCAATTTTTTTTCCATCCCGAAGGAGATGGTCTATCATGAGGGTGAGTTCGTCCTGGGTTTTTTTTCTCCCTTCGAGTAAGTGAACGTCGTCGAGAAGAAGGAGGTCCAGATCGGTGAACATGGTGCGGAACTCGTGGATTCTTTGCGAATGCATGGCCTGAGAGAATGTGGCTGTAAAGCGGTCCGCATGGATGTAGGCAATGCGACCGTCTGTCCAATGCCTCTTTGCGTGATTTCCTATGGCATGAAGGAGATGGGTCTTTCCCGCACTTTTCTGAGAGAACAGGTAAAAGGGGTTGTACACTTTCGTCATATTTTCTACGATGTCTTTTGCAGAATAATATGCGAATGAATTTAAATCATCATAAATAAAGGTATCAAACGAAAGATTTGGTTCAAGATTCGATTTTAAAGAGGGCATCAGACCGCGATCCGGAGGAAGGGGGCCTGAGGGGTGTTCCTCTGAGCCACTGGAATATTCGAAACGAATTTCCGGGAACGAATTCATGACGATTTGAAAGGAGGAACGAAGGTCCGTGAGGTATTGGTCTCGAAACCAGCGGGCGAAGAATTTATTCGGCACCTCAATCACCACGAGGTTTTTTTCCAGGCTCTTGATGTTGGTCCTGGAAAACCATATGGCGTAGTCCTCCGGCTTCAGCCGGGATGAGAAATGGGAGGAAATCCGGTTCCAGATTTCTTTTTTTTTTGACATGGGATGCATCCATGATAGTCTTTGATAACTTGCCTGAATAGTAGATAAATTATTTAAGAA
>Ga0272444_10000464_pt1 | contig 42889 bp, 49 predicted proteins | sample SSMForm13_FD_201033 | JGI IMG/M metagenome (GOLD analysis project Ga0272444, IMG submission 201033) | Marine sediment archaeal communities from Little Sippewissett salt marsh, Falmouth, MA, United States - SSM-Form-13 | ecosystem: Environmental > Aquatic > Marine > Wetlands > Sediment ... | reverse complement strand
TGTATTATCTGAATCTAATATAGCTAAATCTGAATCTATTTTAGATGGATTTAACTTTGTTTTTCGGCGCAAAACGGCGAGAGTATTTAGCCGAATGGTTGATTCTAACGCTATTTCAGATACACGACCCGTTTCGTGCAGACTTTTGAACCCGCACGCGCCTTTCAGGTCTGCAGGAGAAGTCATTCATTCTTATTATAGTCCTCTCCTACGTCGGGCTTTTCGCCCCCTATATTTTCGATAATATCTGGTATTAATTGCAATGATTCATGTTCCCGGGTTTTTCGGACAACTATATCGAATTTCTCCTGGATACCCGATGTGTATTCCTCGATCATCCTCGAAACCTTCCGACCACTGCAAAAAGGACCGCGAATATTATCGAGTAGGCTGCAATATGGTGCGGGTGTAGTATAGCGGGATAAGGTATACCTGGCGACAAAGCTCCCACAATCGGTGCATCGAACGTAGATCTTAACAGGTTCTCCGGTTTCAAAATAGAAGTGGTTTTCCATGCATTTAGAACCACATCTCGGGCAATGTTCGATTCGAGCTTCCTCCATAGTCCCTCCTGTGTTAATAGACACCCGGAATCAGGTTTCCTATGAAGTAAATGGCTATCGTTACGAAAATCAAGCTAATTAAGCCAATTATCGCGCCTATTTTCGCCATATCCCGAAGTTTGATTAATCCGCTTCCGTATGCGATAGCGTTAGGTGGTGTCGAAACCGGCAGCGCCATCGCGCAACTCGCGCAGAAAGCAACAGCTACGGCAACGAGCGTGTTATCTGCCTCTCCGGAAAGCCCGAGGACTAAAGGGATCATAATATTAGCCGTAGCGGAATTACTCATGAAATTACTACCAATTAAAGTTATGAAGCCGAAAACGAGCATCACAACGAGAGAGTGCGATTTCGATAAAGGTAACAAGGCCAGAAGCCACTCCGAAAATCCGCTTCTCTGCATCGCAGTTCCAAGCGCGATCCCTCCGCCGACGAGTATCAATATGTCCCATCCAACCGCCTGGATATCCTCCCTGTCGATAATCCCACTACCGACTAAGAATATTGGAGGGATCATCGCAATAACGGCGGAATTAATTCCATGTAGAGATTCCGTAAGCCAAAGTAAAGCTGTTATTATAAAAACGCCGAATACAACTTTCCCGCGAAATGCCGTTTCTCCAAGGTCTGGTATCTCGACGGAGTAGTTATTTTTGCCCGGAGGGAATGCAGCAAGAAGCAATCTCCAGACAATAAATAGCAACGCGAGCGCAATGGGCAACGCCATTATCATCCATTCCGTGAAGGTTATCCGGATTCCAGCAGCCGCCAAATTCGATATTGCGATAGCGTTTGGAGGTGTGCCGATCGGCGTCGCGATGCCGCCTATATTTGCGGCAAAAGGGATGCCTAATAATAATGCAGTTACAAACTTTTCGTTCTTATCGAATCGATTAGCAATAGGTAAAACCACAGCCATCATCAGAGCGGTAGTCGCCGTGTTGCTCATCCACATCGAAAGGAAAGCGCAGGTAGCCATAATCCCGAAAAGAATCCCCCCCGGTTTCTGTCCGGCCTTCATCATTATCGCCCCGGCTATTCTCACATCGAGTGAATATCGTTTCATTGCTACGGCGAGAAAATATCCACCGGCGAAAAGGACGATAGTACTCGACGCGAAACTGCTCATCCACAGCTTATAACCTTTCTCGATGCCAAGCGGTCCCGAGAGGAATAATGACTCTAAAAAAACGATTGCGGCTCCCGTTGCCGCAAGTGGGATAACCTCGGTTGTCCAGGCTAACGCGGCAAACACGAAAATCCCTAACACGCGATGCCCCGCTTCGGATAATCCCGGAAAACCGACGCGACTTATCCCGAAGGAAATCCCTAATATTATTGTTAACGGGATGAGCTTGGAATAAAACGACTTCCTATCCATGATAAAGGGGTTTTCCGCCTTTCTCGTCTTTCATTTCATCGACCTTCATTAACCGAACAAGGTTACCGTATTCGAATACCTCGATTTTCTGGGCGACGTGTTCCATCGTTTTGCAGGTCCGGTATTAGGGTGTTTTCGAGTTCGTTGATTGCATGGATTTTGCGGTCGAACTCGTCTGCTATGGGGGACAACATTTTCTCCGCCTTAGCTAATTTGGAAGGAACCTCGAAGTTTCGGGGATATCCCTTAGCGCGAAGTTCCCTCTCAAATCCTTTTCGACTTAAGTTTATACACGCATAGATGTATTTTCAAGCCCTATTTTTCCTTTATTTCCGCGACGAATTTGTCGAGCTTTTCTTCGAGGAATTTCTCCTTGATTCGCTTAAGCTCGCGGCGGGGGAAACGCGCTAATAGCCGCCACGACAGGTCGAGTGTTTCGTCGATGTCGCGATTGGTATGATAGCCCTGCCCGACATATTCCTTCTCGAAATCGTTCGCGAACTCGAGATAGAGCTTGTCCATCTCGGACAGCGCGGCCTCGCCGAGAATAACCGCAAGCTCCTGCGCCTCTTTTCCGCGGGCGTATGCGGCATAGGTCTGGTTGAAAAGGTCGTCGTGGTCGGCGCGGGTTTTGCCCTCGCCAACGCCTTTCTGGCGGAGTCGCGATAAACTCGGCATAACGTCGATTGGCGGCGAGATTCCCTGCTTGTGAAGCGGGTGCGAGAGGTAAATCTGGCCCTCGGTGATATAGCCGGTGAGGTCGGGGATCGGGTGGGTCTTGTCGTTCTCGGGCATGGTTAGCACGGGGATGAACGTGATCGAGCCGGTGCGGCCCTTGATTCTGCCAGCGCGCTCGTAGAGCATAGCGAGGTCGGTGTAGAGGTAGCCGGGGAATCCGCGACGCCCGGGGATTTCCTTGCGCGCGGCGGCGACCTCGCGAAGGGCCTCGCAGTAGTTGGTCATATCGGTGAGAATCACGAGGATGTGCATGTCTTTCTCGAAAGCGAGGTATTCCGCGGTCGTCAGGGCGATACGCGGCGTCGAAATGCGCTCGATTGCGGGATCGTTCGCGAGGTTGAGGTAGAGCACCGCGCGTTCGAGTGCGCCGGTTTTCTCGAACTCGTTGCGAAAGAACTCGGCTTCCTCGAAGGTGATACCCATCGCGCCGAACACCACAGCGAACGACTCGCCGGAGCTTCGCACTTTCGCCTGACGCGCGATTTGCGCGGCGAGCATGTTGTGCGGCAATCCCGCGCCGGAGAAAATCGGCAGTTTTTGGCCGCGAACGAGCGTGTTCAGGCCGTCGATTGCGGAGACGCCGGTCTGGATGAACTCGTTCGGGAACTCGCGCGCGAACGGGTTAATCGGCGCGCCGTTGATATCGAGACGCTTCTCTGGGAGAATCTCCGGGCCGTCGTCGATTGGCCTTCCGAGGCCGTCGAAAATGCGGCCGAGCATATCGCCTGACACGCCCAGCTCGATTCCCCTGCCGAGAAATCGGACTCGCGAGCCGAAGACATCGACGCCAGCGGTGCCCTCGAAAAGCTGGACCACGGCCTTGTCGCGGTTGACCTCGAGGACCTTGCCGCGGCGTTTTGAGCCGTCGGAGAGGGTTATTTCGACGAGCTCCTCGAAAGTTGCGCCCTCGACATTCTCGACCACGAGCAGCGGCCCCGCGACTTCGGTAATTGTTCGATATTCTTTCAACATGAGAACCTCCGGATATTGTTATTTCATAAAATCGTCAAAATCGACTCCGATATGGCGGATAATAGCACGAATAGTGCCTTTGCGAATATCGGTGTTTTTTCGTGGAACAGGCACGACAAGGCCGTCTTCGTCGCGAACCCATAGCTCGTGCGAACCCTTGCCCTGCCTATATAGCCTGAATCCGTATCGTTTCAAACGTCGCACTAATTCCCGATATGACAGCGGACGAAGCGTCATTTAGACCTCGATAGGGAAAGCGAGGGTTAAGCCGTATTTCTCGGGCAGGTCTTCGATTGTTTCCGCGGGCTTATCCCCGCGCTGTTTTCGATAGTCGAAAATCATCTGAATTACGTCGATACAGTTGAAGATTGCCTCTTGAATCGTATCGCCCTCGGCGAAGGCGCCGTCGATTCCCGCACATCGCGCGAGGAAACCGTCGTCGTTGGTCTCGACCTGAAGCGACAGATAGCTTATGGAATGTTTTTTGGTCATAATTCACCTAAGATTGTTGAGTTACTTTATTGACATTTCGCGAATCGGGTTTATAATATCATTGCAACAGCCCTAACGATAGTATCGTTAGCCCGACGCCGTCCCGATTTCGGGGCGGTGTTTCTATTTATATTTTTTCTTCTCATCGTGTTTTTCGCATTTTGCGATAAATTCGTTCAAAAAGTGGGCGTTTCGCGTAAGTCGTTGTCGTCCTATGTTTTGGAAGACTTTTTTTGCGTTTCCAAGACCTACATCGACGTTTTCAAAAGATACAACCTAATTTTCAAGACCTACAACCTAATTTTTAAGACCTACGTTGTCATTTTCAAGACATAACTAAGCGTTTTCAAGACCTACATTAGCTTTTTCAAGACATTTACCTTAATTTCAAAGACTCCAAAGCCGATTTCAAAGAGCACATTTTACAAACGACCATGCGCCGATTACTTCCATTCGATTTTTTTTGCGACGTCTTCGATAATCTCCAAGAAACCTTTGACTTGTTTCTCATTAAACTTAATATCGACTCGACACTTTAGATTAATAACCTTACATACTTTTGAAGGTTCCTTTCTTACGAATTGAAAGTTGCCGAGTTCCAATAAACGATTTGTAAAATACTCGACCATTTCATCGGCGTTTTTCAGATTATCCGAAAAAAAGTCGAATCCTGTATAGATACTCTCTTTAAAAACCGAATTAGGATTATACCCGAAACAAAGAGGCACGTGCTTTTTCCCATCTACAGCATTCAACGAAAAACCTGTCTTCCCCCATTTTATTATTAAGCCTTTTTCGTTCGCAAAATTAAATATCTGCTCGAAAATCGTTTTGCCGTTTTCGTCGGCCAAGGCAAGAAAGGACTCTTTATTTAATTTACCGCTCTTCGGTTTTTCGCTACTTCTCTGTTCTTTTACTACGTGTTCAGGTCCTCTTAGTTTTATAGAATACTGCGGTTCAAATCTAAGCGCTTTCACCGTCTCCGCGCCCTCGCGCGCGTATATTGCGACCTCGATAATGCTTGGCCTCGGTGTCCTATGGCGCATCGCAACCTCAAGCTCTTCGCAACAACTGTCGATAATAACAAATGTATTCGGTTGACCCGAATCGTGCATAGGAGTGAGAACCCTCTCAAGAAAAAACTGGAATAACTCTGTCGTTTCGCCTATGTGGTCCTTAATAGCCTTAAGACGAATCACATCTTCTTCCATATATTTCTTGAGGATTCCCGCTATTTTTTGCCTCGTGTTCCAATTATCCACTGCTTGAAGAAAGCCGTTAATCTGGGGATCGATGTGGCCATAAGTGCTATGACCCGCTAACTCGAATTCCACGACATAAAATGAATTGTCGCTTAAATCGAGCACAAATCCGTCGGGGCGCCGCGCCTTACCGAGTTCGTTTTCCAGATTTCTCTCTATATCGATATATATCGCGTCGTTTCCGAAAACCTCCGCAATATTATAGACAACGAGTTTGCGGAATTCCGCTTCGCTTTTCGGTTCGTAGCGCGCGTATTTTACGCCGTCGAGTAAGATGATGTCGTTTGCCATAGGTTCTTCCTTTCGCCAGAAGGGCATTGCGAATTTTTTTTATCCCTCCGAGACGAGTTCGGCCATGAGTTTCGGCATGCGCTCGATTATCGAGTCAATTTTCGCCTCGACATCTGCCTCGACGATGTATTTCATGCGCGCGATTTCCTCGCGGATGTCGTGGTTCTCGATTTTCGCGAACGGCGCGTTGCGGCCGAGAGCCTTGCGCGCCTCGTGCTCGAATACGAGAATCGCCTTTAGCATAAGGTCCTGCTTTTTCGGCGAGCAGTAGGTGTCCTCCTCGACGAAGGCGTTCTGCTGGAGATAATCCTCGCGGATGCTTCTCGCGGCTTCGAGCGTCAGGCGGTCGGATGCATCGAGGGCCTCCGCGCCGACAAGCTTCACGATTTCGGATAGGTCGGCTTCCTGCTGGAGAATCGTCATCGATTTTGCTGTATTTGCAGGGAATTCGGGCGAGAAATTTTCGATTAGGTAACTATCGAAAGCCTTGCCATAAAGCGAATAGCTATTAAGCCACGAAATCGCCGGATAGTGACGGCTGTACGCGAGTTCGGCTTCGAGACTCCAGAACACGCGAACGACGCGGAGTGTCGATTGCACGACCGGGTCGGCGAGGTCGCCGCCGGGGGGCGAAACCGCACCGATAACCGAAAGCGTGCCGGTCGTCGATTCCGTGCCGATATTCTCAACCCATCCGGAGCGCTCGTAGAACTCCGCGATTCGGCGTCCGAGATATGCCGGATAGCCTTCCTCGCCGGGCATTTCCTCGAGACGGCCGGAGATTTCGCGCATGGCTTCGGCCCAGCGGCTGGTGGAGTCCGCCATAAGCGCGACGGAATAGCCCATATCGCGGAAATATTCGGCAATCGTGATTCCGGTATAAACGGAGGCCTCGCGCGCAGCGACAGGCATATTGGAGGTGTTCGCTATCAGCACGGTGCGCTTCATCAGCGGTTCGCCGGTTTTCGGGTCTTTGAGTTCCGGGAACTCCATAAGCACATCGGTCATTTCGTTGCCGCGCTCGCCACAACCTACATAGACGATAACCTCGGCATCGGCCCACTTTGCAAGCTGGTGCTGGACAACGGTTTTTCCGCTGCCGAAAGGCCCGGGGACACATGCTGTTCCGCCTTTACCAACCGGGAAAAAGGTGTCGATTACCCTCTGACCGGAAATTAGTGGGGTATCGGGGAGAAATTTCTTTTTAAATGGACGGGAGATTCGCACAGGCCAAGTTTGATACATTTTCAGTGCGTGTTCCTTGCCGTCGTCGCCCTTCACGATGCAAACGACGTCCTCGATAACATGTTCGCCGGACTCGATTTTGACGACCTCGCCTGAGATTCCGGGGGGCACAGGCAACCTATGCTCGATAATCGTGGTTTCTTGCACGGTGCCGAAAATATCGCCGCCACAGACTTTTTGTCCGACCTCGACCTTCGGGACGAAATCCCATTTCTTTTCGAGTGGCAATGGTTCGGCTGTGACACCACGGGTGATAAAATCTCCGGCCTTTTTAGCGATTACGTCGAGCGGGCGCTGGATACCGTCGTAAATCGAGGTTAGCAATCCCGGCCCGAGTTTCACCGAAAGCGGCGCACCGGATAGAAACACCGGTTCGCCCGGCCCAAGCCCGCCGGTTTCCTCGTAGACCTGAATCGAGGCCGTGTCGCCCACAAGCTCGATAATTTCGCCTACAAGGCGGCTTTCTGAGACGTGAACGACGTCGAACATTTTCGATCCGGTCATATTTTCCGCTACGACAAGCGGCCCTGATACTTTGACAATTCTGCCTATTTTCTCTTCTGACATAAGATTCTCCTTTTTGGACTTGACAAATCTTCTTTCAAAATAATATTGTATTTAATCCAGTTAACTGGAGGTGGATAGCAAAGCTATCGGGGGCCTTAGGGCCCCTTTTTTACCTCGATCGTATTGTGCCATTCACAAAACTCATCAACAGACTATGCCTCCATCGCTTTTTTTCGCATTTCCTTCGGTAGTTTTTCGATAGCATAGCGAAAGGCCACACGAGGCATTCGCGATACATTTAAAACAACATAATCGAAGACTCGCCGCGGGTTTTTTCGGCTGATCTCTTTCAGGAGCCAGCCATAGCCCTTGCGGACAAGGTCGTCCTCGTCCGAAATTAGGATGTCGGCAACCTGAAATGCTTCATCGACAAGCACCTCGCGGCGCGCCGGATAGATAAGCGAGACCGCTGCCGCCCGCCGGAACCATCGATTCGGCGATTTCGCCCAGCGCAAAGGTCTATCGATAAGTTCAGGATATTGTTCGAGCATATAGCCGATTGCGTGACAGCATAGGTCGTCACAGCTGCCCCAATTCGAGACGAATCGTTCAATCCAAGTTTCGAGGCGGTCGAAATCGGTTATGTCTAGTTGCTTGCGGCGTCGCCATGTCCAATCGAAGGCAATCGCGATTTCCTCGAAGTGGCCTTGCTTTATAAGACTCTCGCAGGTCTCGAAAAACTCGCCCTTCGGCAGACCTTTCACCTGCGGATAATAGTCCTTCGCGAGTGCACGAACGTCCGCCGCGCGCACACCGAGCATCTTTACCGGTTCTTTTGAATATCGCGCTGCACCGATTTTATACTTTGTATCAACGCGCGATTCGAGGGCTTTGCGAATGTCTTTGAGAAGTTGGGTCATAGTTATTTCGATGATAGTATTATCCCTTCTTTCATCGCTGTTTGCGCAAGGTTTATTCTCTCGATTTCTTCCCGTGTATATGGGAATAGTTCGATAGCTATTCCAATTCCTTCAAAGTAATCCTCGAACTCCTCGATTCTACCGAACCAGTTCGGTTCGCTCGATTGTTCGAGCAATATCAAAACGTCCGCATCGCTTCCCGGGACAGCATTGCCCTTAGCAAGGGAACCGAAGAGAATAACTTTCGCGACATCGTCTCTTGCGCCTATTAAACTCATTGCGCAACTGCGGAGAGCGTCGATAGCCGCTTCGCTATCGAGTTTCCAGAGAGTTACACCATTGAATGAGTATTTTTGCAGAACCGATTGCATCTTCTGAATCCTTATCGCCGAAATAATCATGAGGAACTCCGGTATCAAAACCGTTCGGATAACGAGCGATGATGTAATACCTATCGAGTTTCCGCGCACCGTCTATCATCTCTTCGGAAACGGACACTCCGCAATTCTCCTTTAGAGCTTTCAACATTTCTCTAATACTATGTCCCCAAAGCGTAGCGCTTAGGTTTTGCGCCAAAGCTTTTACAGCTTTTTCCGTAGCCTGTTGCGCCATAAAACATGCCCATTCATGGAATCCCGACCGACGGGCGGAAGAAGCTGCCTCCAAATCGTATTGCGCTTGTAACAGCCAATCTTGTGCTCTATTCATCGAATCATTCCTCTCCCATAATATCTCGGCCGGCGGCACGTTTCATCGTCTCGCGGACTGCGTTGCGCCCCTTGCCCATACTCCCCGTGACTGTAGGGATTAGGATTATCGAAGGCAGCGTATTGTAGCGCGCATCGTCGATAATCTCGGCTAACTCGTCGGCTAGCGCTTCAGTAACGAAAATCGCCCCGAACTCGCCGCTTTGAATTAGCTCCGTGACCACTTTTGGAAGGTCGTCGGTTTCCCCGGCAATAATCGCTTTTACGCCCATCGCTCGAAACGGCAAGCATGTGGCTATATCGCCCACAACAGCCGTTTTATAGGTCGTCATACATAATCCTTTCGGTTATCCGGTCGCGGTCGATATTCGCGTTTTTCATTCGGAGTATCGAACCCACCGCGCGAATCTCCCGCCAAACGAGGAAAGCATACGCAAGCAAAACCTCCAACCCATAACTGATATAAATATTCTGGCGGAGGAAGGTTTCGAGTAGTTCGTAGGAATATTTCGAAAGCGGCCCGAAATCGTCTTCGTGCACGAGTTTCGAGACAACATCGGCGAGAGGTTTGCCGTAATATGAAAAAACCAATCTTGCGGGGATCCCATCGAGTTCCTGGAGTTCGAACGCCTGGAATTGCGAATGCGGGATATGTCCGTTCTCGATAAAAAACTGCTCGAAGTGTTCATTGGGCAATCCTGCAACACGCATCCTGAGATACGCGGAGATATTTTTCATATCTGCCCATCGCCGGACGTATTCCGCGAGGAATTCACGACCGCTACCAATCATCTGTGAAGTGTAAAATTTACCGAAAAAATGATCTGCGGCGAGGTCGATTATGATGGGTAGCTTTGCAACGGAATACGCATCTATTGCAACATGAATCGATTCGGCAACCTCTGCGGGGACGGTGCAATGTTTTTCATTTCCCGATGCGACCGCTATTAAATCTTCTGTGGAAGCGAATCCGCCCGGTATATGCAATGGGGCGTAATCGTATTCGAATATGTTTGCTTTTACCGCTGCGGCTGCATTAGTGAAATCCGTGAATAACCGCAGAAGTCGTGTAATTTCCGGGTCGTGGGATAGCGATTCCACAAGACTTATGGTCTTCGTCCATTCATCGGTTATGGCTTTTTCGGCGTCCACATCGGCGTCGAAATAGCCATATTCTTCGAGGAGCTTACCGACCTCCGCAGAATCGACATCTATCAACCGATAGAATTCCGCTTTGCCGGGGCGCTTATACCACATTCCGCGGACGACTCCGGTTGCGAAGGTGTATTTTGTATCGCCATCTACGATTATCGGCGCGTTCAGGCTCATTTTTAACCCTCGCTTTGTGGTGCGAAGAGGATTTTCGAGACATCGTCGATAAGTTCTTCCTCGATCTGGGCAAAAACAGACTGCGCGCGAGCGTCGAACTGGATTTTGCCGGAAATCAGCATGAAGCCATGATCGAAATCGGTCGCCGATTTCTTCGTGAACTTCGATTCCGGCATACTTTCACGGACCATGTTGTCGAAATTCGAGTCGAATACCGCCGTATCGTCTTTTCCAACGATAATCTCGCCCTCGTTTTCACCGAAATTAACAAGCATCCCGACATAGCTTTTTCTAAGCTCCTCCGGCGGAAGAGCGAGTATTTTTCGATAGCTTTTCTCGAAAACCTCGCGGACGAGTTCTTGTTTTTCTGCGAGAGTTTCTTTTCGCATCTCGGCTTCGGCCCGATTGATAGTTTGCCGGTAAACTCGCTCCGATTCGGTCTTCGCGAGCAGATCGGCCTTTTTCCCCACCTTGGTCTCATAGTCGATCACGGTCGACTGGATCTCCGCGATGTTGGAGTTAACCTCTTTTACAATTTCGGCGATTCGTTCTTCCGTTACCGCTTCGATTTTTTTTATAATTCCCTCGATACTCATGACGGCCCTATTTAATCGACAGGAGCACGAGGACGCTTGCCAGCAGGCCGAGAATCGCGTAAAACTCGACGAACGCGGCGAGAGTCATGGCTTTAGCGACGTTGGCTTTGTCCTTAACAACCAATCCGACACCGGATGCGCAGACTTTGCCCTGATGAATACCCGAGACGAAGCCCGCGAGACCGACCGGCAATCCTGCGAACAGAAAATGCCAGCCCTGTATCGAACTAAGCGACGCGAGGTGCCCGGGATCGTTCAGAAGACCCGACCACAGAATGATAAGGAAACCCGCGACGAAGCCGTAGATTCCCTGCGTCCCGGGCAGCGCGGATAGCAGCAGGAATTGCGGGAATAGGTCGGGGTGCTCGTGCATCGCGCCGATAGACATATTCGCTGCGATCCCGATACCGATTGCGGAGCCGAAACCCGCGATAACGACCGCGATTGCGACGCCGATAAGGGCCAATGTTCCGGCATCCCAGGTAAACCAACCGTATTGCGCGGCAGTTGCCGCAGGAACTTGTGCGAATGCAGTTGCGACGGTGCAAATCGTTAAAATGGCCAGTGCTAAGCTATTTTTCTTCAACATCCTTCCTCCTTGGAGAATTTATTTATTTGTTAGTCTTTTGATTTCAGTATTTAAATGTTCTATTAAAGGCTCATTCCACTATGTCCACACCTTCGACTTCACGACGGTAGGGCTCGAACGGCTCGCCGCCGGCCTCGTAGAATTTTGTGAAATACTCGACGAAATGCAGCCTCGCCGGGTGAACAAACGCTCCCAACGCCGATAGGCCCGTATATGCAACGTGTCCGACTATTACCAGCAATGCAGCAACGATTATCCCCACGCCGGGGATCATCTCCGCGAGCTGTTTTGCGATGATATTAATCACGCCCGCTATAACCCCCGTCGAAAGGCCCAGCGCGAGGATTCGTGCGTAGGAAAGCAAATCGCCGAAGAGACTGACTATGCCGTAAAGACCATCGAACGCCAGGCCGTCGCTAATAGATCCGCCGATACCGCGTTTGCCTGCAATTCCCAAGACAATCGAGAATCCGACAATTCCCAACGCGCCGAATTTTAGCAGGCTGAGGCCGATCGGCATTACCGGGGCCATCGTCTCCGGAATCAAATAATTCGCAACGAAAGTCCCCGCGCCGATCGTAACCGCTATCCACGACAAGGCCAGTAGTATTGCCCGAAGTTTCAATATTCCGTTCTGCGATTCTTTCGCGCCGACATAGCCGCTTAGAACATAACCCACCGAGACCTGAAGCACTCCGAGAAACACGCTCGCAGCGAAAAATTGGATCGCGTCGGCGAGAGGATCGAACAGTTTTATCGATAATAGCGTGTGCGCGATTGGATTATTCATAGATACCAAATCCGCACCGAACCATCCGCCAGCTAGCGCGCCGATAATCACTGTCGCGATACCCGAATATAGGATAAAACGCATGAACTTTTTCGCGCCGGAACCGAGTTTGCCGAACAGCAAAAATCCGCCACCAAGTAGCGTCAGAAGCAACCCGTAACCTGCGTCTGTGAGGCAAAGACCGAAGAAAATCGGGAAAAACGGCGCGATAAACGGGGTTGGATCGACCATCCCCGCGCGCGGACGGCCATAAAGATCGGTTATAACCTCGAAAGCCTCGACGACGGGCGGATTTTTCAGTGCGACGGGCGGAGCTTCACGCTCATCGGGATTGATTGTTTCGACAAGGATAGCATCGGATTCCCGGGCGAGAGATTTCTGAAGGCCGTCGACATCCCTCCCTTTGATCCAGCCGGTCAAGTAGAGTGTCTGTTCAGTGGATTCGCTTAGGTCGATCAGCCTTTTCTCTGCGAGGTCAGCCCTGAAGTAGCCTTCAAGGGCCTTTAATAAAGGTAGTTGTGACTTTGCGGTATCTCGTATAGTTTTTTCGATGGTCGAAATCGAAGTAACAACTTCAGACAACTCTTCACTCATACGGGAAATTTCGAGGATTGGAGTTTCTTTGGAATCGCCAATATGGAATTGTGCGAAATTACACTCAGCAAGTGCTTTTTCGACCTCTTCTTCTACAGATTTGTGAAACATAATAAGAAGATATTCGCCTTCGAGGTCTTTACTTACGGTTCGTTTGTCTATTAAATCCGCTATTCCGGAGTCGGGCGAAAAGCAACTCAGAACACGTTCTTTTGGCAAGAATCCAAGACGAATTCCGACATTTGGTGTATCCACAAGCTTGCCGAGAGCGAATGGAACAGACGAATAGGGAGAGAGGGCGTCGATTGCCTGCCCGAGATTGATTTTGCGGGATTTCAGTTCTTCGAGTTCACGACGGTTTTCCTCGATATCTCCGAGAACGGTTTGGACGTCGAATTCCGACGCTATGCGGCTAAGTTCGCAATGCGGGAGCTTTAACCGGGGAGGAGTTTTATCCGGAAAGCTTTCGAGGAAATCCGCAACGCGGTGGATACGCGTCGTAATCTCTTCTAACTCCTTGCCGGAATCAGCGGTTATTCCCGGAGGGATAGTAATCTGGACAATCCCGAGTTCGCCAAGCGTGGAGGTTACCGAATCGAAATTTGTATTGTGGGCGAGGATTCCGACTTTTTTCATAGGCACTATTGCCATGATCCGAATGCCTCCGTAATTGTGCCTATAGCGTCGTCCAGACGACTGGAAACGGAATTGATAAGCTGTTTATTTTTCTCTTTTTGCTCGCCTCGAATTTTATCGACTTCTGCCATAGCCTTTTTTTCTGCAGCCTGTATAGCTTCTTCGACGGTTTTTCTGGCGCGCAAATCTATCGCGATTTTGTCCTGCTCCGCTTTTTCCTCCGCCGCAACGATTTTAGAGAATTCATGTTTACGGGCTTCGTTAATTCTTGTTTGGGCGTCTTCCTCTGAAGTTTTCACTTTTTCGAGAGTTTTTTCCATTTTTTATCCCCGGTTATGTGGAGTAAAATCTACTATTGGCCTAAGCCGTTATCCCTTCGGACGATGGAATGTTGATAACTACTTTCTTAATTTGGATATAATTTTCTAACGCCATGTATATCAATAAGTTAGACATTGCCCACTTGTTAACAATGAACGGTTGAGAAATCATTTACCATCCGGCATGTTCGAGTTGCCCACGAAACGGGCGCCTTCCTCGATAACGAGGACATTTGTTATAATGTTGCCCTTAATTATTGCCGATGGTTCCAGATGGACTTTATCGGGCGCTGTAATGTCGCCTTCTACAGAACCGCCGATAGTGGCGCTTCTGACATCCACAGTTGGCGCTTCGATTTTGCCTTCGCCACCGACCGTAAGAGGTCCTGTAGCGATGATTTTCCCCATTACTTTACCATCGATTCGCAATCCGCCATCGAGGTCGATATCCCCCCGGATTTCGCAACCCGGGCCGACAATAGTGTTCAGGCCCTTATCGACTGGACTTCCATTCGTTTTCGCCATATTATCAACCTTCCTTACTACTAATGTTGGTGCGCGTAGCCATAGGGTTCACGAGCTCGCCATCGCGGCTAAGTTCGTAATGCACATGGGGGCCGCGTGCGTGACCGCTTTCCCCTACGATTCCGATTCGGTCGTTCCGTTCGACCCAATCACCCGATACAACGACAGAATTGCTTAGGTGTCCGAATTTCGAACAAAATCCGTTCAGGTGGTCTATTATCACAACGAGACCGAGTTGCGGGTCGTTTTCAACCTGTGCCACAATGCCCGCTGCCGTAGCTTTTACAATCGAGCCGGTTGGCGCGGCGATATCTACGCCGCTGTGCGGGGCGAGGAATCTCCCGCCCATGTCGCCAAATTCCGCCGTGACCGCGCCAACTACAGGCAATCCGCGCGGAATAAAATCCATGCGCCGCAATCGTATTTCGGTCTCGCGTTCGAGTTCGGGAATTAATTTGGTTTCGAATGGTCTATTTAGAAGAGAGAGAAATCCCGGGCTTGCCATGGAAGCGGTTTGAGCAGTAATTTCTTCTTTTGCGCTTTCACCGATAACCATGCTTTCCATCCACTTGCGCAGTTGGGATGTCTTCTCGAGTTCGCTTTCCAATTGGGCAATTTTAACCCTTTCCTGTCGGAGTATTTCGTTCTGTGCCTGTAGTGAGCGATTTTCCGCTATGAGTTTTACCGCTCGCCCACCGCCTACCACTCCAATTACAAAAAGGAGAATAGCCACTCCGGTAGCGATCAGACCTATACTGACCTGCCATCCCTCGAGATGCATTGACAGCGATTTCTTCCGGTTATGCGGAACAAAAAAAATCGTTATACCACGTTTCGTAGGCATCAGTCTCCCGCTAATAGTTCCGCAATCCTTTTCAGATCGTCGCTCGAGTAGAACTCAATAGTAATCGAACCAGCGTTTTCTTGCATATCTATAACAACCCGCGTTCCAAAATAGTGAATAAGCTCATCCTGCAATGATGCAACCTCCACGGGGAGTTTCTTTTTGCGCTTAGTTCCGAGGTTTTTCCTTCGATGTCTCGGCGATGGTTTTTCCTGACGGGCGATAATTTCTAATCTCTCGACCGAAAGTCCCCGCCTCACCGCTAACCTTGCCAAACGGACCATACGCTCATCATCCCCTGCGGCGAGTATTGCGCGTGCGTGCCCCGCAGAAAGTTCGCCATTAGAGATAAATTCTTTCACCGAATCCGGCAGCGACATAAGCCGCAACGCATTCGCAACCGCCGGGCGCGACTTGCCCATTTTTTCCGCAATCTGCTCCTGAGTCAGGCCGAAATCTTCGATAAGGTGTTTGTATGCGTATGCTTCCTCGAGGGCATTTAAGTCTTCTCTCTGGAGGTTTTCGACAAGGCTGAAAAAGAAAAGCGCCGCGGGGTCTTTTTCTTTCAGAATCAGCGCGGGGATTCTTTTATTTCCGACAAGTTTGGAAGCTCTCCATCTGCGTTCACCGGCTACGAGTTCGTAGCCGCTATCGGCCCTGATTACCAGAATTGGTTGCAGAACGCCCTGGGCCTTAATCGATTCGGCGAGGGATCGCAGGGATTCCTCGTCGAAAACTTTTCGCGGCTGGTCGGAACTGGGATGAACGTCCTTAACGAGGATATTGAGTATCTCATCCCCCGACAGAACCTCCGCTACCGATCCCGGCAATAGAGCTTCAAGTCCCTTTCCGAGTGCTTTCCTTTTGGCCATTAATTATCTCCTTAGCAAGCGCGAGGTAATTTCTCGCGCCCGTCGAACCGACGTCATAAAGAAGCGCCGGTTTGCCGAAACTCGGCGCCTCGGCCAATCTGACATTGCGCTGTATAATCGCGTTATAGACAACATCTCCAAAATAGCTTCGTGCTTCATCCATCACTTGTTTGGATAGATTTAACCTCTTGTCGAACATAGTCATCAAAACTCCCTCGACTCTAAGCTCCTTATTAAGCTCTTTTTGGACGAGCCGTAATGTCGTAAGGAGTTGCCCCAAACCTTCGAGAGCGTAATACTCACATTGAATCGGTATCAGCACGGAATCTGCGGCTATAAGGGAATTCAAGGTTAGCAATCCGAGGCTCGGCGGGCAGTCGATAATAATATAATCGAAACGGTCCTCGATCTTTTCCAATGCCTCTCTCAGGCAGAACTCACGATGTTCATTATCGACAAGCTCGACCTGCGCACCGACGAGTCTAATATGGCTTGGTATGACCCAGAGGTAGTCAAGTTCCGTGTAGCGTTGTATAGCATCGCCCGCTGGAGCATTGCCAAGGATTACCTCATAGACGCAGGGCGTATGTGAGCCGACTTTGATTCCAAAACCGCTACCGGCGTTGCCCTGAGGGTCCATATCCACGAGTAGTGTCTTAACCTCGGTTGCCGCAAAAGATGCCGCCAGATTCACGGCGGTCGTGGTTTTGCCCACTCCGCCTTTTTGGTTCGCTATTGCTATTTTTTTTGCCACTTTATGCCCGTTAAAAACCCGCTCTGTGCGGGTTTTCCAATTAATATATAGACCAATCAAGTTACGGGACTCGCCGTGAAAAATCAAGGGCTTTTTAAGATATATCTGTGGTGGACGTGAGTGTAGCGGTAGAAATATTTTGAGCGTGGAGTTGTAAATTCGATATTCTCAACCTTGACAGTTCGGAGATCGGCGAGTATATTACATAAAATAAACTCGGAGGTCGGATTATGAAATTATTCAAAGGATTCCTGTTAATAGCATTCTTGTTGGGTGTTGCATTCGGTTATTCTTTTCGTTTGCCAATCGTTTTTTACGACAACCCAACAACAAGCGCAAGTTGCACTCTCGGTGTGGAACCGGGCGCTACCGATGGTCTCGATATCGGTGTGGATATGCCCGCTATCCCGTTTACGCCGACTTTCGACGCCCAGAGCGTCGTGGAAGGCGCAATCTCGAATTTCCGCAACGATATTCGCTCGGATGCCGACACTCTGATTATCTGGAAAATCCAGTTCTTTAACTTCACCGCTCCGGGGGTCGAAGCGAAATGGACTCCTTCGATGGTTCCCTCGGACTCGATCCGGAATATGACTATCGCCTATGGCACGATCGTGGATACTTCGCTGGTTTGGGTAGAGATGGACGAGGATGACAGCCTTCACATCCCGGCGGGATATTTCTGCTTCATCAAACTCGAACAAGATTTGGAACCGATTATTGGCGACACGATTGCGCCGGAGATTACCGATTGGGTTCCCGAGGACGGCGATACTGCCGTTCCAACGACGACTACGATTTCGTTCATGGCAACCGACGATATTCAAATCGACACCACCCTATTGAATTCATACTTGTGGGTAAACGGCACAAACATGATTTGGTTTGCCACAAAAACGCCCTTTCCCGGCGGAATGCAAGTTGTTTACTCGCCGATCCTACCGTTCTCCGCGGGAAGCACTATTACAGCAATTGCGCAGGTGCAGGACCTCGCAAGTCCGCCCAATATCACAACCGACACGATAGTTTTTACTATCAACGATGAACCGGGGGATACGGATTCGATATTTACGGTAACCGTCCAGGTTATGCTCACGGGATTCCCGCCACCACCGTCTATGTCTGGCACGAAAGTTACCTTTTCTGAATTAGGAGTTTGGGACACAACCGAAATGACCGGATCCGTTGTGTTCGATTCGATTCCCGGGGGGACATACAATGTCGTCGTCACGAGAGACGGTTATTTTACAGGCGGTGACCTTATACCGATTGCAAACGACACGATGTTATTTTTCGCTCTTATGGAGGATACAACCGGCGGTGGAGGACTCGCAATCGACGGGACGGTCGAACTCGAGGGAGGGACGGATTTCGCCGGTTCATTTGTGGAGGTAATCAGCCTGACCGACTCGACATCGCTTTCGGACAGCACCGATGTTTCGGGATATTACAATATTTCCGGCATCCTACCGGGATTATATAGAGTCGTTGCGACGCACGGCGGTTATCTTCCGGATTCCGCATTCGCGATGATGTTCTTCGCCGACACGACTATCGATTTCTCGCTAACGTCGGCTTCCGTTCCGGAACTAATCGTTATCGACTGGGATAACGGCGATACGCCGATAACGGGCGGACTCGGCGCGGCAGAGGCACTCTACGACCTGATGAACGATTATACGGATAGTATTGCTATAACCGCTCAGGATCCAGATATTACGACGCTAAACCTCGTCGGTGTGCAGGCCGTTGTCGTGGTTACCGGCAATCGGCTCGGAGTTAATTCGATGATCGACGACGCCTCGCTCGACGCACTTCGCGCTTTCGCCGAGGGCGGCGGAAATATTTACTGGGAAGGCCCCGACGCCGGCACGGATTATTCCGACGGCTCGACCGCGGCGCAGAACTTCTTCTACCTTTTCGGTGTCGATGTTGTGGATGAGGGTAATTCCGCGGCAACCGGGAATATTCAGAACCTGGCCATATGGACGAATTTCGCATTGTGCGATACGGGCGCATATGGTTATCGCACCGAAGCCGATCATTACCTGGATGTTTTCGAGAACATTACTTCGACGACATACGGTTATGCTCTCGATGGCGATTATATTGGGACTTTGTACCCGCGAATAGCCTCGAATTCTGTGGGAGGGTCGAAGCGATGTATTAGCAGCATTTACGCCGCCGCTATCAGTGACGCTGACGTTAGAGATGACCACGTTTATTCACTTATATATTGGTTACTCGATTGGTGCGATGTGAAGGAAGCTAATATCCCTGAGAACTTCACCCTTCTTTCGGTCGTTCCGAATCCGTTCAACGCCTCGTGCAGAATATCCGCGGCGGGGCCGGTCGAGATTTTCGATATTACCGGCAGGTTAGTTCGCCGCTTGGGCACGAATCCCGATACCCGCACCGAAACTGTCTGGGATGCGTCCGACGGCGCGGGCCGGGAACTTCCGAGCGGGATGTATCTCGCTATCGTCAAAGGCCCAGACGACAAACCGATTGCGGGGAGGCGGATATTCGTCGTGCGCTGATAATACTGCCCATTGTCCTCTTGCTCGCCTGCGCGGGGAGCAGGGAAATTATCGATTTTCCGTCCGCGAAAATCTCGAAAGAGGCTCTGCTCGATACGCTCGCCAACAGGGATGCGTTGCTCACGGGGATTCTGGGCCGGATGTCTGTCGAAGTAGAATCGCCCACGGTATCGGCTTCTTTCGATGCCGATTATTATTTCACCTCTCCAGACAGCTTTAGGGCAAACATCCGCGGGCTTCTCGGAACGACGCCGGGCGCGATAGTTTCTATCGCGGATTCCGTGGCCGCATATTTTCCCGGTAGCGGGACGCTCTTTGTTGCAGTCGGAGAACCGGACAGCGAGAATCCGGTATTGGGGCTTTCAATTCAATTCGGCGACATCGTTTCGGCCATGATAGGCATTTTCGCGCCGGAGGACGGCGATTCGCTCGTGGGCTTCTCGAATAACGACAATCTCTACGAGCTGCTATTCGACCGGGGCGATTTCATTCGTCTCGGAGTGTTGCCGACGCTGTGGGTGGTTAGCAGCAAGCAGATATACAACACGGACGGCACCGCGCTTATCGATATTGGCTATGACGGATTCACGGAACGCGCCGGAATCGTGCGACCATCGCAAATAATTCTGACATCCCCGATGCGCGGCGAGAAAATTACGATCCACATCGAGAAAGAATATATAGGCAGGGAGCTTCCGGAAGGCACTTTCGATATAGAGGTCCGGGAAGACGTTATCGTATGGAACCTATTATAGGATTATCAAATGCGTAGGAAAAATCCTACAAAATACGGGCAGGCAGTTTTAGTGGGAATCGCCCTCGGCGTGCTTTTCGTCCTTATTACACCGCGATGTCAGGCGCCATCCACTGTCGATGCGCACGCGCGCGTTAGTATCGACCGTGATCCCGGGCTGGCGTTTGTTATCGATTCCCTTCGCGCGGAAGGTTTCGCAGTCGTTAGCCACTATCCAGTCTACGTCCGATTCGTGAAAAACAATACAAATGGCGATCCCGTTCTGACCGCGATTTCTATCGCCCGGGCGTTGCAGTATCACACCGGCGTCGATGACATCAAAGCCCAGCTCGACCTCGCCACCGGTACCTACCTTGCCGATCCGAACCGCGGCATAATAGATCCATCCGAGATAATAGATCATCGTTAAGCGATTATGCTCTATTCCCCGCTAAAGAAAATTCTTCTGGGGATAGTCGCTGTCCTGCCAATTCTCGCGTTTTTAGTTATTGTCCGAATTGACAGCCTTAGTCTATCGGGCGGTCGGGGCGCGTTCGATCCGACAGAGCTTGCATTGATAATATTCGGCGCATCGCTGTTTTTAATTCCGATAGTCTATGGTGGCCAGATTGCCAAACGGCAGGATTTCGGCAATATGAAGAAAATCCTCTGGGTGTTTCTCTTAGCGGCTTTCAGCACATTCGCCGCGTCGGTGTTCTTCGTGCACTACATTCTCCCCTCCGGCGAACCGCTTCGGTAAATAATAAAAGGGCGACTCTCGCCGCCCTACAATTTATCTGTCATTCCGTACTTTCCACTGTCACTCCGAACTCGTTTCGGAATCCATCTTCTCTTCACTCTACGCCAATGGATTCCTGTCTTCGTCGGAATGACAATTTAATCTAACCGAAGCGAATCCCGTAGGGAATCCATTTCCATTGTTAATTGCTAATTGTCAATTCTACATTTTACATTGACTCTTCTTCCATTCTCAATTTTTTTCTGTTGCTCCTTTCGCTCTTGCGTTATTGCGAGGAATGAAATGACGGAACAATCTGTTTGTTCGATTAAAAGATATAAAAAGGGGGCGGAATTCCGCCCCCTGAACGTCGGGAAGATGTGTCTTTCCGGGCTATTCCTCTTTCGCCCAACCGAAATCCATCTCGGAGAGTTGTTTATAGAGATTCCAGCGACGGTCAACATCGTATTGCGCGAGTTTCGCCAACTCCACCGCCCTGTCCGGATCGATCGATTTTAGAACTCTGTAACGATTCTCGCCATACATGTAGTCTGAAATCGGTATCGACGGCTCTTTGCAATCCAATTGCATCGGATTAAGACCTTCCTTAATTCGGCGTGGGTCGTAGCGATAGAGCAGCCAGTGCCCGGAATTGACGGCCTTTTTCTGCTCGTCGAGTTGTTTGGACATGTTGATTCCATGAGCGATACACGGGCTATAGCAAATCACTATCGACGGCCCGGGATAGCTCTCCGCTTCCATAAACGCCTTGACAGCCTGATTCGGGTTCGCGCCCATAGCAATCTGCGCGACGAACACGTAGCCGTAGCTCTGAGCCATCATGCCGAGGTCTTTTTTCGGCATCGGCTTGCCGGCGAACGCAAATTTCGCGGTGCTTCCGCGAGAGGTCGATTTGGACATCTGGCCACCGGTGTTGGAATATACCTCGGTGTCCAGAACCATCACATTTACGTCCTTGCCGGATGCGAGAACGTGGTCCAGCCCGCCGTATCCGATGTCGTATGCCCAGCCGTCGCCGCCGAAAATCCAGACGGATTTGCGAACGAGGTAATCGGCGAGGGATTCCATATACGCGTCGTTGTTTGCCAGGGCCAGCTTCTTCAACTCCGCGACGCGACCGCGCTGTTTCTCGATGCAGGCGTCGCAAGCCTGATCGGCGTTGATAAGCTTCTCCTTGAGTTCCGCCGGAACGTAGGTGGCTTTTTCTAGACACTCGATAGCTTCCGTATTCAGCCTGTTTGCAGTTAGTCTGAAACCGAATCCGATTTCCGCGGCGTCCTCGAACAGCGAGTTGGTCCATGCCGGGCCGATACCGTCGGCACGCATGCAATATGGCGTTGTGGGAAGATTACCTCCGTAGATACTCGAACAACCGGTCGCGTTTGAGATTAACGCCCTATCGCCGAAAAGCTGGGTTACGAGTTTGACATATGGCGTCTCTCCGCAGCCCGCGCATGCGCCGCTGAACTCGAATAGCGCGCGGACAAGCTGACTGCCCTTGACAGTATTCTTCTTTATTTTCTCCGAATCGACTTCCGGGAGGTCGAGGAAGAAGTTCCAGTTTTTGACTTCCGGTTCGCGAAGATCGAATTGGCGGTGCATACTAAGCGCTTTGCGTCCGGGATTGGCCCTGTCTTTTCCGGCGCAAACATCTACGCAAAGCATACAACCGGTGCAGTCCTCCGGGGCAACCTGGACTGTGAATTTCATTCCGGCATAGTCTTTTCCCTTGCCATCGGCAGATTTGAATGTTTTCGGCGCGCCTACGAGATGCTTTTCGTCGTAATACTTCAAACGTATCGAAGCGTGCGGACATTCGAGACTACACAGTCCGCATTGAATACATATGCTCGGGTCCCACACGGGGATTTCGACCGCGACATTGCGCTTTTCATATTGCGTTGTTGCTGTGGGCCACTGGCCGTTGGCTGGCATCTGCGAGACTTTCACATTGTCGCCTTCGAGCGCGACTATCTGTGCAGTAACCTCCTGGACGAATTTCGGCGCGTGTTCGGGCACGATTGGCGGCATCGGAATATCGCCGGTCGCTGCGGCGGGCATTTCGACTTTGTGGATATTCGTGAGTGCGTTATCCACGGCGGCATAGTTTATCTCGACTACCTCTTTGCCCTTTTTCCCGTAAGTTTTTTGGATATGGTCCTTGATAAGCTTTATAGCCTCGTCGAGAGGAATAATGTTGGCTATCTTGAAAAAGGCGGTTTGCATTATCGTGTTGATTCTCGCGCCGAGTTTGAGTTTTATTGCGAGATCGATAGCGTTGATAACATAGAACTCGGCTTTTTTATCGATAAGTTCTTCCTGAACCTTTTTCGGAAGTTTATTCCAGGTTTCCTCCGGCGTGAATGGCGAGTTGAGAAGGAAAGTCCCGCCTTTGCGAAGGGATTTCATCATATCGTATTTTTCGATGAATGACCAGTTATGACACCCGATGAAATCCGATTTCTGGCAAAGATATGTGCTTTTAATCGGCTTGTCGGAAAACCGAATATGGCTCGTGGTGCGCGCGCCGGCTTTCTTGGAATCATACACGAAATAGCCCTGGACGAACTTGTCCGTACCCTCGCTGATTATTTTGATAGTGTTCTTGTTCGCGCCAACCGTGCCGTCGGAGCCGAGGCCCCAGAACATTGCCTGATATGCGTTTGCGCACTCCGTGACAACATCCTCTGTCCATTCGAGACTGGTTTCCGTTACGTCGTCGTGAATACCGATTGTGAAGTGGTTTTTTGGACTTGCGCTATCGAGATTGTCGAATACCGCTTTGACCATGCCGGGAGTGAATTCCTTCGAGGATAAGCCGTAACGTCCGCCAATAATATATGGCCGCGAGTTGAATTTGGCTATCCCGCTTTCAAGCATTTCATCGATAGCGGTAACGACGTCCTCATAGAGTGGCTCGCCTATACATCCCGGTTCTTTGGTGCGGTCGAGAACCGCGATCTTTTTCACGGATTTTGGAAGCGCCGCAGCCAGATGTTCGACACTGAACGGTCTGTATAATCTAACTTTGATAACCCCGGCCTTGTGACCGGCGGCAACAAGCGCGTTTACAGTTTCATCGGCGGTTTCGGCGCCGCTACCCATCAAGACGATAACCTTATCGGCATCCGGTGCGCCAACATACTGGAATATCTCGTATTTCCGGCCTACGAGCTTCTCGAACTTGCGCATATATTTTTCGACGATGCCCGGAGCTTTAATGTAGAATGGATTTACTGTCTCGCGCCCCTGGAAATAGACATCGGGATTCTGACTCGTGCCGCTTAGCATCGGGTGATCGGGGGAAAGGCCGTGTTTTCTATGTGCAATAACAAACTCGTCCTCGATCATCGCACGCATAACTTCTTTCGAGAGGACTTCGATCTTCTGTAGCTCGTGGCTCGAGCGGAAACCGTCGAAAAAGTGCAAGAACGGCAACCTGCATTCGAGACTGGCGGCAGTAGAAATCAATGCAATATCCATAACCTCCTGGATACTGGAAGACGGCATCATGCAGTAGCCCGTGGTTCGGCAGTTCATTACATCGGAGTGGTCGCCGAAAATCGACAGGGCCTGGCAGGCAAGAGAGCGTGCGGCGATATGGAATACGGTCGGTAAGAGTTCTGCGGCGATTTTGTGCATATTCGGGATCATAAGCAGAAGTCCCTGGCTTGCGGTAAATGTCGTTGCCAGTGAACCGGATGCCAATGCCCCATGTATCGCGCCGGATGCTCCGCCTTCCGATTGGAGTTCGGCCACTTCCGGGATCGTTCCCCAGATATTGGTCTCGCCCATTGCCGACTTAGCGTCAGAAATTTCCCCCATGGGACTCGACGGTGTAATCGGGTAAATAGCAATAACTTCGTTACACGCGTGGGCGACGTGCGCAGCTGCGCTGTTGCCGTCCATTGCGATCTTTTTAAGTGCCATAATAACCCCTTCTTAAAATTAAGAGTTAGTTAGTGAAAAATTACGCAAATAACAAAGAAATATAAGCTATGACAATTGAAACGTCAAGGTAAATTAGCATAATAGAAGTTGAAACCACATTATTTATGTCTGGGTAATTATATTAATTATAATTTATAATACTGTCTTAAGTGCGATTTGTCGTTCTCGAAATCGAAGTTCGATTTGACAAATACCTAAACCTTTTTAAGGAACACATAACTTAGTTCAAAACATAAAAGGCAGACCGAATGGTCTGCCTTACAAGTCGGTCCGGACATTCGCTTTCTTTACCAACGATAGTGTGCGAATGCGCGATTGGCCTTGGCCATTTTATGGGTATCTACCTTCTTTTTAATGGCGTTACCCTCGTTCTGAGAAGCCGCGATTAATTCTGAAGCCAACTTTGTTGAAAAGCCGTGGTCGCCACGGGCGCGTGCGTATTGGATAATCCAGCGGAACGCGAGAGCGACCTGTCTGGCCTCGGGAACCTCCACTGGAACCTGATATGTCGCGCCGCCGACGCGTCGAGGTTTAACGGCTAATTGTGGCCGCACGTTCTCTATCGCTCTATCGAAAACATCGATACCACGCTCTTTTGTGCGTTCCTCGATAATATCAAAAGCGTTGTAAACTACACTTTGGGCGGTAGATTTCTTGCCCTCTTTCATAACGCTGTTAATAAATTTAGCGACTACTCCCGAATTATATTTGTAGTCGGGTTTAACCTTCCGCTTCTCTGGACGTCTTCGTCTGGGCATTTAGCCTCCTGTTAATAAATCTCCTTATCGGCACAATTGCACCGATAACTCGTTAAAGTTATTCACGCGGAGCATTTTGTCAAGTATTTTCTCCCGAAAGTTGGATATATAAGCGGGTTTCTTATTCGATATCGGGTTCGTCGCGCTCTAATCCCGAAAAATATGCCGCCATTTCCTGTGATTATCAAAACTGCCATGTAATGGATAAGATAATATCAGCTACCGAGTTATCGTATGTTCCGGGGATATTTATTAACTCGTCATCCTCGAAATTCGGTTCGACGATTTTCTCGCCAAAAACCTCGAGTTCGCCGGAGAGTTCGAGAGTGAGATGTTCCCAGTTCGCGGCAAAACCAGCGCAATATGCAAATCCGTCGTTAATATCCGGTAAAAACAGATTCTGATATGCGGCAATCGGCGGATTTGGTTCATAGAAACAACCCAATCTCGCCGCATAACGCGAAAACCTATATTCCGCGCCGAAAGATAAACGGTAACTGTCCTCCCACATGAGTGGCATCGCCTCGAGAATCGTTCCGTCGGAATCCGCTTCCATGCTGATACTGTCCATTACCGACCAGTCGGTGTAGGATAAATCGAGTGCAAGCGTGAGTTTGTCGAGCGGATCGTATGCGATCCCAAAACCATATTGCGCCGGGCGCCGTATTATAGCGACAGCATCAACGGGCGGAATTTCCTCAATTCCTCCGGGGAAAAGGCCGGGCGCGGATTCGCAGTAGAACAGGTAATTCGTTTGTATATATTCGCCGGTAAATTTGTAGTCCGATTCATATTTCCCGGTTAAACCGAATCGCAACCGGTCGGTCGGGCGATATTGGATGCCGATATTTCCACCGAAGGAATAACCTTCCATCTCGATATGCTGGAAAATCATCGCGAATTCCTCCATCATACGCTCCTGACTGCTGGAGAAAAGGCTTACATCCAGAACGGCATAACCGACAATAAATCCCGCGCCAATGGAAAAGCCGTCGAAAGGCTCGAAACTTATCGTGGGGACAAAATTATATGAGCCTATCGATGCAACAAAATCTTCTGCGGGTAGTTCCCCGTCGATTTCGAGTTCGAAAAAACCTACGTAGGCGACCGTGCTGTCATATTCGTTTAACAGAATATCCCATGTGGATGCTACGCCGGTCGGAATATATGCGCCCAGCCCGAAACGCCACTTTGGGAGCGATTTCGGCGCATAAACCGCAAAAATATTCCCGAGCGGGAAAAAATCGTCCTGCATTTCCCGACGATTCTGGCGAAATAGGGCGTTCATATCATGAAGGGTATCGTCCGGTGTGAATTCGTTGAACGGGAATATTAACTGGCCAACCGCAGTCGCCGACGATCGTTCGATACCGGATAATCCCGCCGGATTCCAGTAAATCGCGGTCGGGTCGTCTGCCGTAGCGCGAAAAGCGCCGCCCATCGCGAGGGCTTTAGCGCCGAGACACGGTAAATCCATACCGGCTGCAAGTATTGCAGCCGGTATAATTAATAGCATCAATAGCGCTTTTGTAATCGTCATTTCAGTTCCATCAACCAGGAATTATGGATATAGGAACGCGGTCGATTATTTGTTGCGGATTGCTTCCCCGATTACAGATGTCGCGATTACATCGCGTTGAATCTGGTTCGTGCCCTCGTAAATCTGGGTTATCTTTGCGTCTCGCATCATCTTCTCGACCGGATATTCGCGCATATATCCGTAGCCGCCGAAAATCTGCACCGCGTCTGTAGTGACTTTCATTGCGACATCGCTTGCGAACAGTTTCGCCATCGCGGACAGTTTGCTAATTTTCTTTTCACCCGCATCGACTCTCGCAGCGACCTCATAAACCAATGTCCTGGCGGCTTCGATTTGTGTTGCCATATCGGCAATCATCCAGCGAAGCCCCTGGTTGGATATCACCGGCCTACCGAACTGGATTCTCTCTCTGGCATATTGCACTGCGGCATCGAATGCGCCCCGGGCGATTCCGACGGCCTGCGCGGCAACTCCGGGGCGGGAGCTGTCGAGGGTTTTCATCGCAACCATGAAACCCATGCCCTCGCGACCGATCAAGTTTTCCGCCGGGATACGGCAGTCCTCAAAAATAAGTTCGCGGGTTGTGCTGCCCCGGATACCCATTTTATCCTCTTTTTTACCATAGGAAAATCCGGGTGTGCCATCCTCCACGATAAATGCAGAAGCTCCGCGAGCACCGCGTGTTGGGTCGGTAAGCGCGATAACAGTGTATATCTTCGCCTCGCCGCCGTTTGTTATCCATTGTTTGGTTCCGTTCAGGACATATTCGTTTCCGTCTTTGATCGCGGATGTCTTAATTCCACCCGCGTCGGAACCGGCGTCTGGTTCAGTCAATGCGAAGGCTGTAAGAGATTCGCCGGCGGCGATTAACGGCAGATATTTGCGCTTCTGTTCATCGTTACCGGATAAGAGGATTGGCATTGCCCCTAGGCCCGTAGCTGCAAAAGCGAGCGATATTCCGCCGCACGCACGTGAAAGTTCCTCTGTTACAATGGCCATTTCCGTGATACCGCCGCCAAAGCCGCCATACTCCTCGGGAATAAACACGCCAAAGAGGTCGCTGTTTCGCAACTCCTCGACTATCTCCCACGGGAACTCGCCGCTGCGGTCGTAGTGTTCGCGGACGGGCATTATTTTCTCCATGGCGATACGCCGCGCAAGGTCTTGTATCATGAGTTGTTCTTCGGAAAAAAATGGCATTATATCTCCTTAGTCGGGATTCTTTCCCTTATTCAAATCGATTATTAAACGTCCACCCGAACTTATGTTATGATGTTCGTTTTCTTTAATGAGTATAATAATATGCTCTTCAGCAATACCGAAAAAATCCGAAACAATGGTTGTAACATTTTTCACAAATGACCTTTTCCGGTCGATATCTTCGACCTTGGGGCCTTCGATTGTAATAATCGGCATTTTCGCCTCCCGAATTAGTATTAGTCTTCGAGTTCGATCTCGAACTCTTTCAGCTCAGTTTCGACACCTTCCGGCGGGATTCCGTCCTCCATCATAAGAAAAAAGGCGTCGAAAAGGTTCCCCTCAAGCTCGTCGAGGGATTTACCCTGACTGAATAAACCGGGTAATTCTACTATTCGACCGACAATCCAGTCGCCATCTATCCAATGTTCGAGTGTATAAGATTCGACTTTTCCCATAATCGAAATCCCTTCGGTTTAATTTACCTCTTCCTCAGATTCGTAAAAAAGTTCGACCGTATTCCCCATCGGGTCCATAACCGTGAATCCCCAATAGGAATCCTGTCGCCACTCCGGTTCCATGCTGAAAAGCCTTGCGCCGGATGCCTTAAGCCGAGCGACGATATCCTCGAAGGAATCTTTCGGGACCTCGATGGACCAGGATGTAATCGCGTATTCGCCGCTTTCATAACCGGGTTGCACTGCCCAGCCGTCGATAACCGGCAGCATTTCGCCGGAACGAAACCACATTATCTGGAAACCATCGCTATTATAAACCACCCAACCCCATTCCTCGTCGTTACGATAGTTAGTCTCCTTCATACCGATAAGGTCGCTATAGAAATTTCGAATTGCTTCGATATCGTTGCAAAAGTTAAAAATGAACCGAAGTTTGATTTTGGGTATTGTTTTATTTTCCATTTTTCTCTCCGTTATAATGAATTGGCGGCAGTTTGTTCCTCGATGAGTTTTTCCAGTGCATTCTTTGCGGCCTGTTGTTCCGCTTCTTTTTTACTAAATCCGGTTCCCTTGCCAACCTCCCGTTCCTGAACTGATACTATAACCTCAAACTTTTTATCGTGGTCGGGGCCGGTCTCTGTAATCGTTGAATACTGCGGTTTTGTTCCACGCGCCTGAAGGTTTTCGAGAAGCTTACCTTTATAATTCGTATTTTCTTCCTCATTCAGCGTTTCGTGAATGTCTATAAGATGGAATTCTTCCAGGAAACACCGGGCTGCTTTCAGCCCACCGTCGAGATAAATCGCTGCAATTAGCGCCTCATAGGCATCGCTGAGTATCGAATCTTTCTCACGCCCGCCGGTTTTTTTTTCCGATGGCGAAATCAATAATTCCTCACCTAAATTTATATTGCGGGCTTTTTTCGCCAGGAATTTACCATTAACGAGAATGCGGCGATACTCGGTTAACTCACCCTCCGGTCTACCGGGGAACAATTTATAAAGGTATTCAGCCGTAATTAACTCCAAGACAGCGTCCCCGAGGAATTCGAGGCGTTCGTTGGAGTCTTCACGTATGGCGGTATCCATTTCGGATAGCCATGAACGATGGATCAGGGCTTTTTTCAACAGCTTACCGTCACGGAACCTGTATCCGATACGTTTTTCCAATTCCGTAGAATTCTTTTTCCAGAAAATTCCCAATTACGCCATTTTTCTGAAAATAATACTGTTATTATGCCCGCCAAATCCGAATGAGTTAGATATAACCGCCGATAAATCGGCTTTCGTCGTTTTCGTGGCGTGATTAACACCAGCGCATCCGGGGTCGATATCTTCGAGATTCAAAGTAGGCGGGACAATACCGTTATTAAGGGCTTTTATTGCAACGATTGCCTCGACTGCCGCTGCCGCTCCGAGAAGATGTCCCATCGAACTTTTAGTAGATGTTACGAGCGGGCCGGGTTCTTTCCCGAATAGTCTTTCCATGGCCTGGCATTCGGAGGTATCGCCAACGGGAGTCGAAGTGCCGTGGGCGTTGATATAACCGATTTCACCGGCGGTCATACCAGCGTCTTCGAGAGCTTCCGACATCACCCGATATGCACCTTCGCCATCCTCGGGCGGCGCTGTTATGTGATAAGCATCCGCCGTTGCGCCGAAACCAGTAACTTCGGCATATATCTTTGCTCCACGCATTTTAGCGTGTTCATATTCTTCTAAAACAAGTATCCCCGCACCCTCACCCATCACAAAACCGTCCCTTCCGCTATCGAAGGGACGACTAGCCCTTTCAGGCTCGTCGTTACGTGTGGACATAGCCCTGTTTGCGCAAAAACCGGCTATCGAAATCTGAACTATCGGAGCTTCCGCACCGCCGGTTACCATTACATCCGCACGTCCATAGCGAATCGCCTCTACCGAACAACCTATTGCATGTCCTGCCGACGCGCATGCGCTTGTAGTTGAGTAATTTGGCCCTTTCATATTGTATCGGATCGAGATCAATCCTGCGGCGATGTCCGCGATCATCATCGTGATGAAAAAGGGCGAGACGCGACGAACGCCGCGTTCGAGGAAAGTTTTATGTTGCGTCTCGAAACTACCGATTCCGCCGACCCCTGTTCCGATAATAACTCCGGTTCTATCCGGATCGAAATTACCATCCAGATCGGCATCCTTAATAGCTTGATCCGCAGCCCAAATTGCATATTGGGTGTATGGGTCCATGCGACGCGCTTCCTTGGCATCAATGATCTCTGTGACATCCCAATCGGTCGGTATTTCGGCTGCGATTTGCGTCGGCATTTCCGACGGGTCCCACCGAGATATTCTACTTATACCAGAACGGCCCTCCAGGAGGGCCGCCCATGTAGAATTTACATCCTTGCCAAGAGGTGTAAGCGCGCCGAGTCCGGTGACAACAACGCGTCTTTTCATTTTAAGCCTCTTGCTTTTCCTCAATATATTTAATAGCGGTTCCGACACTGCCGATTTTTTCAGCGTCAGTATCCGGTATCTCTATTCCGAATTCCTCTTCAAAGGCCATAACAAGCTCGACCTGATCGAGGCTATCCGCACCAAGATCATCGACGAAATGCGCTTCGCCCGTAACCTGTTCGTTACTTACGCCGAGTTTTTCGACGATAATTTCTTTAATTCTCGATTCGACTGACATTCAAAGCCCTCCTTGTTAAAGGTTTTTCACGCCGATTTTGCGAATTCCCGTTTCATCTTCGTGTAATATAGTTCTAATCCGCGCGATTTCGCGACGTATCTCCCTAATTCTCTTTGTATTAGTAAGCGTAGAAACCGCTGTTTGCATACGTAGGTTGAAATGTTCCTCTGTAAGTTCGTGCTTGCGATGAATAAGCTCATCGCTGCTCATTTCCCTGAGTTGCCAGGTTTTGGTCGTGCTCATAGCAATCCTCCGGGTTTCTTTTCTCTTGTAACAAAACGCACTTTAAGCGGTAGCTTTCGCGCGGCGAGTTTGAAAGCTCTCTTCGCAATGTCCTCGTCCACCCCTGAAGCCTCGAATAGTATTCTGCCCCGCCTAACTACCGCTACCCAATGATCTGGCGCGCCTTTTCCCTTACCCATACGAGTTTCCGCCGCTTTTTTTGTAACCGCTTTATGAGGGAAAATATTGATCCACACCCGACCGGTTCTTTTCATATAGCGGGTCATCGCAACACGTGCAGCCTCGATCTGGTTGGCCGTAATCCAACCGTTCTCGATGGTTTTCATTCCGAAATCGCCGAAAGCGAGATGGATGCCGCGTTGAGCCATGCCCCTGTTTTTTCCACGCTGTGGTTTGCGAAATTTAGTTCGTTTGGGCATTAACATAATTCAACTCCCGGATAGACTACTTTTTCCTTCTGATTTGACTGCCACCCTTGCGCTTCGGCTTTGAGCTACGTCCGCGGGTTTTCGGCCTGTTTTGCTGCTGCTTCTGTTGTTTTTCCTCGGCGAAAGTTCTCTCCCAAAACTCGCGCATACCGCCGAGAACCTCTCCATGGAAAATCCATACTTTTACGCCAACGCAACCGGCGGTCGTATGCGCCGTGTCTTTTGCGAAATCGATATTCGCTCGAAGAGTATGCAGCGGGATTCTTCCCTCTTTGTATTCCTCGGCACGGGCAATTTCAGCTCCGTTGAGCCTACCGCCGCATTTGACTTTAATACCCTCGGCACCGAGTCTCATAGCGGATTGAATTGCCCTTTTCATTGCGCGCCTGTGCGAAATTCGGCCTTCGATCTGTGATGCGATGTTTTTCGCTACCAATACAGCGTCGAGTTCAGGGCGGCGAATTTCGAGGACATTTAGCTGGACACCTTTTTCGGTGTATGCTTCGAGCTTTTTCTTGAACTCCTCGACACGTTGCCCCCCCTGGCCAATGACGACTCCGGGACGCGCGGTATATACATTAACCGTTACCCTTTTAGGGCTTCGCAATATTTCGATCAACGAGACGTCTGCGTCCGCAAGTTCCTTTCGGATAAATTTGCGGAGTTCAATGTCTTCCAGTAGGTTCTCGCGAAACTGCCCCTTGCGCGCGAACCACTTTGAGTTCCAAGTGCGAATAATGCCTGTTCTTAGGCCGGTTGGATGGGTTTTCTGTCCCAAATTATCCTCCCGCTTTCATTTTCAGATTCGATCGAGTTCGATCAAAATATGGCTTGTTCTGTGTTTAAACGGTTTAACTCTTCCCTGCGCGCCAGCCTTGAACCTAGCCATCGTAGGGCCACCATTTATTTCGATTTTAGATATGATAAGTTCATCCTCTTTGACAGGAGTTCCCTCGTGATTAACAGCATTGGCGATCGCGCTTTTCAACGCCTTATAGACAAACGTCGCACCGCGTTTATTGAGGAATGGTAGCATATTCATGCCTTCCTCGGCCATTTTCCCGCGAACCAGGTCCGCCACTAATCTGAGTTTAGTTGGGGAAATACGCAGGTATTTTGCCTGAGCTTTGGATACCATCTCAACACTTCCTTAGGTTTTTGCCTGCTTGGCCTTTTTACCGCCATGTCCCCGGAACATCCTGGTATGGGCAAACTCGCCGAGTTTATGGCCAACCATGTTCTCCGAAACATAAACAGGGATAAATTTGTGGCCGTTATGAATCGCTATCGTGTGCCCTACGAATTCCGGCGAGATTGTGGATCTGCGTGCCCATGTTTTAATAACCTTCTTCTCGCCCCGGTCATTCATAGCCTCAATTTTGGCCAGCAGTTTTTCCTCGACGTAGGGTCCTTTTTTAAGGGATCTTGTCATTGTTACCTCTTACGACGTTTGACAATTAACTTGTCCGAAGCCTTTTTCTTTTTCCGTGTCTTGAAACCTTTACAGGGCTGCCCCCATGGGGTCACAGGCTGTTTATAGCCCTTCTGGCGACCCTCGCCGCCACCATGCGGGTGGTCGATTGGATTCATCGCCACACCTCTGACTCCAGGTCTGCGTCCTATCCACCTTTTAGCGCCGGCTTTACCAAAAACCGTATTCGAGTGGTCCAAATTGCCGACCTGCCCGATAGTTGCGTAGCAATTCCGGGGGAATTTACGGATTTCGCCGGAGGGTAGTCTGATGAGGACCTGTTTTGTTTCCCGCCCGACGATTTGGGCGACGGCGCCGGCGGAACGAACAACTTGTCCGCCTTTACCCGGTTTATATTCAATATTATGAATTCTCGTTCCAACAGGGATATTTCCCATGGGCAGTGCGTTGCCGGGTTTAATCTCCGCAGCGCTACCGCTCATAACTTTGTCGCCTACCTTGATGCCGAGAGGCGCTAAAATATAGCGCTTTTCGCCATCGGAATAAATGAGAAGAGCAATAAACGCCGACCGGTTGGGATCGTATTCGATAGAACTTATCTTCGCGGGAATATCGTGCTTATTTCGCTTAAAATCGATCATCCTGAAGCGCCGTTTGTTGCCGCCGCCGCGTCCTCGAACGGTCACCCGTCCAAGGTTATTGCGACCGCTGATCCGCTTGGCCTTTTTAAGGAGCGTTTTCTCCGGTCCCTCGCCGGGCGTAAGCTCCTCGTAGGTAAGGATTTCCCGCGTCCTTAGCGATGGCGTTATGGGTTTAAATCTTTTGGTTCCCATGATATACTCCGTAGATTACAAGCCCTCGAAGATGCTAATTTTATCCCCGTGCGCCAATTTCACGATAGCCTTTTTCCAGGATGATGTCCTGCCAACCCAGCGACCGCGGCGTTTAGGTTTGCCCAGCATATTCGCGGTTCGCACATCTATGACGTGAACTTTGAATACTTCCTCTATACTCCGGCGTATTTCGGATTTGGTAGCATCCGGAGCGACTTTGAAAGTATATGTATTGTGCTGCTCGACCGCAGTATTAATTTTCTCTGTCAGAAGAGGCTTGATTATGACTTTTCTCGGGTCTCTCATTTTTTGCAGAGCTCCTGTATTTTTGTCAGCACACCCTTAGTAACCATAATGCATTCAGACGAGAGAACCTGAAACGGGTTGATCTCCCCGGTGAATGTCACCTGCACTCCCTTAAGATTGCTACCGGCGCGAACCAGATTTGGCTCTGGAGCGGCCGTTACTAATAGCACCTTGCTATTCAGGACGCCCGCTTCTTCGAGGACTTTCCTTAAGTCGTTGGTTCGATAACTATTAGAATCAATATCCTCGAAGACGAAAACCTGTTCTTCTCTGGCTCGTGTCGAGAGAATAGAAGTGAGAGCAAGCCGACGCATTTTTTTCGGCAACCGTTTACGATAATTCCTCGGTTCGGGGCCGAAAGTTACTCCGCCGTGTCTCCATATCGGCGAACGAATCGTGCCGACTCGGGCGCGACCGGTTCCTTTTTGCCGCCAGGGTTTACGACCGCCGCCGGATACTTCTGAACGGTCTTTAACTTTGTGAGTCCCTTGACGTTGGTTTGCGAGATAGTATTCCAAATATTGGTGAACGACCGCGCTGTTCGGTTCTATCCCGAACGCGTTTTCGGGGAGTTCGGCGTCGCCGATCCTTTTGCCCTCGCGGTTTAATAGTATTCCACTCGGCATCTCGTTCACCTCTTCCTTATTACAATATAACCGTTGCGAGGACCGGGCGTGGCTCCCCGAACGAGGATTAGGTTCTCTTCCTGATCGATAGCTACAATGCTACTGCCGCGTAATGTAGAATTCCGGGCACCCATATGCCCCGACATGTGCATGCCCTTGAATACGCGTGATGGCGAAGAGGACTGGCCAATAGAACCCGGCGAGCGAAACTTGTTGGATTGGCCGTGAGATTTCGGTCCACCGCTGAATCCCCAGCGTTTGATCCCGCCCTGGAAGCCCTTACCTTTTGTAACACCTGAAAGGCTAACAATATCGCCGACCTTAAACTGATCGACAGTAAGAACCTGTCCGATTTTATAGTCCGCGACTTCCTCGATTCTGATTTCCTTAAGCCTTTTATAAGCCTTAGTTCCGGCCTTTTTAAAATGCCCGAGTAAAGGCTTCGTCACTCTTTTTTCGGTGGGGTCGAAACCGAGTTGGATAGCCGTATAACCATCCCGTTTTTCGGTTTTAACCTGAGTAACTTCACAGGGTCCGGCTTGAAGGATTGTTACCGGAACAGCCTTGCCGTCCTGCGAAAAAATTGTCGTCATACCTATTTTTTTCCCGATAAGTCCGATCATTATTTCTCCATTTTTGCAATCGGTACTGGGTGTTTAGACAATTATTTCGATGTCCACACCAGCAGGTAGTTCGATTTTCATCATAGCGTCCACAGTATCCTGGTTGGCTTCGAGAATATCGATCAACCTTTTGTGTGTGCGGACCTCGAACTGTTCTCTGCTTTTTTTATCCACGTTGGTACTACGGAGCACAGTATATATCCGGCGGTGAGTTGGAATTGGCACCGGGCCGGAGATTGTTGCACCTGTTCTTTTAGCGGTCTCCACTATTTCCGAGGTGGAACGATCGAGTATTACGTGGTCGTAGGCCTGCAGCTTTATTCGAATTCGCTGGGCCATTTTACCTCCTGTGCATAAACTACAAAGTTCTAAAACGGCGAAAAAAACGGGCGAAAATTCCCGTTCTTTTTCCGGTTGCGCTTTATTACCGAGCCTCCGCTTTTCGCATCGACTCTCAAGCCGCACATCTACGGAAAAAGCTTAGCGAATGTAAGTCTATATGACCCACTTGTCAAGGGATATTTATTTTTTTATGGTCGAGCTATTATAAAATGCCGCCGGCGCGAACTAAAGGGCCGAAGGAGGTAGCACGGAGTGAGATAGCGGTATTTGTTTGTGGGCAATCTACGAATACACAATTGCATGACTGCCTTCACCGGGGAGTTTGGTAATTTCTACGACTTGCTCGAATCCTTCCTTGAAACTCTCGAGGTGCGTAACGACGAGGATGAGATCGAATTCATGTTCTATTGCGCGAAGAGATTCCGCTAAAAGGGCGAGTCCTTCTTCGTCCTGCGAACCGAAGCCTTCATCGATAATCAGTGTCGCCAACCGACCGTCGCCGCGAGAGAGAAATCGCGATAGAGCAACTCGAAGAGCGAAGTCCAGGCGAAAAGCCTCGCCACCTGAAAAACTCTCGTAAGACCTTTCACCGCTTGGGGTAGATATATGGACTTCGAGAGTATCGTGATCTTTTTCGCCCGTAGAAGTAACAAGTTTTAATGAGAGCTCATCGCCCGTAAGAAGCGAAAGGAGTCTATCCGCTTCGCGTTCGATTTCTGGAAGCGCGCTTGCAATAACGAATGATGGAACGCCGTTCTTACTCATCGCCCTCGATAACATTCGATAAAGGCGAGCTTGTTTTTCGATTCCCTCTTTCTTTGCCGTTAATTGTTTTTTTTCGATTATTGCCGTCTCGAATTCCGAAAGCAAGTTACGGGCGTTTGAGACTCCAACTGCGGCTTCTCTATGAATCCTGCCAGCCTCATAATAAGCGGTCTCGAAGGCGGCGATTTCTGCATCGATACGCTTTTCATCGGGCAAATCCTTCGTTTTATCGCGCAACTCCAGTTCGAGTTCTTTCAAGTAAACGCTTGCGCTTTCGATTTTTCGATTTAACTCGCCTATCCGGGAATCGAGATCGTCGGTTTTTTCGCGCGCTGAGTGAAGTTGCTGAACCTTTTCAAGCGCTGGTGTAATGCTCTCAATCTCCTTAACGAGATTATCGTATTCGGATTGATCGAACTCGATTGCTTCGATTTGCGTGCTCAGTATTTTCTTCCGGGCTATCGGGCCGGATATTTCCTCTCCTTTTTCTCTTTTCGATTCAAGTCGGGCGAGTTGGATTTCTATTTCATTTATTTCGGCAGATAGGCTTTCCCGCTTGGTCTTATACTCGTCGATTTTTCGCGCTTCGAATTCGCTTTGCGCTAGCTCTACGACCCTTTTTTCCGCCGCTTTAATTGCATCATCGGGAATACGCGTATTCCTGTATTCTTTATTCAATTCATCGAGTTTCTTGCGCGCTTCCACGGCAAAATCCACTGTATCGAGAGCTTTCTCGAGTTTCACAATCTCCTCGGAAATTCCCTGTGCTTTCGCCTTTTCCAGACGCGCGCGCTCTATCCGCCCGGAAAGCTCGATGCGTTTCTGAGATAGTTCCTCCAGGCGTTCGATCTCTCTCCCAAGCGCTTTCCATTCGATACGGAGTTCGGCTATTTGCTTTTCCAACAGCCGGTCTTCTGCCCGAAGTTCTTCAACTCGAGCATTTTTCATGTCGATTTCTCGGCTGAAATCCTCGAGAACGTCCGCTTTATGTCTGGTATCTAAATTTTGACCGCACAGGGGGCATTCGGGCGATTCCGATTTCTGAAGGAGGGCTATTTTCTCGGCGAGTTCCTTCAAACCAATCTCCAGATGTTGCATTTCGACGGAACCTATTTCGCGTTTTTCCTTGAGGGATTGGCCCTCATCGGCCATATTCGCGGATTTTTCCACGAGTTTTGGAAGAATATCGAGTTGCGATTCCATCTCCCGAAGTAAGGATTCTAAGTTTTCAATAGGTTCCGTCTCGGTGGTTTCAATAGAATTGCGTTTCTCCTCGATTTTCGCGCTCAACGCCGCACGTTCGCTCTCTATTTCTTTCTCTAAGTGGTTTATCTGCGTTCCGAGTATTTCAGCTTTACTATTCGATTTGCGGAGGTTTTCAAAAGCCTCTCTCGCTTTGATTAACCTGCTCATATCTCGTCGAATAGCGATTTCTTTAGCGAGGAAATCATCGAGTTCGAAAATCTGCAGACGCAATCCTTTTTGGGTTTCGCCGATTCGCTCCGTCTCTAATCGGATATCGTTGGACCATCGATCGATTTCGGATTCAATTTTATGCAGTTCTGCTTCCAACTCGAGTTTCTTCGATTTAGAAAGACGCATCGTTTCGCGTATCTTTGAGAGAGTTTCATAGCGTTTTGCCGACGCCTCGATTTCCTCTGCCTTTGAGATAATATTATCTAATTCGGTGCGCTTAGTCTGCGCTTTCCCTAAATCCACGGACAACTCTTGAGCGTCCTTTTGCGCAGCGGACAGCTTCTGTTCGGTAACTCGAATATCAGAAAGCGCAAGATTTAGTTTTTCCTTTTCCCCACGCCCTATCGCCAAAGCTTTGTTAGCACTTTTCTCTTGATCTTCAGCAATCTTGAGATTTCGGAGGGCTTCATCGAGTTCGTCACGCGCAGATTCGAGTTCGGAGATACGGTCGTCTATTCTCTCGCATTCCAAATCCAACATTTCCACGCGGGCTTTGGACTCCTTTGCTTTTCCGCGAGCCAGTGTCGCGACTTTATCGCAAATACCAAGTCCGAGAATGTTTGAAAGAAATTCCTTTCGTTCAGCCGGAGCCATCGTGGAAAACCGATTCGACCTTCCCTGCAGGATAACACTGGCATTCACTGCCGAATCGTAATCGAGAAAGAGGTTGGCTTCGAGCCAGTTTCCCACATTGCGCACGCCATCGGCCAACAATTTATCCGCTCCATTCGCAATATTGAATAATTCGGCCTTTGTTCCTTTCCCTGAGGCTTTAGTCGAGCGAATAATCCGATATTTTTCGCCTCCCGCGCTAAAAACGAGTTCGACGTAACACGAATCGGCGCCGCGCCGAACCAGATCGCCGTTAGATCTCAACGGAGATTTGCCATAAAGCGCCCAGAGAATAGCCGTTATAATCGTCGATTTACCGGAGCCGTTCGGACCGACTATACAGGCCCTGCCAAGCCCGCGCAGAATAATAGTCTCCGGGCCGCGATAGCTTCTGAAATCGGTTAGAGTTAGTTCCAGCGGGATCATCCGCGAACCTCCTCCAGCAAGTCCTTCGCGAGTTCGATTAGCTCTGTTTTATGCGGTTTAAGCTCATCGTCTCTGTCTATAAATTCGTCGAGGGCGTCTAATGGCGAATAGGTTCGCAACTGCACCGGTTTTCTGTCGATATCGACCTCGACACGCACTACACGGAGATAGAAAATACTCGGGAATTTATGGCGAAGATGGCGGGCGTCGAACGAACGATCGCCGGGCATTTGCGTAACATTCAGCCGGACAATAGCGCCATCGGTTTCAATCTGAGCGAGTTTTGTTGCGGCTGCGGCTGCGGGATCGGTCATTCCGGAAAGGTCCATTTTCATATCGACGAATTTCCTCGCCGGTGTTTGCAGGAATTTCCAGGTTGTTTTCCGGCCCAGTTCAACTATCACGGCGCCTTTTGCGATGTTCGCCTCGGTGAAATCGGTTCGTTCGATACTGCCGGAATAGACTGCCGGCGGATCCGGCCAGACTTCCTGGTGCCGATGGATATGGCCGAGCGCGACATAATCGAATGGCGGTCTCGCGATACTATCCGCCCTGCAAATCGGTTCCCCTCGCGACATGCTTATTGGAATCCCGCGAACGTTTGCTGTCCAGAGATGGGCCGCCAATATGGCTTTCGCGCCATCGGGGATTTGTTCCGCGAGTCTATCGACGGACTCCTCGATATAGGCGTCCCAGATTTCGGGTGACGGCGGGCTTTTCGGGCCTAAATAACCGCCGTCTATCAGTTCCCGCCTATGCGGCCAGGGGATTGCCGCCACGGCCAACGCCTCGCCTTTTATCTCCACAACCTCGACTCCCGGTTCCGAAATATGGTGAAATCTATCCAGGCCAAGTGTGGCAATATGTGTCAGCGGCGACGCTCTGTCCGGAATTGCCGGGCGTTCGTGGTTGCCCTCTATCGCGAAAACATGAATGTCTTCTCCCACAAGATTTGCTACAAATTCGGCGAAAACATCTTCTTCCGCAGGTGTAGGAGACTTACTATGGTAAATATCCCCGACCAGGAGGGCAACGTGAACGCCCTCCTTTTGCGCGGCATCGGCAAGGAACTGGAGCGACCGGCGTTGATCATCCAGGCGTGTGTTTATCGAGCGCTGCGGGTCGAAACGACCGTAGCGACGGTCGCCGATATGGAGGTCAGCGGTATGGAGTATCACTATCGACATTTATAGGGTAAGATAATATCGACAAACGATCAGCGCAACAGGAGGATTTTCTTTTGTTCATCGCTTCGGGCGTCGCCCGCCCTTAAGGGGCGGAAGGGCGGATCGGACTAAGATTATCCGCATCGAACTAAAATCTCCGCTCCGATCCGCCCTTGCTTTCATTGCCGCATCTATTTAGTTCCGACGATATCCTATTCAAACTGCGGTATGCCTAAATCCCTACAAATATTTTTGGGAAGTTGATTCCCAATTTCCGTGTGGCGTGGAACGGCAGATTGCCTATTTGATTTAGGATTTGCCCATCACGAGTGCCGCCCGCCGTCTTGTTTTATCACAGCAGTATAGGAATTCGGCATTCGCATCTCCTCGATTTCACGAACATTATCTAAAAGTTATCGTCAGCTTTCGTTAAACGCTTTCGCGCGATAGCAAAACGTATTTTCGCGCTACTTTCGCGATCTCAGATAAAACTCCACCGTGCGGTCGTATGTGGCCTCGGCTTTGATGCCGAAATAGCATCCGGGAAGTTCGCCGCGATCTCGATGATATGCGACGCATTTGCAGCAAAGCCCCTTCTTGCCACAGGGATAGGTGCAATTGCAGATAGAGAGATTAGCTTGTTTGTTCGGGCAATCGTCCATTACGCCTCTATCGCTTTCTGACCGGCTTTAAACGCGCCTACGTTGATATCGAGAAATTTAGGGGGGACGCATATTTTGATTGCTTCGAGCCATAAATCGTCGCTGAACGAAAGATATTCACTCAAAGCTCCGAGAAGAACGATATTTGTCGCGCGAACAGTTCCGGCTTCTCTGGCGAGTTTTGCGCCGTCGATTTTTTTTGCATCGGATGCAACAGCCTTAATTCTGTCCCAGATGTCTTCGGGGTAGTCCATAAGCCCCGCCGCTACAGGTGCCGGCGGTATTTCCTGGTCGTTCACGACGATTTTACCGCCGGGTTTCAAAGCCTCGATATGTCTCATAACCTCCAACTTTTCGAAAGCCAGGATAACGTCCGCTTCGCCTTTCGCAATGATTGGAGAGTGAACAACCGGGCCGAATTTGACATGCCCGACAACGCTGCCGCCGCGCTGGGCCATACCGTGGACCTCGCTCTTCTTAACATCCGCGCCGGAAAGGCGGGCGACTTCGCTGAGAACCTTACTCGCGAGCAGGATTCCCTGACCGCCAACCCCGGTAATAAAAACGCTGAATACTTCCGCCATTATTGTCCTTTCAATCCGAAATTTTATTCCTCGACAGGTTCTATAAATAAAGCCGTTGCAACGGTGATGTAAAGGTAATTCGTAAGATATTTTATCGTTGTTTGCACTTTTTCAGATTTCCTAAGGCGAATTCAGGCAAAAAAAAGGGAGGGAGAAAAGCAAATGTCAAATGAATGTCAAATGACAGAATGCAGTAAGATTTTTTGCTCTCGCAAGTATAATAAACCTCTCGCAGACACGGTAAAACCTTTCTCAGATGCGATTAAACCTTTCTCAGATACGGTAAAACCTTTCTCAGAAATGCCTGCCCCTTTCTCAGATGCGAAAAAACCTTTCTCAGAAATGGTTACCCCTTTCTCAGATATGAAAAAACCTTTCTCAGAAATGGTTACCCCTTTCTCAGATATAAAAAAACCTTTCTCAGAAATGGTTACCCCTTTCTCAGATATAAAAAAACCTTTCTCAGAAATGAAAATTCCTTTCTCAGAAATGGAAAAACCTTTCTCAGAAATGCTCAACCATGCATATTTGGGGGCGATACGCGATTCGTTGTTATTTTAGATAGACCACCCGATTCGACACCGATTCGTCGCCGATTTTCGCTCTGACGAGATAGACGCCGGAGGGGAGGGATGGCGCGGGTTGCCAAATTAACCCCCCTAAATCCCCCCTTGACAGGGGGGACTTGCCCTCTTCCTCCCCCCTTGTTAAAGATACCGTGCTGAAAAGCAAGGGGAAAATTAACAAGCTGAATTGACTCCATATCTTTCTACCGAGAACTCTTTGTTATCCCTCAGAACCGCATAGACAGCGCGAGCTATCTTC
>Ga0272444_10000461_pt1 | contig 43320 bp, 45 predicted proteins | sample SSMForm13_FD_201033 | JGI IMG/M metagenome (GOLD analysis project Ga0272444, IMG submission 201033) | Marine sediment archaeal communities from Little Sippewissett salt marsh, Falmouth, MA, United States - SSM-Form-13 | ecosystem: Environmental > Aquatic > Marine > Wetlands > Sediment ... | reverse complement strand
TTCATACGCACCGTGCCGCCGCCTTCGCTGACGCGTCGTGCGACCTGACGGCTCATCACTTCCACCATCTTCTGCACTTCCAGCACACGCTCCAGCGTTGTCGTTTGAACCGTAGTTGTTTGTTCGACAACATTCACCGGTTGCGCCATCATCCGATCGGCATTGAAGACGTTGGTGGGTTGATCTGTATGTGTATTTGCCACAGGACCGAAATCCGCTTTTTCCCGAGGTAACGAAGCCAATTGGGACGGCTCGCTCGCTGGTTTTTCAACGTCTTGCGGCAATTGGGCCGAAGGCGTCTGAAATTTAACCGATTCCGGTTGGATCTGCTTACCGTCGGTTTGCTGGACCTGGGCAACAGATTCCGCTTTTCCCTGTGTCGATACGGCAAGATCTGCCGCTTGTATCGGCGCCTGTTTGATCGCCGCCGGAGCTTCCTGCAGTCGATTGGAGACCAACGAAACCAATCGTGCTTGTGTGTCGCGCATGACCAGATCGCCCAACCGGTCATTGCTGACGGCGGGTTGGATCCAGACTTCATCTTGACCTTGCAGCGCTAACGCATTGTCGCCTGCCGCGGTTTGCTGCGCAGACGACGCCATGTTTTGCAAAATATTATTTTGCACGGTTGTTGTCGTCGTTGCAGCAATATTTGCGCTGTTGGCGCCCAAAGCTGCTCGTTGAGCTACGGCCATCGCCGGCGAATTGTTCCCGACGGTTTGTGCTTGCCCGTTGTTTGCAGCATTAGCTGTGTTATTCAAGGCACTTGACTGGTTATTCATCACACCTTGGGCAGTTGGTTTCTCTTGTTGAACCGTTGCCTGCGAAGTTGAAGATTCCACCTGTTTCGGCGCATTCTGAGTGTTTTGTTCGTTAGTTATCCACTGATTTCTTTGTGTTCCATTCTCAGCTTGTATCGGCTGCGATGCCGTAGAGGAAAACAGATTGAACAAGACTCCTTCAGCGCCTTGGGTAGGCGTCGACACCTTGCGCGATTCGTTCGTTGAGGTCACAACATTACTGTTGTCTAATGATATTTTAACATTATTCAACGCATCTCTCACCTCCTCTCCTTTGGATTTCTACGGACCTCGCACACGCCCATTCGGACGTACCTTGGTTACCCAGGACGTTCCGCAAGCGGGTGTTTTGGCCCAATCACTGGTAGTGGTTGCGACCTTCGTGCCAACAAAGGCGGTACCTGAACAAGGTTGAAATATTTACTGTCGGAGGGGTGCCGGATTGGCTTACTTCAGCTTTTTCTCCATCAACTTCTTGGAGATTGCGGCGGCCCGGCTTGGTTCCATGCGCGTCAACACCTGACTGACAATCTTCTGCTTCATGCGCATCAACACCTGCAGTCGCAGCTTTTCATCCAGATTATCGAGCACTTTGACCAAATCGTCCGGCCGCATCGATTCGTAGATCTTCACCAGGCGGTTGATTTTCGCCTGGGTTTGCGCATCTTCCTGTTCCAATCGACTGTCGATTTCATTACGCAACGTTTCCAGACGTGTTAGTTCTTTACGCAGTTCGTCCTTCATCGCCTCCAACGATTGGCGTTCCTGGGCCAGCAAGCGACGTTGAGCCTCCAGATAAGTCGCGTGCTCATCTTCGGCCGGCGGTAAAACGGCCGGGGATTCTTGCTCAGCGGGTTCCGGCGTAGCTTCGATCTTCTCGCCCTGACCGATCGGCAGCCCTTCCTGTTCGCCCAGAATCTGCCGCAATGCATCGGTATTGATGATTTCCGGCAGCGGCGTCGGCTCTTCGTCAGCTTCCTGCGCCAGCGTATCGGCAACGCCAAGCCACAGGCCGCCCGCGAAAATAAAACCGACGATCGCCACGGCGATAGCCCACGTGATCCATTGCCGGAGATGTTGACGTCTCATCGTTCTCTCCTAGCTCGCTTCCGTTGTTTCGTCATCGCGTAAAAAACGATTCAATGCCGTTTCGCCCAGCTCTTTATCTTCTTCCCGATTCTCTTCATAGGTCTGCTGGGCCTGAAATTTTTCCCGTAAACGATCCATTACCTTGCGACTCCGCGTTGCTTCAAGCACTTCCTGGCGCTTGACTTCAAGTCGCGACTTTGCATCGATGATTTCCAAATCGTTCATCATTCCCTGTTCCGTCAGCGCGTCCAGGTGTTGGCGACGCAATTGGGCGTCCTGCGCAGGTAGGCCCTTTTGCATATCCTCGGCCAGTTGCCGGTGCTCGTCGGCAAAGCTTTGCGTCGTCCGCTCCTTTTTCAGCAGCGCTTGATTCAACTCCGCCTGAATGACACCAAGTTCGCGCTGCAATTTATCCTCGATCAAATGGCGCACCCGCCAGAGCGTTTCGAATCGGAATTGTTTGCGCGCCACGATATCTCCTACAACTGAGGCGGATGCTTTTTAAACAATTCCGCCAACTGCACCAAAGTAGTCTGCATCGTCACTTTTTCTTCGATCTGCTGGCGTAAAAAAGCCCGCAAATCTTCGACAACCGAAATGGCATAATCGATTCGCGCGTTGGCGCCCTTCTGGTAGGCGCCGATGTTGATTAAATCTTCCGCGTCGCTGTAAATCGCCAGAATCTCGCGGATCCAACCGGCCCACTTCATTTGCTGCGGCTGCACGATGTCGGGCATCACACGACTGGAGCTGTTGAGAATATCGACGGCCGGGTAATGATTGCGGGCAGCCAACTCGCGGGACAACACCACGTGGCCGTCGAGAATCGAGCGGGACGCGTCGCCGATCGGATCGTTGATGTCGTCGGCTTCGACCAGCACGGTATAGACGCCGGTCATCGATCCGCCGCCTTCGTCGTTGCCCACCCGCTCCAATAGCGCGGGCATCATCGCGAAGACGCTGGGCGTGTAGCCTTTGCTGGTCGGCGGTTCGCCGACGGCTAGACCGATCTCGCGCCGGGCCATCGCCATCCGCGTCAGGCTGTCCATCATGAACAAAACGTTTTTGCCTCTGGCGCGGAAATATTCGGCCATCGTCGTTGCCAGGTACCCGGCACGCACGCGCGTCAGGGCAGTGCGGTCGGACGTCGAGCACACTACCACGCTGCGTTTGAGTCCCTCGGGCCCGAGGTCGCGTTCGAGAAATTCGCGCACTTCGCGCCCGCGCTCACCGATCAGCGCGATGATGTTGACGTCGGCGGCGGTATTGCGCGCGATCATTCCCAGCATGACGCTTTTACCCACGCCCGAACCGGCGAAAATGCCGACCTTCTGCCCCTGACCGACGGTCAACAGAGAATTCAACACGCGTACGCCCAGGTCCAACGATCGGGTAATGCGCTGACGCTTTACCGGATTGAGCGGTCGCCCGTACAACGGCAACTCCGCCTCGCCCAACACCGGCGGTCCACCGTCCATCGGTTGGCCCAGTCCATCGATAACCCGCCCGAGAAAAGCTTCGCCGACCGGCACGGTGGCGCGCATTTTCATTTTTTCCACGCGCGATTCCGGACTGATCGCATGCAACGACTCCAACGGCATCAACTGCACCGCTTCGTTGGTGAACCCGACGATTTCGGCAATCACCGGATCGCCTTCCGAGCCGTCGCTGCGGCGCGGGTAAATGCGACAAACGCCGCCGACAGGCAATCGCGGTCCGGTCGCTTCGATCAACAAACCAACGATGCGTTTGACGTAGCCGTTGACACTGTACGGTTCGACCATATCGAGTGCCTGAAAATAGGGATCCCAATCGTATGGCGGCGTAATCGTCAATTCACTCTCCGATTTTCGCGACCCGCGCCAATGCGGTTTCCAGCGTGGCGTCGACGAATCCCTCGGGCGCCTGAACAATGCACCCGCCGGGCGTGATGCTCGGATCGGGCAAAAGCGTCACTTTACCGAGGCGATCGAGCTGCTTGAAGATCTCCTGATATTTCTGCAGCGTTTCATACTCACCCGGATTCACCTTAACCGTCACGTTCCAGCGTTCGTCAATTTCGCCTACTGCGGCTTCGATCACGCGGTGCAATACTTTGTCGTCGGCTTCGATGCGGGTGTGAATGACGCGCTCGGCAATCGCCAGTACCAAGCGAATGATTTCCGGCTCCATACCCGCCAGGGTGTTGGTCGCCAACTGATTCAATTGCTGCACCAAACCAGCAAACGTCTCGACCGCGGGCATCATCTGTTCAAGGCCCATCCGCGTGCCGGCGGCTTCGCCCTTGGCAAACCCTTCTTCGTAGGCAGCGCGCTCGATCGCCGCCGCCTTCTGCCTGGCGGCAGCAATGATCTCCAACGCCTGTTCTTCTTCATCAAACGAAGGGAACTCGACGCTTTGCACCTTGAAGTTTTTTTCGTCTTTTGAACTCAAAGGCTTTCCACCTTACACAAACAGTTCCTCGCCGCCGCGGCCGGCAACGATGATCTTGCCTTCCGTCTCGAGGCGACGGGCCACGCGCACGATCAACTGCTGCGCTTTTTCCACATCGGAAATCCGCACCGGCCCACGCGCTTCCATATCTTCCTGGATCATTTCGGCGGCACGCGAAGAGATGTTGCGGAAAATCTTCTGTTTCACGTCTTCGCTGGCCATCTTCAAAGCGATCGCCAGATCGTCGTTGCTGATTTCTTTCAGAATCAACTGAATGCCACGATCGTCGACGTTGAGCAGATCCTCGAAGACAAACATATGCTGACCGATTTCCTCAGCCAGGTCGGGATCGTCTTCTTCGATTTTGCTCATGATTTCGTTGGCAGCGCTCTTTTTCATCGAGTTGAGAATTTCCGCCGCCGGCTTGACGCCGCCCACCTGCTCGGCGATGCCGATGCTGAATGTCGACAATTCGCGTCCCAGCGCTTCGACCACCTGGTCCAGCGCGCCGGGAATGATCTGATCCATCTTCGAAATCCGCACCACCACCTCGTACTGCAAGTCTTCCGGCAACCGGGCGATGATTTCCGAGGTCGTCATCGGCGGCAACTGAGATAGAATAAACGCGATGGTTTGCGGGTGTTCCTTTTTAATTAAGTTGAAAATCGCCCGCGGATCGTAGCGGCGGATTTGATCGAGCTGCTGTTCGACGGCCAGGCGCGACATCACCGACTCGGCTTTGGTCGGATCCAGCGCTTTGGTGATCACCTTTTCGATGAAATCCTGACCGATGGTCGACATGTAGCCTTCAGCAACCAGTCGTTCGGAAAACTCCTGAAGTACGTCGTCCATCGTCTCCGGGCTGATGCGTCCCATTTTGGGTATCGTGTTGACGATGAGCTGAATTTCGTCTTCGTTCAGCCCTTTGAAGACATCCGTGGTGATTTCCTCGCCGAGAAACATCAGTAACGCGGCGGCTTTTTCCACGCCGTTCAGACTTTTCTGTTCTCCGACAAATTCCTCAGGCATTGGAGGCCCCTCCCTCTTCTTCCTTCAGCCAACGGCGCACCATAATGGTGACGGCGTTGCGATCACGGGAAGCGGTTTCCAACAAATCCGCTTTCTGCATTTCCAATTTTTTCATGCGATCTTCCAGGCGTTCGCCTTCGGCTTTCACTTCCGCTTCCGGCGCGCCGGGCAACATGCCGCCTCCGAGGCTGGCTTCCAGCTCACCGACCGTAGCTCCCTGCAGCATGCCGGCCGGGATACCCAGTTCCGATTCCAAACTGGGTTCGGCAGTCAACCAACGAATCATCGGCCGCACGACGAACAAAAGGAACAAAAGCACACCGAGAATGGCCAATGCGTAATTGAGAATTTGCAAATAGAAACCGGTGCGGTCGCCCCCGCCCCATTCCTCGTCGCCGACGCCCTCGGTCAGAAAAGCGATGTTGGCGACTTCAATCTGGTCGCCGCGTTCTTTATCGAAACCGACGGCTTTTTTCACGATTTCGGTAAACGTGCCCATCTCGTCATCGGTACGCGGCACATAATTTCGGGTGACGTTTCCTTCATCGTCTTTGACTTCTTCGTAGGTACCGTCGATCAACACCGCTATCGACAATTTCCTGATGGATCCGCCCGGCTGGGTCGTCGTCGACGTAGTGCGGGAAATTTCATAGTTGATCGTTTCCTGCCGTTTTTCGCCCTTGGTCTGTTGCTTGGTCCCCTCCTGATAGGCATTTTCCGGCAAATTCGCTTCGACGCCGGGGAAGGCGGACGAACTGCTCTCGGTACCCTCATTGGTGCTGGTGACAATCTGCTCCGAGCGCACGACCTGGCGATCCGGATTGTAATCTTCGATCACCCTTTGCGTTTGCTGTGTGTCCAGATCGACGCTGACTTTGGCAGCCACTTTTTCCGGCCCCACCGAACGCGCCAGCAAGCTGACGATGCGTTGCTCCAGTGCGGACGCCGTCTTATGCGCCTTGTCGGCGATGTCGCCGCCGGAAGCCTCGTCGGTGCGCTTGGACAGTACGCGCCCCTTATGGTCGATCACCGTAACGTTATGGGGATCCAACCCCTCTACGCTGGAACTGACCAGGTAAACGATGCCGCTGACCTGTTCATCGTTCAAGCGGGCGTTGGCCGCCTGCTTGATGACAATCGACGCGGTGGCATCGCGTTGATCGGCGATAAACAACGTTTCTTCCGGAATGACCAGGTGGACCCGGCAGCCGTCAACCGCCGCAATCTGCTGGATCGTGCGCGACAGTTCCCCCTGCAATGCGCGCAAGTAGGCCACTCGCATCTGGAAGTCGGTCATGCCCAGCGATTTCCGGTCGAACAACTCGAAGCCGACGCTGCCGCCGGTCGGTAAACCGGCGTTAGCCAGCGACATACGCACTTCGTAATAGTCGTCGACCGGCACCGAAACCGCAGTGCCACCGCGTAATAGTTGGTATTGGATTTTATTGTCTTTGAGATGGGTGACGACCGAGCTGGCGTCTTCAGCGCTCAGGTCGGTGTACAGGATCCGGTATTCCGGACGCCCCGCCCACCAGACCAGGCCGACAAACGTAGACAATAAAACAACGAAGATCAGCGCAAAGCTGATTTTCTTACCCAACGAGAGCTGGGTATACATCTCGCGAATCTGCGTAACAGCTTGACCCATGGAAGCCATCTGTACCCTACCCCTTCAGTTGGACGGACGGATTGGGTTTATACGGACATCCTCATAATTTCTTGGTATGCACCAATCAGTTTGTCCCGAATCTCCATTAATAGTTTGAACGAGATATCGGCCTTTTGCAGCGCCAACATGGCTTCGTGGATATTGGTCGCCTTCCCGGCAGCCAATTCCACCAACTGCTTATCGGCCTCCTTTTCCAAACCGCTGACTTCGGCAATTGCCTTTTTCAGCACGTCATTGAAACTCGGCCCTTCGGTCTCCTGTTTGGGTTTCAGCTCCGACTTCTTTTTGAGCTGAACGCCCTGCAGGGCTTTGAGTTTCGCGTCAAGCGTAATGTCTTTCATCCGCCGACTCCTACTTGGCCAAATTCAACGCCAATTTGGCCATGCTTTTCGCGGCCTGGAGAGCAGAGAGGTTGGCTTCGTAACTACGCGCCGCGTTCATCATGTCGGTCATTTCTTCGACCAGATTGATGTTCGGCATCGCCACAAAACCGCGCTCGTCGGCGTCGGGATGTTCCGGGTCGAAGACCCAAGTCGGCTCGCGCCCGTCGTCGGCCACGCGCTCGACCTCCACCCCATACACCTTGCTCTGCTGATCCAGCACCGCCTGGAAATCATTTCCCAGCGGTTCGGCCCGAAAGACCGGAACCAGACGGCGAAAAGGCTGGCCGTCCGGTCCACGCGTGGTGTGGATGTTGGCGAGGTTGCTCGAAACGACTTCCATACGCATCCGCTGCGCATGCAAGCCGCTGGCAGCAACCTTCATCACGTTCATGATCGCCATGTCCGTCTCCTTCTGGGGTCACAGATGGCTTGTCCGTCCGTGCCCCTAAAATAGCAATCATGATGCCAATCGCTCCGTCCCAACAGTTTCGGACCTATCGCTATGATTTTACAGTTGTTTTCCCCGTCACGGCGTTTTTCACGCCCTTGATCGAGCGGAAAAGATTGCCCTTTAATCGGAATCACCGTTCCCCCCTTTGGGCAGTTCATACCCTTCCAAGGTGTATTCCTTGAGCTTATTGCGCAGGGTGCGAATACTGATCCCCAGCACTTCGGCTGTGCGGGTACGATTGCCCCCCTGCTCAGCCAAAGCTGCTAGAATCGTTCGCCTTTCCACATCCCGCAGGTTGCGGGCCGTCCCCGTTTCGGCGCTTTTTGCCCCCGTAGCGGACTGCACACCGATTTTTCCCTCCAGCGCCAAATGCTCTGATGAAATCGACTCATTGCCGGCCAATAGAGCAGCGCGTTCAATTACATTTCGTAATTCGCGGACATTACCTTTCCACGTATTCGCCAACAGCATTTCCTTCGCGTCCAACTGAATTTCCGCACCCGGACTGATTGACTCGATAAAGAAATCGATCAGCGGCTCGATGTCCTCCGGGCGATTTCGCAACGGCGGCAATTCCAGCGGAATGACCGCCAGGCGATAATACAAATCTTCCCTGAATTGCCCCTTGTTGACGAGTTCGCGTAGATCGGCATTGGTCGTGGCAACGACGCGGATATCGATAGGAATAGGCATGCCGCCGCCGACGCGATCGATTTTCCGCTCTTGCAGTACGCGTAACAATTTCGCCTGCAACTGCAGATCCATTTCGCCGATTTCATCCAGCAGCAGCGTACCTCCGCCGGCCAGTTCGAACTTGCCCTGCTTTTTGGTCGACGCACCGGTAAACGCGCCTTTTTCGTGACCGAACAACTCGCTTTCCAATAAATGTTCGGGAAGCGCAGCGCAATTGACCGCGACAAAGGGACCGCCGGCACGCGTGCTCTCCGCGTGCACCAGCAGTGCGATCAATTCCTTGCCGGTGCCGCTTTCGCCCTGCACCAACACGGTGGCGTCGGATCGGGCAACCTTGCGAGCAATCTTAAGTAGTTTCTGCATGCGCGGGTTGCGCGTGATGATCGTAATCTCTCCGCCCTTGGCGGTTTGCCGCACAACGGCCTCGGCCTGCTCGGTCATGCAACCGGTGATCGCCGATTCCAACGTTTCCACGGAAAACGGTTTGACCACGTAGTCGGCGGCGCCGTTTTTCATCGCTTCGACCGCACCGGGAATGGTGCCGTAACCGGTGATGACCAGCACGGGCATTTCGGGTTTGGTTTCCCGGGCCAGCTTGAGTAGATCCATGCCGTCCATCTGCGGCATCTTCACGTCGGTGACCAACAGCCGGTAGTCGCGGTTGGGCAGCATATCGAAGGCTTGTTTGCCGTTTTCGGCCAAGTCCACGCCGAAGCCCAGCCGCCCGATCGACATGCCCAACGCTTCACGCATCGAACCGTCGTCGTCCGCGACCAATACCCACTGTTTCTCTCGACTCATTCTCTCTCCTACAAGGGCAGCGAAATCGTGAACGTCGTTCCCTGCCCGGTGGCGCTGTCGACGCTGATCAAACCGCCGTGCGCCTTAACAATATTGTGCACCAGAGCCAGGCCCAGGCCGGTGCCGCGCTCCTTGGTGGTGAAAAACGGATGGAACACGCGCTCGCGCACATCGGCGGGCATGCCCATGCCGGTGTCGGATACCGAAAACAAAAAGCGATCTTGCCCGCCCCCGTTTTGTTCGCGGCGGCTGGCCACTGTCAGGCGGCCACCTTCGGGCATCGCCTGCACAGCGTTGAGCAACAAGTTGAGCATCACCTGCCGCCACAATTCCGGATCAACCCGGACAAACAACGCCTCAGGCGCCAACGCGCTTTCCACTTCGATTCGTTGCCGTTCGATCTGGTGCGATAAATCGCTGAGCGTGCGTTTAATCAAATCGTCCAGGTCGACCTGTTCGGGCGCCGGGTCGGCTCCCTTGGCAAAGTTGAGCAGGTTGCCGATGACGTGATTGAGCCCTTTGATGCCGTCTTGCACCTTGTGCGCCAACTCGGCGTGTTCGGGCTGGTCGGCCAAGTCGCGTTTGAGCATGCTGGCGAACAACTCGATCGAGCCCATTGGATTGCGGATTTCATGGACGATCTGCACGGCCATTTCGCCCATTGCCGCCAACCGATCGGTGCGGGCCGTGTCGCGCCGGCGCATGGCGATGTCGGTAACATCTTCCACCAAAACAATCCGCCCCTCACCCTGCCCGTGCATCCCGCGCATCGGGTGGGTGGACATCCGCAGCACGCAGGGTTCGGGAGCATCCAGATCGCCGATTTCGGTTTCCGGCAACAAACCTTCTCGTGCCAGCAGCGCCGACAGGCCGGTCAGGTCGCTGAACTTTCCGGCAAATAAATCCGGCAGCGGTTTGCCGACGGATTCTTCGCCGGATACGGCAAACAGATTTTCCGCCGCACTGTTCAACCGCGCGACTTTGCCGTCGCCATCCAACACGACCACCGCGATGTGCAGGCTGCCCAACACATCGGACAATTGGTTGCGCGCCAGTTCGGTGGCCTGCAATTGCAATGAAAGTTCTTCGTTCTTTTTTTCCAGTTCGAGGTTGAGCTGCTCGACCTTCTGCTGAAGATCGTTGTACGCCTTCTCCATCAGCTTGCTGGTTACGTTGAATTTCTCAAACGCTTCCAGCAACAGATCGGGATCCATGTTTTCCCGCAGCGCTTTCTTTTCCTGGTCGGTCATTGCAGCCTCTCCCAATCCGGCTCATCGCTGAAACGGGATTCATTATGATCCAGCCAATTCAAATAGCTCAGCCACGACCATTCGCCCCGCGGCCAAAACCATTTGGTCGGCGCGTTTTCTGCGGTCATTTTGTCCGGCTCGGCGACAGCCGTTTCGCCCCGCTCACGCCGGATCTGCGCCATGCGCACTTGCGCCATGCGCGAGCGGTAATCTTCCGGCTGCATCGCCAGCAAACGGGCAAAGGCATCGCCGCTCTCGGCATAACGCCTAGCCTGATACAAAGCCTCGCCCAAGTTGAACAAAGCTTCAAGCTGATATTGACGCAGCGGCTCTTTGTCGGTCGGTTCGCCGAAAAGCTGCACGGCGTTTTGCAGGCGACCCGCCGCCGCGCCGGCGCCGTTGTCACGCAACAAAATCACGCCGGCTTCCATTTCCAGCAGCCCTTCCTGCAAACGTCCTTCGGCGTCGTTGCGAGCCATACCGATCTGCCTCAGCGCATTACGCAATTTGCCGCGGCGCTTTTCCAGTTGCGCCCACAACATGCGTCCCTGGTAACGCAGAGGATGTTTTTCCTCACCGTTGTCCTGCGCGATCATTTTGATCAAACGCTCCAGGTCGGCGATCGCCTTGTCCGTTTCGCCGCGCAGTTCATGAGCGCGAGCGCTGAACAAAGCCGCCCGCTTGGGATAGGTCTGCGCCATCGGGTTACCGCCGGAGATCGAAGCCAGGGTATCGGCCTGCAGATTCTGGTAAAGGATTTTTCCCAGTTCGTCGTACAACCGCACCGGCGCCGCAGGTACGTCGATGTAGCTACGATACTTGCCGAACACTTCGGCCACCAGCAAGGGCTGATCCTGCTTGGTTTCGATGTAGTAGGTGAAACACTCCAGCATGAGATTCAACGCCCGCGTGGCAAAGGCGATGTCGTAGGGATTATCGAATACTTCGGTGAGTTCGCGAATCGCCATAAGCGGCTGGCGAATGTCGGCGAAATATTGCCCCAACACCAACGCCGCCCGCTGCTTGAGCTCTTCGTAATCGTTTTGCTCGCGCACTTTACGCAGCAGTTGTTCGGTGATCGGATCTTGGGTGCCGGGCATTGCCGCCAGTCGCAGGTCGGCCATGGCCAACCGCGAGCGCAGGCCGGCCAAGCTGTCGCCGTGAGAGCGAATGAGGTACTTGTAGCCGATCAACGCATTCTCGTACTGCCCGCCGCGCCGGGATTCGTCGGCCAGGTAATAAATCGTCATCGGGCGATTTTCCCCACTCGGGAATCGCTCCAGGTAGGTCAATAAGGCTTTCACGGCTCGCGCGTGCCGCCCGCTGAGCATCATAATTTCACCGACGGAAAACAACTCGAAGTCTTCCAGGAACGCCAGGTCTTCCGGCCAGTTGATCGTTTTATCGATTTCGGTCATGGCTTCGTTGGTTCGCCCCAGACGATGGCGGGCAATAGCCAGACCCAAACCGGCGTGATAGCGAATTTGCGCATCGCGCGAAATTTCCAGAATCTCCAGCGCCTGCTTTTCCATATCGCGCAACTCACCGGCGCGTAGCGACGACATGACCAATCCCAGTCGCGCCTGCTCGGCGAACAGATCGTCGCTGTACCAATCGATCAACAACCCATAATTCGCCATCGCCTCGATCGTAAAGCCCTGACGCTCATTGATCGTCGCCAGGCGAAACATGACCAGCGGCTGATTTTTCCAACGCGGATAACGCTTCATCAAGGACCGGTAAATCGGCTTGGCAAAAACGAACTGAAGTTCCGGCTCGTCAATACCCAAATGGAAATAGCATTCGGCGATGAGCAAATGGTATTCCGGCTCATCCCAAATGGCAGGCACCTGTGTACCCAACAAATAGGCATCGTTCAACGCCTGCAATGGTTGCCCGGCGTGCAGCAGATTGAGAATCCGTTCGAAACCGGCTTCACGCATCAGATCGCCGGTCTTCGGCGGTAGAACGATATCACGCGGCGTCACTTCGAAAGCGAGCAAATCGCGCACCTGCTGCGGCGGGGAAATCTGTGCACGTCCGACACCGGCCACGACCGTTACCAGCAGTGCAGCCAACGCCAAACCGATTCCCATCGCTATCTTCAGCCTGTGCACACAAGCCCCTTTCGATATTTACTACGGTATCTTATCGACTAGCAAGGGCTATGCCGACCTCGGCAAAAAAACCAAATCCATATATCATTGATTTTGCTGGCTTTTCCCACATAAGCATACAGAGGATGGCTCGACCTGTCGTCATTATATTGACATTCACGTCGATTTCTCGTGTCAGTTTATGACAGAACCTTGGCGATTTCGGCCGATTTTCTCAAACCGACAGATTTTTCTTCTTGATCTTTTCCACCAAAGTGGTTCGCTTCAGATTCAGAATTTTCGCAGCTAAGTTCTTATTTCCCTTAGCTTTTTTCAAAGCAGCCAGAATCAGTCGGTTTTCAAAATCGTTGACCATCCGGTTGAAATCGATTCCGTCGTCCGGAAACTCCAATGTCTCGCCCATGACTTTGACGGTTCCCTGATGAAATTTTTCAGGTAAATCATCAGGCCGAATACTGCCTGTTTCGCTTAAAATCACCAGACGCTCGATCAGGTTTTCCAATTCGCGAACGTTGCCCGGCCAATCGTATTGTTGAAGAATATCCAAGACATCGTTTTCGAAGGGTTTAATTTCCCTTCCCTTTTGACGCGAAAAGCTCTCCAGGAAGTAATTGGCCAAAGGAGCAATGTCTTCCACGCGATCACGCAGCGGCGGAATATGAATCGGAATCACGCTCAGCCGGTAGAACAGGTCTTCACGAAATTCGCGTTCGGCGACCTTGTTCTCCAGATCCTGATTGGTCGCCGCAATGATGCGTACATCGACCTTGCGCGTTTTGGTGGAACCGACCGGCTCGAATTCCTGCTCTTGAATCACGCGCAGCACCTTCACCTGCAGCGTCGGACTCATATCGCCGATTTCATCGAGGAACAGCGTGCCGCCATTGGCCGCTTCAAAACGGCCGATACGGTTGGTGGTCGCGCCGGTAAAGGCACCTTTGACGTGTCCGAACAACTCGCTTTCCAGCAGCGTTTCCGGAATGGCGCCGCAGTTGACCGGGATCAGGTAACGATCTTTGCGATCGGAATTGTAATGAATCGCCCGGGCGACCAGTTCCTTACCGGTTCCCGATTCGCCCTGAATCAATACGGTGGAATCGGAATCGGCCACCTTTTCGATCAAACGAAAAACATCTTGCATCGGCTTGGCAAAACCGATGATGTTTTCGAAGCTGTATTTCTTTTTGAGCTGTTTTTTCAGCGTGATGTTTTCGCTCTGCAGTTGTTGGTATTCCAACGCACGCTGAATCACCATGCGGATTTCATCCAACTCGTAGGGCTTGGCGACGTAATCGAAGGCGCCGAGTTTCATCGCTTCGACGGCACTGGTCGTGCTGGCGTAACCGGTGATGACGATACCGATAGTTGACGGCGCGACGTTGCGTATTTCGCGCAACAGCGACAATCCATCCAACCGCGGCATTTTCAAATCGGTCAGCAGAACATCGAAGGGACTGCTGCGGAACATTTCGAGGGCTTCCATGCCGTCCGATCCGACGGAGACCTCGAATCCTTCCAGTTCCAGAAAACGAGCCAGCGTTTCGCGGCTGTGCTTATCGTCATCGGCAATCAGAACGCGCGAGCTCACGATTCGTCACCTACGGGTTGGATCTTGGCATCGTGGCTGCGGCGCAAGAGCATGCGCTGCACATCGAAAACCCGTTTGACAATGCGATCGCGATCCAGCGGGTCCAAATCAATAAAGCGTGCGGCAACCCGGTACGGTTTCTCGCTGCCCCAACCCTGGTCTTGTTGGTCGATGCGTAAAACTTCACTCAGCGAGATAATCGGATGCGGCGGTAGATTTTGCATTAAAATCTCCAACCGCAGCATCTGTCCAATCTGAAATTCCTGATCCGACGAGAAGCGAATCCCCGAAGCGCTGATGTCGACCGGAATCGGGTCACCCCACTTTTCCTCCACATCGCGCTCCAGCAAATGCATCATCACGGCATCGATTTTCGCTTCCAACGAACGAAGCATGATCATGATCTGCGAATTGGGCAACTCGACGTTCTCGCGCATTTCGCCGGCCATCCGTTCTGAATGATAGAGATCGTCATCCAGCCCCGAAGTCAGCCGCTCCAAGGCGATTTTATCCAGCACCGCTTGCCTGGCTTCTTCTTGCACAGGAATGATGCGCAGACGCAGAAAATCCCTGACGCGCACATCCTGGCGTTCTTTTTTGCCACTCATATGGCCTCCCAATCTGGAAGAATCACACATGACCCGTTGAGCAGAACCTAGCAGAGTGTCGAAAATATGACAAGCAAAAAATGATTTATTTTCGTTGCATTGCGCATTTTACCCAAAATACAAGCATAATAACTACATGACAGAAGGTGTGCAACAAGCCCGGCAATCGTCAAGATATTGGCTATTTTTCGGGTAGTTACTCCAAGAGTTCAGGGAAATTTTTTGTACGCTCAGCCAGACCGATAAAAGCCTTGACCAGATTCGCATCGAACTGGTAACCGGCGTTGCGTTCAATCTCCTGCAGGGCCAGTTCGTGCGACAATCCCTTGCGGTAAACACGATCGGAGGTCATCGCATCGTAGGCATCGGCCAGGCTGACGATTCGGGCCAGGAAAGGAATATCGCGGCCGGCCAGTCCGTCCGGGTAACCTTTACCGTCCCAGCGCTCATGATGGTGGCGGATAATCGCTTTTTCGTGCGGCAACATGCCAAGCGGTTCAAGAATACGGGCGCCGATCACCGGGTGCTCTTTGATCTTTTCAAACTCTTCGTTGGTCAGCCGCCCCTTCTTCTGCAGAATCGCATCGGAGATCCCGATTTTGCCGATGTCGTGGAGCATGCCGGCAAATTGGATGATCTCCAACTCTTCCTTGGAGCATTTAATTTCTTTGGCGATCAGCAACGCCACTTTGGTCACCTGGTCTGAGTGGCGCTGGGTGTATTTGTCTTTGGCTTCGATCGTGGACACCAGCGAGCGCAAGGTATCGATCAAGTTGGCGTAAATGGTTTCATACAAAGCCCGGTTTTCGATAACCAGACTCGCTTTCTTTAACAGCATGTTCAGGAAGGTAATATCGGTTTCGGTGAAGTCCGGTTCGGTTCGTTTGTCTTCCACCAAAAGCACGCCGAAGTTTTCGTTGCGAACATACAGCGGCGTGACCATTACGTTTTCCACTTCACGATTGACTGGGGCGATGTCCACGAAAAATTCGAGCTGCTCCGGACGATTGTAGATCAACGGCATCCGTTCCATGTTCATCGCTTCGATGATGCGCTGGTCTAATTTAAACGAGACCGGTCGTTCTTCGTCGGTATTGTTCGAAAAAAAGTGTTTCAGATAAAAAACATCTTCATCGCGGTCGTAAAGGTAAAACGCACTGCTGGTCGCCTCGGCGATTTTGCAGGCCAATTCGGTCAGGTTGGAAAATAAATCGTCGATGCCTTCGACGCTGTCGAGCACCTCGTTAATCGAATACATCACCGACAGATCGCGGACTTTCCGCTCCAAGCGATCGGAAAGCACCTCGCGCTCCGGGGGCTGCTCGGTTTTGACTGCTTTTTGAGTCACCAATCCTTTGATGATTTGCTCGACCTGATCGAAGCGGAAAGGTTTGGTAATGAAGTCCATCGCGCCTTTTTTCATGGCTTCGATGGCGATCTGCATGTCGGCATAGCCGGTGATCATGATGACATTCGTTTCCGGGCGAATGTCTTTGAGCGCCTCCAAGAATTGCATACCGTTGAGGTTGGGCATCATGATATCGGAAATGACCACTTGATAGGCATTTTCCTTGACCATGTCCAAGCCGGCAATTCCGTCTTCGGCATTATCGACTTCGTAACCCTGGTGCTTCAGATACAACGACAACGAACGGCGTACCGCTTCGTCATCTTCAACGATCAGGATACTTTTCTCGCTCATCCCAACTGCACCTTTCCTCAATGATACGCGGCATTACTCTTTTAGAATTTTTCGCTTTAACAACAAAAATTCCTGTTCGGTAATAATCCCTTCGTTTCTCAATTTAACCGCGTCCATCAAACGAAGATAACTGTCGCTTTCACTTTCGGCCTTGTTGCCGTTTGTAAATTGCACCGGCAACACGCGATCGTGGAAGCCTTTCAAACGCTTCATCGACTCATTGATTTCATTTTGCCGATCGGCCAATTGCTGGTCGATTTCGCTGATCTTACTTTCGTATTCGCGACGGTTGTTCGATAGCTGTTCGATCCGCTGATACGCTTCATCCAGTTTTGCCAGCAGCAACCGGTTTTGATTTTCCAACCACAGATGTCCGCCGGCGTTTTTCATGGTCAGCCGGATCTCATCGAGCTGAAAAGGTTTGGTGATGTAGTCATACACTCCATCTTTAATTGCCGCCAAAGCCGTATCCAAACTGGCGTACCCGGTAATAATGATCACAATCGTCGATTCGTTTTTCTTTTTTGCTTCTTTGAGAACTTCGATGCCGCCGACATGAGGCATGGCCAGATCGGTCAGCACAATGTCGTAGTCGTTGTTTTTTATCTGTTCCACGGCCTGGTAGCCGTCTTCGGCAACATCCACCTGATACCCTTCGGTCACAAGCGTCTTTTGCAGTAAGTGCCTATACATAGATTCGTCATCGACGACGAGAACCTTTAATGGCATTTGCTCGCTCAATGGCAACTCCCGCATATTTTCACATTTCAACTATAACGCAAATTCCACTGGAAAAAACCTTATAATTATTGACTCGGAAACAATCGGACTTGACGATAGTCAAAAACGAAAGGACGGGCGATTTTATTAGACTTTGTACGGCTCGAGGGCCAAATCTTTCAGTTTCTTTACCGCCTCAGTGCCGGCCCGATCAAGAACATTTTTCTTTTTACCTTCGTTGGAGATGTCAACGACATCCTCCGGCATTGATTTCTGGCCCTGCTGTACGTCAGCCTTCCCTGTATGCCGTACTTTCAGTTGACGATTGTAGAGCTTGATAATGTTTTGCACTTGATAAGATGAAATCGTCATAGCCGCATACTACCTTTCCAGTTTAGACACCAGCAGCTATCTTTTATTATCGGCAATCTGCAGGGAAATCTTGAGGGATTATTCAGGCTTACGAGCAATATCCATTAAAGGGCCCTGCATCATCTGAGCCCACTGTTCCAGAATATCGCCCATTTCGAATTCCAGCAAATCAGCTAACAGGACAACATCATGATTTTCCTGGCTTTCTACGATTTGCTTGACGATGACGAGGACTTGCTCATTGAGTTTTCCGATTTCCCGAACGATTTCGACATCCGGGTAGCTGGAGCGGACAAATTTATTAATCTCATCCAGATACGATAAAAACAGACTGACGTTATCGATCAGGTGAACCAGCGTCTGATTGGCCTGCTCGACGTTTCCACCGCGCAAACCTTCTACGCATTGGTCGGAGCCGCGTTTGATCAGCTTCAGCATGTCCAAACCGTCACGGAGCGACCGTTCCAAAATCTCCGCCCAACTTTCGATGACCACCCTCATTTCGCTATGCTGCTCACCCAAAGGAAAGGGATCTTCGGCGTCGGGAATTTCAATTTCGTTGCCATTGAGGAAAATTTGCGAAACATGGCCGTCGACAAATCGCTCATCCTGCGCCAATTCGCGAAAGAAATCGCCCATGGATTGCGGCTTTTCCTGCAGTTCAAACGGTTCGTTATTGATTAGTATTTTCATATCCGATCCTTTGATTACTGCATAAACGTTGCGGATGAAGGCAGCACGACAGTAAACGTACAGCCTGCATCGTCATTGTTTTGTACATCAATGGTGGCACCCAGATTATGCATGATGGAATGTACAACCGCCAGCCCCAGGCCCTTGGTGCGTCCTTCAAAGAAGGTAGAAGGACCTTCCAGCGACGAAAACGGCTCAAAAATGTTCTCCAGCTGTTCTTCTTTCAATTTCTCACCGGAATCGATGATTTTAAATTGAATTTGTTGATCGGTGGTCAGCGTAACTTCAATCGATAACGTTCCGCCTTCGGGCATCGCCTCTTGGGCACTCATCATCAACTGCAGCAATGCCTGCTGAAGTTGACCGATATCGGATTCGATGACCAGATCGTCGGGTACGGAGATTTCCAAATTAATCTGTTGTTTATTGAACCGCCGCTCCACCAGGGTAACTACCTGGTCGACCACTTCCATCGCTTTGACTGTTTCCACCTGATCGGTCGGGCGCCGCGAGAAGATCAGGAGGTCGCCGATAATCTTTTTCGCCCTTTCGGAAGCCTCAAACACAACCTCGACGGTCTTTTGGTAGTCTTCCAACTGTTCGGTCAACTTCGCCAATTGGGCGTAACCCATCATGCCGCCGACCAGGTTGTTGAACTCGTGGGCGACTCCGGCAGCCAGCGTACCGACACCGGCCATTTTTTCCGACTGAACCAGGGCCACCTTCATGTAATGCGCTTCGGTTACGTCCTGAATTTGCACCAACGCCTGTTGTTTTCCGTTCGGATCAGTCAGCGGGAAGAACGAAAAATCGAGGATCCGCTGTTTTTCCTCAGGGAAGACACAACGCAGTTCACCCAGCATTACCGGCTGCTGCTCGCTGATAACCTGTTTGACCGAGACGATTATTTTTTCCAACGTTTGCTCACCCAGCGGCCATGCCTGGTCGAGAGACTGCCCGATCATCTCCTGTTTCATCAATCGCAATTGGCGCGGCAGTTTATTAATGGAAAGAATGATCAGATTTTCATCGACGGTCGCCAGAGTCTGCGGAACGGTTTCTAAAATCATATTGGCGTAGGCATTGAAGTAATGTGTGCGGGCGATCTGTTCTTCCAGCTTCGCGTTAACCGATTGCAGATTATCATTGGCTTGCCGTAAATCGATGTTGGCCTGCGCAACCTCGCGCTGCAAATGCACATTGGCGGTGATTAATCGCTTATGCGCAATTTCGGTCTTGATGATGTTGCGCAACTCGTCCAAATCCCAGGGCTTGGTGATATAACGATGCACGTGTCCCTGGTTGATGGCTTTGATCGCGGCATTCAGGTCATCGTGGGCCGTCGTGAGAATGCGCACGACTTCCGGACGATTCTCGAAAACCCACGCCAACAGATCGACGCCACTCATTTCCGGCATTCTTTGATCGGAAACAACCGCATCGACTTGGTTGTTTTGCAGCAACTCGATGGCCTGTTTGCCGTTTTCGGCGGAAAGAATCTTGTATTCGCTTTCCAGCGTTCGATTGAGAATAATCAACGCATCTTTCTCGTCATCAACCACCAGAACGGTAGCCTGCTGCTCTGCCTGATCGACTAATTCTTGTTGTTTTTCTGTATCCATGCTCGGGTCCTTGCAATACCTTCGTCCAAGTCAACCTGCGCTCGCCAACCGAGCAGCTTCTCCGCCAAGGTTGCGTTGGCCTGCAGTTTTTGTATTTCGGATTGCGGATGAATATGAGGAACATGAACGATACGCTTCGGGTCCATGCAGATTTTTGCCGCCAGGGAATTGATATCGATATCCGCACCGGTGCCGGCGTTGATCACATGGCCGATCGCCTGGTCGGAAAAGGCGGCCCGTACGGTAAACGCCGCACAGTCTTCGGCGTATAGCAGGTCTCTGGTTTGACTGCCGTCGCCATAGATGTGCAATTCCTTCCTTTCGAGATCGTGGGAAATGAAAATGCTGACGACGCCGCCCTCGCCGGTCGACTTTTGAAAGGGTCCATACGTGTTGAACGGCCGTAAGACCATGGTCGGCATATCGTAAGCATGGTAATAGCTTTGGACCATGTTTTCGGCCGCCAGTTTGGCCCCGGCATAAGGCGAAGCGCACAACGTCGGATGTTGTTCGTCGATCCCCGCCGGATTCTGCGAACGCGCATAAACCATGCAGGTACTCATAAAAACAAACGCAGCCTTTTCACATCTCGCCAACTCCAAGAGTTGGAAGGTGCCATTAACATCGGCATTGAACACCGAAACCGGTTCGTCGATCGATTCCTGTACGTTGATCTTGGCAGCCAGGTGCAACACCATGTCGAAATGATGCTGGGCGAACAGCTTTTCCAGTAACGGTTCGTGCTGGATATCCCCTTCGATGAAATCAACGAATTTGGAATCGGCCTGCAACTCGTGCAGATTCGACAGCCGGCCGTTTTCCAGGTTATCCAGAACCACCACCCGCGGCGGATCGAAACGGAAATCGCCGCTGCCGCCTTGCAGCAACTCACGCACCACCCAGCGCCCGATGAAACCGGCGCCACCGGTCACCAAAACGGACTTGGCAATCATGAACTATGCTCCGCCGATCCGGGCAGCAGACCTGGATACAACCGCGCGATCAAATCGTGGATCTCCTTCGGGGTCATGGGTTCCGTGTCGTCACTGGTCGCGCTCGCCACCTCCACCGGCTGCCAGGTCGGGTCCTGCAATTCTTCGCGACCGAACAAGGGCCAGATGACCAGGTAATCGCCTGCATCAAAGGTGCGCGTTGATTCTTCCAAGGTGACCAGTTCCTCGTACATCTTTTCACCGGCGCGAGGACCGACCACCCGTAAGTTGTCATCGACCGATAAGCCATGCGCCTCAAGCAACACTTTAGCTAAATCCAGAACACGGATGACCGGCATTTTACGAATCAACACTTCACCACCGCGACACAACGCCAGCGACATCAACAACAACTCCACACTTGCATTCAGAGTGATGACAAAACGCGTCATATCCGGGTGTGTGACCTCAATGGCCTGCCCCTGTTTAATGCGTTGCTCGAAGGTCGGCACGACCGAGCCGGAAGAACCGATGACGTTGCCGAAGCGCACGGAGGAAAAAATCGTTTTCCGGCGACCCTTGTAATAGTTGGCCGCGGCCATCAGTTTCTCGGCCATCAATTTACTGGCGCCCATCGCGTTGGCCGGGTTGACCGCTTTGTCGGTACTGGAAAAAACCACGTGTTCGACTTCGTGGTCCATGGCGACATCGATGATGTTCTGCGTACCCATGATGTTGGTTTGAATCGCTTCGAACGGATTGTATTCGCAGCTTTCCACGTGCTTCAGCGCAGCCAGATGAATAACGATGTCGGCGTATTCCATGGCTCTGCCCAAGCGCTGTAGATCGCGTACATCACCGACGAAAAAGCGAAGATTCTCAACCTGTGAAAACTGCTCGCGCATAAAATACTGCTTGTTTTCATCGCGGGAAAAAACGCGAATGGCTTTGGGTTGCAGTTGCACCAGACGGTTCAACAAAGCCACACCGATCGTGCCCGTACCACCGGTGACCAACACGACTTTGTTTTTCAACATAGCTGCATAAGGCGCATTGTTCATGATAACTCCAAATATGGCTTAGCAATCTGTTCTATTATGGAATACCGGCTGGTGATTGGCAATTCAGCGGTTAGATTTCCCCGGAAAAGATCTTTGGATCTTTTTTGGACCGCACTCCCTGGTGATAGCCGCTCAGTGCTTTTTTACCTTTGCGAATGTGGGCCAGTTGCACTTTCATTTCCCGAATTAAATCGGAAAGCAATTTTTGCATCTCTTCGTTGTTGGCCGTTGCCTGCTTAGCGGCTTCCGCCCTTTTCTGCTGGAGACGCTCCAGACGGGCTCGCTGATCGGGGTGCAGCGATTCCGGTGAAAGGTCGGCTTTCATTTTCTGGATATCATGTTCGAATTTCTTAAGCTGCGCGAACAAATCGTTGCACTTATCCTGAATAAGGTAAAAAGCTTCCAGATCGGCGCGAGCAATAGCCTCTCGCTTGTCCACTTCGTGGTCGGCTAAATGTTGGAGAATTTTAATTTGTTTGGCGACTGCTTGTTCGTAAGCTTTGATATCCGTCATCGGCAGTCGCTTCTGCGCTCCGTCTAAACGCTGATGCGGAAATAGTTGGTTGAATTGGCTTGCTTGGCCTGCTCGGCGGTTTGCTTCCCATTTTTCGCCGCCAATTCGGCATGGCTCTTTTTGCTGAGTTCCGCCCAAGCTGAATGCAGCACATTGATGATGTTCAACGCGTCGTGCAACGGTTGCACCTCATTCTGGATGTTGGCTTCAACCAAGCGATCATGAACAAATGTGTACAGGCGTTCCAGATTGGCAGCCAGTTCCGGCGCATGGCTGTGATCCAGCGTGTTGGCCAGTTCATCGACAATGGCCAACGCCTTACTGATGGATTGCCCTTTCAGGGCATAATTACCTGATTTGATAGCCTCTTCCGCCTGCTTGGTGAAGCGTACCGCTCCTTCATAGAGCATGATCAACAGCTTCAGCCGATTGGCCGTGCTTACCTCAGTGGCCTGGTAGGAATTCAATGTCGTTTTCTGTTGTTTGTAACTAAGCACGGTACACCCCTACTCTTTTATAATAATGAGCCCGTTCCTAATACGGACAAGTATGAACTTTGCGTCTGCAATTGCGAGATAGCCAGTTCCATCGCGGTAAACTGAGCATTCAATCTCGCTTCCGTTTTATCCAGGGCCAACTCCTTCCGGTCAATTTGACTCTGCGTGTAATCGATGGCGTCGTTAAGCGCATCTTCCTTGCTCTTGAGTAATCCATCGGTCGAATCGGTATATAAGTCAATCACTTCGTAAAATTGTTGCATCACGCCGGCGCTGTAAGAGATGTCACCGTAACTGCCGATGCTCGAACCGCTGAAGTAAACCGTCAGCCCCTCGATCGGAGTTCCCGCCGCACCAACCAGGATGTTCTCGCCGATCACGGTCGTTTCATAACCGCCGATGGTGCCGGCCAGGCTGGCGCCGACGCCGGTGATCTCGACCGCGTAAGTGCCTTCTTCGGTGTCGGCCGTGGAGTTGACGAAGCGCACATTGCTGTTGGTGGTCGACCCGTAAGCGGTCATCAACCGCATGACATCGTCGTAATTGGTTTCCAGCAGATCTTCCAACTCGTCTTCGTCCAACGAAAGCGAGCCGTCGTCATTTGTGGAAAAGCCGACCTGGCTGAGCGCGGTATATTCGCCGCCGTTGTCGTAGCTTTCATAAACGATGTTCTGCATCGCACGGCGGACCTGACTGAAAGTGTAATCGCGCTCGATCGTCGTGTCGCTCTGTTTGCCTTCGATGTAGCTCATCAGGTCGTTGTATTTTTCCACGAAGGAGTTGAGATCCTCCATGATGTCTTCGATGTTGCTTTCGATTGTGATGGTGTATTCGTTTTCGTCATCGACTTTCTTCAAATTGATGTCGATGCCGGTAACAACATCCTCGACTTCATTGCTGGAGCTGGTAATCGTCACACCGTCAAAGGTGAATGACGCGTCTTCGGCTTGCTGGCCGGGGGTGCCGCCGGATCCGTCGGTGAAGACCGGTGTAGTACCGCCGGACATGCCGGACGTATCGAGGGTGATGGCGTTGTCGGTACCTGTTTCGTCGGAAGTGATGACCAGACGATAAGGATTGCTGGCATCGCCGTCGTTCATAATTGAAGCAGTCACAGCCGCATCGGAATTATTGATAGCGTCCCGCAAGCCTTCCAGCGTATTGTTGGACGCAGTGATTTCAACTTCAGTTTCTTCACCGGCTACGGTGATGGAAAACGTGCCGGTGCCGATTTCGGAACTGGTTTCGGCATAACCTTGGCTGATTTCTTTTTCCGCCACGGCCAGGTTTAAAACCTGAATGGTGTGCGTGGTCGCCTGAGCGGAGGAATCGGTGGCGACGGTAAAATGTTCGTCATCTTCGTCGGAACTGGTTGCCGAGAACCGATTGAATTCGCGAATGCTGTTCAGGCTGTCCACCGCTGATTTCAGCGAGGACATCTTGGTGCGCAGGTCGGAATAATAGGTAAGTCTGAGCTGACGCTCTTCGTTTTTGGCTTCTAAACGGGCGACAGGCTGTCGCTCGACAGCCATCAATTGAGCAACGATGGTTGCAGTATCGATGCCGGAACTGAATCCCGATAATGTGATTCCTGCTGTCATCGCCGATCCCTCTCCCGTCTAGTTCCAATTCCTACCTGTTTCGCACGCGGCGAAACACCCGAACCCTTCTACATTATGTCGTTGACAAGGCAGCCTTTCAACTCGTCAAACACCTTGGATAATTCTTGCATCTCTTCAGTTGGTATTTCACGAATCACTTCACCGGAACGTTTGTCGAGCACTCGAATGACTACATCCTCGGTGTCTTCATTGACCTCGAATTGGAGTCGAACATTACGCATTTTCACTTCTTGATCAGCGAGAATGCTGGCCAGTTTGTCTACTTTCTGTTCATGCTGTTGTGCTTGTTCCAATTCCCTTTGTTTCTCAACAGCGGCTTGCTGATCATCCAGATGGTGTACCGATTCGGGGGTTCCGGCGGAGTCAGACTTAGACATTGCCTTCGGATCCTCGGCCGGCACGCTCTTAATGTAAGCGTTCGCCGTCGAGGAATCAACGACTGACAATGTTTTTGCTACCGCTGACATCACCCGTCCTCCTGCAACCTTTTTGGGTTGCCGGCTGGGCGGCCGAAACCGCCCAGCCAACTATCTCATATCATGCTACGCCAGCAAGCTCAGAGCAACCGTCGGAGACTGGTTGGCCTGGGTCAGGATGCTGACGCCCGCTTGCACCAGAATGCTGTACTTGGTGAGGTTCGCCGTCTCACCTGCGATATCCACGTCACGAATACGGGATTCCGCAGCGGTGAGGTTTTCAACCTGAGTGTCGATGTTGGTGACGACCGATTCCAAGCGGTTCTGCAAGGCACCGAGATCGGACCGGCGAGACGCAATCGTGTCGATTGCGGCGGTGACCGTAGTCAGCGCGGTCTGAGCATTGGTGACCGTCGAAATGTCCGTGGTCAGGCTCAGAGCGGTGGCATCGACGTCGGAGATGGCAACGTTCAAGGTGTCAGTCGAGCCATCGGAAATACCGATCTGCAGATCAACGTCCAGCGAGCCGTCGAGCAGCTCGGTGTCGTTGAACTTGGTGGCGTCGGCGATACGCGTAATTTCGTTACGCAGCGCCGTGTACTCCGAAGACAGGTAGCTCCGTTCGTCGGAACCGACGGTACCGGTAGCGGCCTGCTCGGCCAATTCCTTCATGCGGACGAGCATGCTGTTGACCTCGTCCATCGCGCCTTCTGCAGTCTGGATCAGAGAAATACCATCACTGGCGTTACGAGACGCCTGAGTGAGCGCGCGGGTGTTGCTGCGCAATTTTTCAGAAATGGCCAGACCGGCGGCGTCGTCACCGGCTTTGTTGATTCGATAACCCGAAGCCAACCGCTCGAGGCTCTTGCTCAAGCCTTCCTGCGAACGGCTGATGTGACGCTGGGCATTCAGAGACGAAACGTTGTTGGTAATACGAAGTGGCATGTTATCCTCCTTGAATTGTTTGGTCGATTACATTCCGTGTAACCGATTGTAATGCCTGGGCTTTTGCCCCTTTCGGCCGGCTTTCTACCGACCTGTCGAAAACCCCTTCACCTCCTTTCGACACTTTTCATTGAGCGTGTTGCATTAAGTCTTATCGGCAATAAGACCGCACCTCTGAAGGAATAATTTGATGTGTCGGAGAATTAGGAAAGGGTTTTAACGTACCCTAAACAAAGGATCTCAACCGGATCCTTCGTGGGCCTGCTTTTTCAACCCGGGGAATAAGGGATGCCGGGTCGAAAACGGAGCGTCTTTCAATACAACTTGTCGGCCGATCAGTCTTTCGGCATGAATAATAATGGGACCCTGCAAATTCGCCGTCATATCGGCAGGATCGGCGCGCAGGTTCAAAACAACGAGAATCACTAATTCTTCAGCGCTTTTAACGCGTAAAGTCGCTAGTTCATCGCGTTTAATACGAATGTGATACTCGGGGAAAAAGACCCTCGGATCACAGACCGGCACGGCCAATTCGCCTTCATCAAGCGATTGCAACCACTTGAAAGGTGAATCTTTATCGTGGTCCAGCAAAGCAAAACGCTGGGAATTGGGAAATCCCAACAGGCCGCCTTGCAGACGAATCACCTTGCTGGCCGGAATCTCCAGCTTGCCAAATCGCGTCGATTCGGCTGCGATGACGTCGCTCACTTTTTCTCCTGCGCCGCGCTTTGTTTCCGCAATTGGTCAAACGCGGCTTTCATGTGATCGGGCATAGCCAGGGCCGCTGCCCGGTTTTCTTCTTGAATCCGTAAGTACACCTCTTCACGGTGAACCGTGACGTCAGGCGGCGCTTTGATTCCTATCTTCACCTGGTTTCCGCGGATTTCCTGGATATAGACCTTGACATCATCGCCAATGGCGATCATTTCTCCAGATTTCCGCGTGAGTATAAGCATAATTAAGCTCTCTAAAACAGTTTTGAGCCTAACTTGTACCTAATTTAGGCAAGAAAGTCCAGAAAGTTTTGCGATAAGATTCTGCTGGCTACCAACTGACTTGCCTGTAGCACTTGCTCCTGCTGAGCAAACTCCGAACTCATGGCGACAATGTCGGCGTCCTCTACGTCAGATAACATTGCTGTAATTGACTCTCGCATCACTTCATGGTCGTTTTCTGCTACTGAAATCCTGTTCTGTTTTGCTCCATTCTCCGAATTAAAAACAATGATTTGATCCAGCGCATCCTGCAACAACGGTAGCTGATTGGTGATCAGCGTCTGATCCCCCGCAGCGATGGCATCGCGGGTATCGATCAGTGTCTGCATCACATCAATCCCATTTTTAAAGACATCATCGCCGGTCATGTTGATTGTCAGGTATTGGCCCTGGGCGATTTCCAGGTCGATATCTTCACCGGAAGCGCCGCCGGTATAATTGCCGACATCGTCGAACGGCGGGTTGGTGCTGTCATAGCCGGCAAAAACATACCGATTGCCGTATTTCATATTGGCGTTGCGGAGCACTTCATCCAGAATGCCGTCCATCTCTTCGGCGGCGGCGGCATAGTCGCCCGCGCTGGCAACACCACCGTTAATGTCGGTCGTTAATTCGATGGCGCGTTGCATCCGGTCGATCACGTTGTTCAGCGCCACGTCGATCTGCGTCACATAACCGTCGGCCTGGCTGAGGTTGCGCTCGAATTGACCGAGAACCGAGAGAGTCTTGTCCAAATCCAACGCGCGCGCTGCGCCGACCGGATCGTCGGAAGGGCGATTGATTTTCTTGTTGCTCAGCAGAATCTCTTCCAGTTGCAGATAGCGCTGCTGAATCTGATTGAGATTCCGCGTCGTATTCCCGTAAATCATGTTCAGTGTTACACGCATATCGCCTTCCACCTTAATTTATCGGCCAACCACTGTACAGCTTGATCGAAAAGTTCTCAGCGTAAGTTCGATAACACTTCGATCATATCGCTGGCGGTGTTAATCACCCGCGCCGCTGCCTGGTAAGCCTGTTGAAAACGAATCAGATTGGCCATCTCCTCTTCAAGGACCACGCCGGTCTGGCTTTCGCGCATGTTTTCCATTTGCGCAATGACACTTTCGGTATGAGTGTACTCACGCATTGCATTTTGAGTTTCCACGCCGATGTCGGCCACCATCGAACTGTAGAAGGTGGCGAACGTGCTCGTTCCGCCGCCCATCGTCGAGGCATCGCGCAAAGCCGCCAACTGATTGGCGATTTGGTTGTCGCCGGTGTTGTTGGTCAAGGCGGCGGCAATGTTGTTCAGATCGCCGGTAATCGCCGCGTCCAATGAAATCAAGGCCGAGGCGTCGTCCGCCGAAGCCAAAGGCGAAAAGAAGTTGTTGCCCGTGGCGCCGTTAAGACCATAACCGGTTACGTGAATGGCGTTGACTTCATCGATCAAGGCATAAGCCAATTCGTCGAGCCGATCGAGCATGTCCTCGGTGTAATTGTCCCGAACTTGTAGGTGACCGTAGATTTCTCCGCCCGAGATGTCGTTGGTGATATTGAACTCGTTCCCCTGTTTGGAAACCAAAACGACATCGTAATAGCCGTTGTTGGCCGGATTGGCTTGGAGATCGATGGTGCTGACGGTCGTCTGCTCGACCAGCGGCAGACCGCCGGCCAGGTTGATGGTAACCATGCCGTTGGCGTCTTCGAAATAAGTGTAATTGATTTTCGTCGCCAGTTCCTGCATTAACACGTTGCGCTCGGTGCGGTAGTCGCCGGCGCTTTGCCCGGCGGCTTCCATCTGCTGAACACGCACGTTCAGGTCGGCGATCTGTTCGGTGATCAAGTTGATATCTTCGACGATGTATTTGATTTCGTTGTTGCTGTTGTTTTGCAAATCGCGGAGACGGGAATTGGCGTTGTGAAATTCGGTGATCATAATTTCCGTCGTTCCCACCAAAGCCGAACGCTCGGGGCGTCCTTCCGGCGAGGCCGCGAGATCGGACCAACTGTTCCAGAAGTCGTCCAACGCCGAGGAGATGCCTTCCGAGCTTTGCTCGTTGAAAATTTCCTGCAGGTAATCCAGGCCTGATGTCTTCGTGTCCTGAGCACCCAGTGAACTGCTGGCAACGATGAGGTTGTAGTAAATATAACGATCTTCCGCGCGTTGAATGTTGGCGACCAACACGCCGCTGCCCAGATAGATGTTGCCCTGCTGACGGGGCACGTCCGGTTCCAACGATGCTGACTGGCGCGCATAGCCATCGGTGTTCATGTTGGCGACGTTATGGCTGGTCACCTCGATCGCCGTCTGGTTGGCGCGCAAGCTCGAAGTCGAGATGCGCATGATGTCCCAAATGCTCATCTCAGATTCTCCTGCTTTCGCGGCGGGGCCTGGTATTGGACTTTCGCAACTTACCGGCATCTTCGTAGGTCGCCGGTTCTTCGAGGGCATTGGCGATCACCTGTTGCAGCCCTTGAACCACGCGTAACGACGACTGCACCAGTTGCCCGTTCTTTTCCACCTTTTCCTGAATTTCGCCGGTCAGGCGAATGAAGGCTTCGCGGGCGCGCACCAAACGCTCCCGTTGGCCGTTGGGGGCGAACCGGGCGAGATTTTTCAAGGTGGCGTCGGCCGGGTCGATACGCAATGCCTGCGCCATTTGCGACACGATCTGCAGCCTGCTCTGTTCGAGAATCTTCAGCCGCAATTCCAGCGTCTGTTTGGCTTTGACGTTCGCCTCGATGGCCTTGGTGTCCATCTCGATGAGCGGTTTGGTTTCCTGATCCAGCAGGGAGCGCAGCTCTTTAAAGAGCGCCAACTCCTTACCCAGAACGGAAACCAATTCTTGATAGGCGCGTTCCATGTTGACCACCTTTCCTCGGACCGGTCTCGTCACGGCAAGACCCTACCGACGAAAAGGAGGCTTAGCGGTACAACGATTCGATCAGTGAAGTGTTGAGGATCGCGTCGGCGACGTCCTTGGCCGGACGATTGTAAGTTCCGGCCTCCACTTCTGCTTTGATGCGGTCTACGACATCCATGCGCACATCGGGAACACCTTCGAGCTCGTTCTCGACCTGTTTGATGTTGATCGCTTGCTTGGAGATCGAAACTTTTTCCTGGCCGAGATTGGCCGAGGTTTTGTTGTCGGCGGGCTTCACAGACTGGAGCTGATCCTGCTGGCCCTGACTCACTTTTGGATCGAGTTGTACGATCGATTTGTCATTTTCAATTTTCATCTAGTTCCCCTAGTTTCTTCCGGCTTGCTCCTGTTATCGGATTTTAAGTTCGATCTCTTTAGTCCTTTTTGCTTTCCCAACATACGCAATCTTTCTTCGAGTTTCAACCGCAAAATATTCGCTGTTACCGCTGCCTTCTCCTTTCCTTCGACGGTCCTTGTTACTCAAACAACCTACCTTGTCGACATCACCGGTGACAACATCTCGCTGCTTATCGGTGCTATCGAATTGACCTGCCGGTAACGCGATGTAACCTCACCGGCGGAAAGTCCTTGATTCCGGACATTTGGCTCGTTTCTCGTCAACCAGTCGAAAATCATCCGGCTGATGCCGAATTCGCGTCTCTCGGCCATTGAGGAGGCAATTTCCTGGTCGTACATCGACTGATAGATTTTCGCATCGTTGCCGCTGCCCAAAAAGCCTGATTCCATCGTTGTTTTGCGCATTGCCCGCATCATCAACGAGAGAAAGACTTCTTCAAATCCTTCGGCAACTTCCCAGTATTTCTCGGCTTTTTCACGCCCGGCCAGTTCCTCGGCCGTCAGCAGATTTTGTTTCAGCGTATTGACCTGCTGACGATCGGATATCGTTTGATCCATCTGGCTATCTATGGGCGCGACCAAACTCACCAATGGCCTCCTACATGATGTCCAACTGGGCCTGCAAAGCCCCTGCTGCCTTGATTGCTTGCAAAATCGCGACCAAGTCACGCGGCGATACGCCGATCGCATTAAGCGCCGTCACCAGATCGCCGATCGACGTCTGCCCCGGCATAACAAACAACCGAACGTCTTCCTCGGAGACCTGTACGCTTTGTTGCTGCGTAACAACCGTCTGGCCGCCGGAAAGCATGCCGGGTTGGCTGACCATCGGCTGCGACGTGATCTGCACGTGCAGGTTGCCATGGGCGATAGCCACCGGGCTGATGCGCACATCCGCGCCCATTACCACCGTACCGGTACGCTCGTTGACGACAACGCGGGTAATGGTTTCCGGATTGACGTCAATCTTTTCAATCCGCGCCATCAGCGCCGCCACATTGCTGTGATAGGCTTCGGGAACGTCGACGGTAATCGTGCGACTGTCGATCGCCCGGGCGGGCTGGCCACCCAGTTCGTAGTTGATGGACGAAGCTACGCGAACGGCGGTGCTGAAATCCTGCACATCCAGCGCAATGGTCACTTCATGCAGATTATTGATTTCAAAAGGTATTTCACGCTCAACAATCGCCCCCGACGGAATCGTACCTACCGTCGGATGGTTGCGGGTGACGTTGTCGCCTTCACCGCCGGCAGAAAAACCACCGATGCTCACGGACCCCTGAGCGACCGCATACACCTGCCCGTCAGGTCCTTTGAGCGGACACATCACCAGCGTGCCGCCTTGCAGGCTTTTGGCGTCACCGATCGACGAGACGGCGATATCCAGCTTCATGCCCTGGCGCGCGAACGGCGGTAGTGTAGAGGTTACCATCACCGCAGCGACGTTGCCGCTTTTGATCGATCGCTGATCGACGGTGATCCCCATCGACTGCAACATGTTGACGATGCTGATCGTGGTGGAACGCATCGAGTTGCCGTCGCCGGTCTTGTTCAGGCCGACGACCAGGCCGTAACCGATCAACTGGTTGGAACGAACGCCGCCGAAGCTGGCGATGTCTTTAAGTTTGGCTCCCTGTGCCGGGGCGGCAAAAATTGCCGTCAACAGCAAAATCATGAGTGCAAAAAAGTACCGGCTCCGCATAGCCATGCTCCCCCCTAAAAGGGCCAGACGTTATCCAGCACCCTGGTCATCCAACCGGGTTTCTGCTTGTCAGCCAACACACCGAGACCCAAGTAAGTAATGCGCGCATCGGCGATCCGGGTGCTCTGCACCGTATTCTCGTTGTCGATGTCTTCGGGGCGAATGATGCCCGAAAGGGTAATCACCTGGTCTTCTCCGTTCACTTGAATCATGCGCTTGCCGCGAATGCGCAGATTCCCGTTGGGAAAGACCTCAACGACGGTGCAGCCCATCTCCGCAACAACCTTGGTCGTCCGGGCCGTTTCGCCCGAGCCGTCGAAACTGTTTTCCGTACGCGCACCCACCAAGGTGTCCAGGTTCATATTCGGATTCTGCCGCGCGATGGATTGTTCGAAACCGAACAAGCCGCTGACGCCCATACCGATGCCGCTGCTGCGGGCGGTTTTCGTCTGAGCCGTGCCCTTGGCTTGCGCGTCTTCGACGATTTGAATCGTAACGATATCGTTCACGCGCGTGGCGCGATGATCGGTTACCAGATTGCGGGCCACATCGCCGGGCCATAAGCTGGCGCCCTGAATCGACGAGGCGACATTCTGCGCTTCGTACGGCATGGTAAAATCGGCGGCGCGATAGCTGTTGATCGGCGTCAGCGTCGCCTGCTGCGAAGCGCATCCGACCACCAGCATCAACATCGCCATCATTCCAAGCCAGACAACCTTATGACGCATTCCTTCGTCCCCCTAAAAGAAAACCTGCACGGTGTTTTGATCGATCACCCGGGCGTGAATCGTTTTGTTGCTTTGCACGTTCAGCACTTTGATGACGTCGCCTTCCGATCCGTTTTCGCGGGCGACGCCGAACGCGGTGACGCGCAGGCCTTCGCGTTGCGCAATGACCATCACCGCATCGCCGCGATGCACAACCGGCACCGGTTCGACCGAACCGTTGGTAAACACATCGCCTTCGTTCAAGGTCCGACGGCATCGCGCCCCGATCAGTTGCCCGCGGTCGATGATCGCCTTGCCCCGCACCGAAGCCAGGTCCATCTCCCGTTCCACCAGATCGGTTTCGGCCAGCACCGCACCGCGGTGTACGCGATGAGCCGCGAGAAAGACCTTGGCGGTCACATGCACTTCAACCGAGAACGAACCCTGGGCGACTTTCTTATCCGCCTGACGGTATTCGACCTGATAGGTATGCCGGCCGGCCAATTCCCGTCCGTCGGCATTCAGCACATGCGCAGAAACTTCGCCCGGCAAAACCGAAATTGGACGATGCCGACGCATTACTTCGATACGGTAACGGCTTTCCGGCCACGGGGCGTTGCTGCGAATATACCTACGCACGGCGGCCTCGCCGACTTCCGGGCTGATTTCCATAGCTGCGCTTTGCACGTTGATACGATCCGGAACGCGCACACTATTCAGACCGAATGTTTCCAACCGCGACCTGAGATAAGACCCGTCGATGTTCCGGCTGCTCCCCGGTCGCGGAGCGCGCATGAGAAAACTGGATTCGATGGTCTCCGGCAAATCGGCGCCGGTGGTGGAACGGATCAAATCGCCGAGATAAATCTCTTCCGCTTGAACGGTGATCTGCGCCGGCACGTACCACCCGGCATCAGCGGCTACCAACACCAAAGCCAGTCCGGCCAGTAAACAGATGATCAAAACTCGACGAATCATGAGAACCTTACCCCACTACGCGACCGGCCGCCTGCAACATTTCGTCGGCGGTGGTAATGACCCGCGAGCTGATTTCATAGGCCCGCTGACCAACGATCATGTTGACCATTTCCTCGACCAGGTTGACGTTGCTCATTTCAATGAAACCCTGCGCCAGCGTGCCGAATCCCTCGTCGCCGGCCGTGCCCAGCACGGCATCGCCGGATGAGGTCGTCTCCATCATCATGTTGCGACCGATGGAACGCAGACCGGCGGGATTGGCGAAGCGTGCCAGTTCGACGGTGCCGATTTCTTCGGCTTCGGCATTACCCGGACGAATGACGCTGACCGTTCCGTCCTGGCCGATGGTGACGTCGGTGGCATCGGTCGGGATGGTGATTTCCGGCTGCACGACATACCCGTCGGCGGTGACCATCGCCCCTTCCGCATTGCGACGGAAATTGCCGGCGCGGGTGTAGGCGGTTTCACCGTTGGGCAAAAGCACCTGGAAAAAGCCGTCGCCTTCGATGGCCAAATCCAACTCGTTTTGCGTCTGTTGAATATCGCCGGCGATAAACACTTTTTGGATTTGACTGGTCCGAACGCCCAAACCCAGTTGGATGCCGCCCGGCGATTCCTGACCGGCGGCGTTACGCGTACCCGGCGCGCGAAGGGTCTGATACAGCAGATCCTGAAAATCGGCGCGGGAACGTTTGTACCCAACGGTGTTGACGTTAGCCAGGTTGTTGGAAATGACGTCGATCTTAAGTTGCTGCGCCCCCATCCCCGTGGAAGCTGTCCATAATGCCCGCATCATCGCCTTACCCCTCCTTGGTTATCAACTAAAATTGCTCAATTTACTGTTGGCTTGTTGATTGATGTTGTTGACCAGTGAAATGACGCGCTGATAGCTTTCAAAAGCCCTGCCCGTCTGCACCATGTGAGTCATCTCGCGTACGGCGTCGACGTTGCTGCCTTCCAGGGCGCGCTGCATAATCCGCGGGTTCTCGCTGACCCGCACCCTCGTTTCGGCAGACGCTTTGAAGCGCTTGTTCCCGACCTTTTGCAGCGTTTCCGGATTGGCGATCTCCATGATCTGCACGCGACCGACTTCATCCTGCTCCTGAAAAACAGCGCCGTTTTCATCGATCTCAAACGGCAGACCTTCACGAATTTGAATCGGCCCGCCCTCGCCGCGCAAAATAAATCCGTCGCCGGTGACGATCTGCCCGGCCACATCGAACTCGAAATTACCGGCGCGCGTATACAGAGGACCATCTGGCGTCTGCACAACGAAATAGCCATCGCCGGCAATTGCCATGTCCAGGGGATTGCCCGTCTGGCGGATCACACCGGGTTTGTAATCGGTGTGGGTGGAAATCAATTGATTGAGTTCGGACAGGCTGTCTCGGTAGCCTGCAAAATCTTCCGTGCGCACCTGCGACAGATAGGTGCTGAACTCCATGCGATCCGCACGAAAGCCCGGAGTATTTGCGTTTGCCAGGTTGTTGGCGATGACATCCAGCCTGCGCATTTGATACATGCTGCCGGCCACCGCTGACCACATGGTGTTGTGCATGACAACCTCCGCACAAAGAACACGCGTTTTGTTGCGTTATTGCCTATCAGCAAAAGCAGTGCCAAAGGGAAAGGAAGGTGGTTATGCCTTTATTTATCAATGGGTTAAGTGAATCCCATGAATTTGCTTTAAGGAAAAAATAGCAGAGGTAGAAAACAAACGGCGGCAAGGCTTGCCGCCTGTCCAGCAAAATGGGTCGGAATTTTCTCGAACAATTGCTTTCCTGAAAATTTTGTCTTATAAAGAAAATAGTTGAAATGAATAGAAAAAGAGACGAAGTAACAATTATAAAATACGTTTGTTTGATTCATTGGGGTGATTATCGGAACAACTTGACAAAGCAGATGCATTTGCTGCCTTAACAAAATCATTGGGGCCATAGAAAAAAAATGGATGACAAGCAATTTACCAAAGACGAATTGCTCAAAGAGCTGGACGCCTTACGCGATCACTTTGCCGATTTTGACGAAAACAAACAGCGTCAGGTCGCGAACGAACTTCTGTATGAACGCGACTTTCGCGAGTCATTATTTGAGTTTTCGCCCAATTACATGGTGGTCATTGATGCCGATGGAAAAACCCTGCGGGTCAATCAGGCCATGTTGCACGCCCTTGGTTATGAAGAACACGAACTTGTTGGAAGAGATTATTTAAAAACTCTCGTTCCATCGGATGAGCACTCTGAATTAATAAATATTTTCCGCCAACTGACTACTCCGAAAGAACATACGGTCAATGAAAATCACGTCGTCACCAAAGACGGCAGACAACTTCTGGTCGAATGGTACGGCTGCAACCTGCCGATTAAAAAGGGAGGAAAGAAACATTTTTTCGGAGTCGGGGTAGACGTCACCGCCCGCAGAAGCGCGGAAAGAGCCCTGGAAGAAAGCCAGCGTATGATGCACACCCTGCTGAGCAACCTGCCGGGCATCGCCTATCGGTGTAAAAACGATGAAAACTACACCATGGTGTTCATCAGCGAAGGCATCACGCCGCTGACCGGTTACCTGCCGGAAGACATCATCGGCAATCAGAAACTTTCCTATACATCTTTGATCGACCCCAATTATCGCGAGTACGTTTGGGAAGACATCCAAAAAGCAGTCGCAGCACATGAACCTTTCCAATTGGAATACCAGATCAAAACCCGCGACGGTGAAACCAAATGGGTGTGGGAGCGCGGACGGGGCGTCTACGATAAAGACGGGAAATTGGAAGCGCTGGAAGGTTTCGTCATGGATGTCACGCGTGAAGTCCAAGCCAACGAGAATCTGGCGGCGGAAAAAGAACGATTGGATGTCACGTTGCGTTCGATCGGCGACGCTGTGATCACGACCGATATGGAAGGTCGCATCACGCTGATCAACCAGGTTGCCGCCGAACTGACCGGCTGGTCGCAGGATGAAGCGATTCAACGTCCCCTGTCTGAAGTCTTTCGAATTGTGGACGAACAAACCCGCGAACCGGTGCTCAATCCCTTTGCGCGCGTCATCCGTGAAGGCCAGATTATGGACATCACCCAAAACACAATGCTGATCGCACGCGACGGCACCGAGCGCATCCTGGCCGACAGCGCTGCACCGATCCGCATGCGCAACGGTAAAATCATCGGAGTGATTCTGGTTTTCCGCGACATCACCGAACGATACAAGTTGGAAGGTGAAATGCTGCGCGCGCAGAAATTGGAATCCATCGGAATGCTTGCCGGAGGCATCGCGCACGACTTCAACAACATCCTCACGTCCGTCATGGGCAACATCACCCTGGCGGCATTGCAGGCCGGGGAAGACGAAGAAATCGTCACTCCTCTGAAAGAGGCCGAGGCCGCTACCCTGCGGGCGAAAGATTTGACTCAGCAGTTGCTGACCTTCTCCCGGGGCGGCTCACCCATTCGACAAGTCACGTCCATCGGCACCCTGATCCAAGAGACCTCGACGTTTACGCTTCGGGGTTCCAACGTGAAGTGCGAGTGCGACATCACTCCCGATTTGTGGTCGGTGGAAATTGATCGCGGCCAGATGAGTCAGGTACTCAGTTGCCTGTTGATCAATGCCGATCAAGCCATGCCCGACGGCGGCATCGCCTACATCACCGCCAACAACGTCGCCGTCACGGACGATGATCAAATGCCTTTCGCCGCCGGTCACTACATTCGCCTGACGGTTACCGATCACGGCATCGGCATCGCGGATGAAAATCGCTCGAAAATTTTCGACCCTTACTTCACGACCAAGCAAACCGGAAGCGGCCTAGGGTTGGCGATCGCCTACTCCATCATCAAAAAGCACAACGGATTTATCGATGTCGAATCGGAAAAAGGAGTGGGCACCACTTTCACGATCTACCTGCCGGCGTTCCCCCAAGAGGACGTCATTAATGGAAAGGAAGAGAAGCCGATCGGTATCAAACCCGATAAAATTCTTCTCATGGATGACGAAGAGCTGATTTTACGTGTCGGCAAAGAACTACTGACCCACTTGAGCTATCACGTTGAGTGCGCCAATGATGGTAAGGAAGCGTTGTTGAAATACGCCGAGGCAATGAAAGCGGGCGAACCGTTTGACGTTGTGATCATGGATCTGACCATTCCCGGTGGCATGGGTGGAAAAGAAACCATCGCCAAATTGCTGGAAATCGATCCTCAGGCGCGGGCCGTAGTCTCCAGTGGCTACTCCAACGATCCCATCATGGCCGGCTATGCGGATTTCGGCTTCAAGGGCGTCGTCGCCAAACCCTATCGCATTGAGGATCTCGACGCAGTCTTGCACAAGGCCATGGCCAGCGACTAAACATCGGTTTTTTTCCTTTTTATTTGCTTTCCCCAATGATCGGCCATATTGTTCTAACTAATTGAAATCGTCTCTTTAGGTGCAAAATAGATCATGTTATAAAGATGCATATTCAGTGCGTCAGGGCAAAAAAGACGAACGCGCAAGTTGATTGATTCACAAGCCGGAACAAAAAAATAACGAGGGACTCCAGGTACTGATGGCCGAACCTGCCCAAGCCACCGTAAAGAAGAAACCGAGCCGTTTCAAAAAGCAAAAGCCCAATATGGCTGTTACCTACGCTCTGATGCCGGTTGCCCTGTTCGGCATCTACAATTTCGGTTGGCGGGCCGCGGCCGTGCTGGCAACCTCGTTGATCGTCGCTTTCGCCACTGAAGCTTTTTTTACCATCCGTCAGGGAAAACCCGTGACCTCCGCGGTGCTGGTTACCGGGATGCTGTTTGGCTTGATTCTGCCGCCCTCAACCCCGCTATGGATTGTCGCCGTCGGCGCAGCCTTCGGTGTGGTCTTCGGTAAAATGGTCTTTGGCGGGTTCGGCAATAATCCCTACAACCCGGCGATGACCGCTCGCTGCTTCGTCTACATCAGTTTCCCAGTAGCGATGACCTCGCACTGGCACCAAGCCAGCGATTTCCTCCCGCGCGGGCTCGACAACTGGCTGGTCGACGCAATGACCGGGGCAACGCCTCTGGTCGCCGGCGCACAGGGACAACCGGTGGATTACTGGCGGGCTCTACTGGGCTTTACCGGCGGCAGTATCGGTGAAACCAGCTTTGTGCTGGTGGCGCTGACCGGCGGGTACATTCTGTACAAGAAGTACGCGAACTGGCGCATCGTCGTTTCGACCACCCTCTTTGCCGTCGGCCTGCAAACCATTCTTTGGCTGACCAACAACTTCGGCCTGACCGAACACCAGGCGGTGAACCCGCTGTACATGGTTTTGACCGGCGGCTTCAGTCTCGGCGTGTTTTACATGGCCACCGACCCGGTCAGCAGCGCCAGCACCGACACCGGCCGCTGGATCTACGGCGCGATCATCGGCATCGCTACGGTAGTCATCCGCAGCTTCGGCAACTTCGCCGAAGGTTTCATGTTCGCCATACTGCTGGGCAATACCTTTGCGCCGATCATCGACTACACCGTCCGTGAACGTAAAAAAGCCAAACGGCAAAAAGCGACGGCGGCCAAAAAAGGAGCGGCGACATGAGCTTTCGCAAGACGCGCTCCTTTTCGGTGCTTTACATGTTCATCCTCAGCGCGATTTTCGCCGGTGTGATTTCGCTGGTGAAAGTCGGCACCGCCGAACAAATTCAAGACAATGACCGCATCGCCGCCAGCAAAAGTCTGGTGCGGGTATTCGAGTTGATGGAGATCACGCCTGCAACGACCGGCGCGGAACTGGCCGCGGCCATCGAAAAACAGGTCCGCAAGTTCTGGGTTGTCGAAGGGGCCGCCGGTCCCGAACTGGTTTCAACGCAACCTTCGGCGGACACGCAAGTGCTCTATCGCATGTGGGCGGCCGTGGATGAATCCGGCGCGCCTTTCGCTTACGCTTTCCCCATCGGCGGTAAAGGCTTCTGGGGGCCGATCCAGGGGTTGATGAGCGTCGAGACCGATTTCATTACTATCCGCACGGTGGTCTGGACCAAACACAGTGAAACACCCGGCCTCGGAGCGCGTATCGAGGAAGATCAATACCGCGCCAAGTTCCGCGGCAAGCGCGCCGACAATCCGGCGGCACATCGCTTTCAGGTCGTCCCCGACGGCACGATGGGTAATGACCCGCACAAAATCGATCAAATTACCGGCGCCACGCAAACGACGGTGGTCGGCATGGGCAAATTCCTCAACGACAATTTCACCGACTGGCACCGGTATTACCCCTTATTGAAACAACACTTCGGCGCGCCAGCGCCGGCAAACGAACCGGAAACGCAACAACCGACGGCAAACGATGGCCAAGAGTAAAACGAAAAAAATATTCTGGAATGCCTTCTGGACGGACAATCCGGTCTTCCGCCAGATCCTCGGCATCTGCTCGACGCTTGCCGTTACCAATCTGATGGTCAATACGATTATTATGGACATCGGCCTGATCTTCGTGCTGATCATGAGCAACGTCACCGTCAGCTTGTTGCGCAACGTTACCCCGCGCCGTATTCGCATGATGGTGCAGGTGCTGATTATCGCCACGTACGTCATTCTGTTCGACCTGGCGCTCAAGGCTTACCTGCCCGACATCAGCAAGGCGCTGGGCGCGTACGTTGGTTTGATCATCACCAACTGCATCATCATGGGTCGCGCCGAGGCGTTTGCTTCATCGAACAAACCTTATCCGGCATTCATTGACGGATTGGCCAGCGGCCTGGGCTATTCGGTGATTCTGCTGGCTATCGCCATCCCGCGCGAAATTCTCGGCTTCGGCACGATCATGAAAGACACTTTCTTACAGGTGACGCTAATGCCGGAATCGTTCACCAAGTGGATCATCATGGTGATGGCGCCGGGTGCGTTTTTTACGTTGGCCATCGTCATCTGGATCATTCGCGGTTGGACCGGACGCAGCGGAGAGGATAAAGGCTGATGATCGAGATTAATCCATTCGTCATCCTGTTCGCCGCGATCTTCACCAACAACATCCTTTTGTCCAATTACCTGGGCATGTGCTCGTTTTTGGCGGTCAGCCGCGAAGTCAAAGCCAGTTGGGGATTGGGCTTCGCCGTCATTTTCGTGATGACCGTCACCACCGCGATCAACTGGCTGGTCTATTTCTACATTCTCGTGCCGACCGGCATGGAACATTTCTGGTACATCATCTTCATCGTGGTCATCGCCGCTTTCGTGCAACTGGTCGAGATCGTCATTGAAAAGATCAGTCCGATTCTCTACGTCAATCTCGGCATCTTTTTGCCGCTAATTACCGTCAACTGCGCCATTTTGGGCGCCAGTCTGTTCATGATCATTCGCGGTTACGATTTCCTGCAAAGCATCGCCTACGGCTTCGGCGCGGGCGTCGGCTGGGCGCTGGCGATCGTCGCCATGGCCGGCATTCGTCAGCGGATCTCGCGTTCGCCGGTGCCGGCCCCGCTGGAAGGCGCGGGCATCGCGTTAATCATCGCCGGGCTGATGAGTTTGGCCTTTATGGGTTTTTCCGGAATGATTCAGGTGCAATAGCATGATCGAAGTGTTGGTCAGTATGGGCGTGGTCGGAGTCATCGGGGCGGTGCTTGCCGTCGCGCTGGAACTGGCTGATCGCTACATCGCCAACTATGGCGAAGCAACGATCGACATCAACGACGGCGCGAAAGAACTGACCGTCGAAGGCGGCGGTAACTTGCTTGGTGCTCTGGTCGCTGAAGGCATCTTCGTTCCCAGCGCCTGCGGCGGCCGCGGCAGTTGCGGCTATTGCAAATGCCGGATCACCGAAGGCGGCGGGCCGTTCCTGCCGACCGAACAATCCTGGATCACCACGGAAGAAAAATCCAACGACATGCGCTTGTCCTGCCAGGTGAAGATCCGCGAGGACATGAGAATTTACATCCCGGAAGAGCTCTTCCTCATCAAGGAATACCAGGGCATGGTCAGCAGCATTCGCGACCTTACCGGCGACATCAAAGAAGTGCGCATCAAGTTGGTCGAGCCGGCCGAAATCGAATTCCAGACCGGGCAATACATGCAGCTGACCGTTCCCGAATACGGAGACGTCGACGAATCGGTCTACCGCGCCTACTCGCTGTCTTCGCCGGAATACGAGCGAAACGAAGTAGAATTCATTATCCGTTATGTGCCCGAAGGCATCTGCACCACTTGGGTGCATCAGTATCTTAAAGTCGGCGATGAAGTAACGATAAACGGACCGCACGGCGACTTCTACCTGCGCGACACGGACGCGAAAATCATCATGATCGCCGGCGGCAGCGGGCTGGCGCCGTTCAAGGGCATGCTTTTGAACATGGCCAAGCAGGGCATTACGCGCCCGACCAACTTTTTCTTCGGCGCGGTCAACCAAGACAACCTGTACTACCGGGATCTGATGGCTGAATTGGAAGAAAAAATGCCGAATTTCAAATTCATTCCGGCCCTCAGCGGCGAAGACAATCCCGGCTGGGACGGCGAAACCGGGTTAATCACCGACGTGGTCGACCGCTTGACGCCCGACGTCGACAACACCGAGGCTTACCTTTGCGGTTCGCCGGGAATGATCGACGCGTGCATCAAGGTGCTGACGAAAAAAGGCCTGACGGAAGATAAAATCTATTACGATAAGTTCTCCTGATTTGGAGACGATGCAATGAAACTGACTCCCGAACTACAAAAAGCCAGCGACAAAATGAAACCGGGCGGCATTGCCCGCGAAGGCTTTTTCGGTCATGACGAACGCGACCTGCCGACCTTGCTCGACGACCACCACGCCGCCTGTCGTCGCCTGGGCGTATCCTGGGAAGCGATCGCCAAGGAAATGCGGCGAGTCGGCCGCGCCGGTGACGAGGGATTCGGCGCGCCGGTGATCGTCGACGATAAGTGGGAGGTCATCGTCGACGAAAACCGCGGCAAAATCCCCTGCCCTTGGCCGCACCCGGGCGTCTACCAAAAAACGGTGTACACGGTGAAGAATCTGCGCTCCGGCAAAAGCGTGCGCTACAGCGAATTATCGATCCACATGATTTACGCGCACGGCTTTTTTCAAGGCGCGGGTTCGTCGTTTTATAACGACCCGGCCGTGCTGGTGGATGTTTTCGAAATTCAACCTGAAGAGTAAGGGCTTCAGCTCACCAATTCGAATACTGCTTCAACATGCCCGTTCACTTTCACCTTGCGAAATTCTTCGCTCAGCTTTCCGTTCTCGTCAATGATGAACGTCGAACGTTCGATGCCGAAATAGGTTTTGCCGTACATCTTTTTTTCTTTCCAGACACCGTAGCGCTCGGCTACTTTGTGATCGGTGTCGGACAAAAGAATAAACGGCAGATCGTGCTTGCTGCGGAATTTCTCGTGGCTCTTTTGCCCGTCCGGGCTGACGCCGATGATCACGGCGTTTTTTTCCTCGAACTGCGGCATGGCGTCGCGAAAGGCACAAGCCTCTTTGGTGCAACCGGAAGTGTTGTCTTTCGGGTAAAAGTAGAGAACAACCTTTTTCCCGCGGAACTGGGAAAGTTTGACTTTGTTGCCGTCGGCGTCCGGAAGCGTGAAATCAGGGGCTTTGTTGCCGATTTTCAATGTCGTCATTTTATATCTCCTCAACTCGGTAATTTTCATCGGCGGCGAATCGTCGACCCATCTCGCGGGCTTCATCCAACGCCGTCGGATGCTGCAGGATGGCC
>Ga0272444_10000460_pt1 | contig 43387 bp, 34 predicted proteins | sample SSMForm13_FD_201033 | JGI IMG/M metagenome (GOLD analysis project Ga0272444, IMG submission 201033) | Marine sediment archaeal communities from Little Sippewissett salt marsh, Falmouth, MA, United States - SSM-Form-13 | ecosystem: Environmental > Aquatic > Marine > Wetlands > Sediment ... | reverse complement strand
AACGAAGTCTTCCTATTCTCCGGTCGCTCTGCGCTGGGTCCAGACCGGATGGTACTGCCCGAGATTAGCATCCCGGCCAACCCGGGGCAAGAAAATAAATGCATGCGGCCGGGCCCCGGCGGAACGCTCTTCTTGCCGCTGACATAGTCATAGAGCTCCTCCAGGGAAATCGCGTGGAAACCGGCGGGGCAAGCGTTGAGATATGATCCTTGAGCGTCTCGGGAGGGATCGAAAGGAAGTCGAAGGCTCAGTCATCGCGATTTCCATCGGGCAGGCCAATCTTCGAAATCACGAACCTGAACTTTCCGGCAGGGGTGAGCGCCAGGTCGGGCCCGGGTTCGAACTTTACCTTCATCTCCGGGCCGCCGGCTTCGCGGACCTTGTCGATGATATAGCGGCGCGTGTCATCGGTGAATTCCTCAGTCGGTATGAAAGCGATGGTGATCTCGTCGATCTTCTCCTGGATCACCTGAAAGCGCTCAATGCCTTTCCTCTTCCTCAGGAGAATAGTCCAGAACGTGCCGCCCAGGTAATTGCCATTGGGGGTTCTGACAACATCGAACGTTCGCCCGAGGGTTGATTGAAGCCGGGGCAGGCCGAGACCGCACTTGCACTGCTCCCAGGTTATCTTGCCGAGATCTCCTATCGCGTATCGGATAAAGGGCATGCCGTAGGCGTCGAGATCGGTAACCAGCAGCTCCGACGCCTGAGCCCCGCTTGTGGAGTCGCTCACCGGCATCTCTTCGATCAGGACACGTTCGCAGGCGATGTGGAGCCCGTCCCGCATCCTGCATTCCCGGGCAAGCGCGCCGAATTCTCGGCAGCCGTAGTGGTTGTAGCATGCGGTGCCGAAGGTATCCTCGATCACATCCCGTTGCCAATCGTAGAGCGTCTCCCCGGAACAGAGCACTGCCCGCGGCTTGACCGCCATTCCACCGCGCTCGGCCACGCTGCGACAGAAATGGATGAGCGCAGATGGATAAGACAATATGAGATGGGGCCTGAAAGCGGTGAGGCGGTTCACATAGTCGTCCAGACTCGCCAGGTCCATCGTGTAGGAGGAAAGCAGGAGCCTGTTGGAAACCCAGTTCCTCAGGACATTCGTGACCTTGCGCGAGCGTTCCATGTCGAAAGCCGTCCCCCAGAGCATGGCGACCCGGTCGCCGATCCGGATGTCTATCCACTCGTCCATGCGGGCGTTGTTGGCCTGTCTGGCCTGACAGACTTCCCGGTCGAGCCAGAAGTAGAGGTTCTCGCCGGTCGAACCTCCTGTGCTGTTGCGTTCGAGACGCGAGCGCGGGTAAGCTTCGGAGATGAAGGCCTCGGGGTTCGCCAGGATATCGCGCTTGCGCAGAACAGGAAAGCCCTTGAGATCGTGGTGACTCTTGAAATCCTCAGGCGTCGCGCCCAGATCTTTAAAGACGCCGCGGTAGTAAGGTACGTGCTCGGCCGCATACTCCAGGAGGCGCTTGAACTTTGCCCACTGAAACTTGCGCACATCTTCCGGATCGAGCACCTCGACCCTGTGCATTTCCGCGAGAAAGTCAAGTACTCGGTCCCGCTTGAGGGCCCTGTAGATGGGATAGATCACTTCTCGGACAATGTAAGTGTTCATTCCATGCCTCTGCACATGTCCAGTTCGCCCCATCAGCCGACTCTTCGGTATAACACTTGCGGGATTCTAACATGGGGACCGGCCCATATCAATCTGATTCATTGACACTGCGGAGATCGCAGAAATACAATGAATCCGGCCACGGCCGAGCACCCGACCTTGTAATGGGGCGGTGCTGATGCTACTGTGTCCCAAGGGTCCGGCCCGGGGGTCCGGGCCGGTTGACCGCCGCTCACCACCGGCACATTTATGCTGTCATCTGGTGCCCGGCTCATTCGCGTGGAGGAGGATATGTCCAGTATCACAGGCATCTTCGCCGGCGACGGGACCCGCGCCGGCCTGGGGGATCTCATCACTCCTGAGGGACCTGCCGGATCTTCCAGTACGGAGACCATCGGGCTGGATGAGGGCTTGATGTCTGTAACCCATCTCAGGAACGCCCCGGTCAAAGGACCCAGATACCTCGAAAACGAATACTGTGTCGCCTGTTTTGCCGGCGATCTGGTGGGCACGAACAAGGTGCCATTCGATTTGATCCTGAGCTGTCTGGCATCCGGAAACCTCTCCGCTTTGTCAGACCTCAGAGGGAACTTCGCCGCAGCCGTCTTCGACAAAAGAGACAGGATTCTCCATCTGATAAGCGATAGGAAGTCTCAACAACCCATGTACTATCTCGTGCTCCCGCAGGGAGTGATCTTCTCAACTGAGATGTCTGCCTTCTGCAGATTGAAGGACCGCCCTTCATTCAACCGGAAGTGGCTCTACGAGACAATATTCTTCAATTTCCCAATCGGCGGCACGACCTTCCTGGAGGGCGTTGCCCGGATGTCCCCGGCCTCGGTCTGGTCTTACGACCTTGCGACGAAAAGGTCCTCAACCAGGGAATACGCTCCCCCTTTCCGCCCCAGCCCCAACCCGCTCAGGGGAGATGCGGCTCTGGATAGGGCTCTTTCCGTCGTCAGCACCCGTTTCCCGGAATATTACAAGGACATCGACGGGACCATCGCCTTTGGCTTGAGCGGAGGCTGGGACTCGCGGGCAGCGCTGGCCTTCTGTCCGCTACACGGGGAAGTTCCCATCCATACTTACACCTACGGGGTCCCGGGCTGTGACGATCTCGCCGTGGCTGGCAAGGTTTCAGCCGACCTCGGCCTGATCCACCGGGAGATTCTCTTTGATAACGACTTTGTTGCGGCCCTTCCTGAGCTGATACCCGAGACTGTCTATCTGTCATTCGGCACGCTGAGTATGCTGAGGGCAACCATGCTGTACCTCCACAAGAACCTGACCTGGGAAGGTGAGGGCTTCCCCATAGTGGTTGCCGGGTTCTCGGGAGACAATCTTTTCCGTGGCCATTGCAACGTTCCAGCTCTGGTTTCCAGAGCCATGGAACGGGTGTTCCGCACCGGCAGGCCCGAGATGGGATCCGGACCCTTCGAGGACATGCTCGGAAGACATTACGGGGATTTCCGTTCGCATGTGGCCGGAGTTCTCGACGGGCTCAGGGACAGGTTCGGCGATCTCGATCGGCCCGAGTGTCACCTATCCTACGTAGTCTATGAGGTCGGGCCCAAGTACTTCCTTGGGGACATGACCCTGGCCAACCGCTTTTCAACCTTGCGAGTACCGTTCTGGGACGAGGATGTGATCCAGCTGGCCTATGAGATCGAATACAGCACATTGACTCTGTCAAGATTCGTGCCCCCGCCAACGGAGTGGCGAATGGAGAACAGGCTGCATGCTTACCTTCTGTCCAGCAATCCTGAACTCGCCAGATTGCCCATGGAACGCATTCCTTTGAATGTGGTGTTGGGCAGCAAGACGAATCTTCTGCTCTATCGCTGGCTCATAGACCGGCCCCGCAAGATGCTCCGCATGATCAGGCAGCCCGGCCCCGTACCGTTCCTGGACTGGGATGGTTGGGTGAATTCACATCTTCGCATGATCTTCGACGACCTTGTCTTCTCCAGCGACGCCCGCATAGGCGGCTATCTGAACCTCGAGTTCTTAAGAACACTGCAGGGGCCTGAGAAAACCTATTGGGTAGGGAAGCTCGCGACCGTCGAGCTGATACTCAGGATGATTGAGAACGGGTGGAGGTCAGTTCCGGGACGAGACTGAGAGTCGGCCGCAGTCCGACACGGGCCCACTATCCTCATCTTAAGGAAGCCGGTACCCGCGCCATCGCGTTCGGGGCGATGTCCGGGGTCTATTCCCGCACGCCGCTCCCCGGGTGAGCCTGTGACACCGATCCAAAGCCTTGACACTCCAGCCGGTTTGCTGTACTCAGGCAATACAGGGAAGGAGGAACGCGACGAAAAAACACCCCCTTGCGGCGTATCTCATCCTGGTGACTGCGCTGAGCGGCGGTCTCATTCTGCTCATGAGGATCCTGGGGCAGAAGGGTTTCTATGTCGGCCAGTTCTACATGTTCACTCCCGCCGTCTCCGCCGTCATCGCGAGGCTCTTCTTCTACGAAAAGGGCTTCTCTGATGCGCGCCTCAATATCGGACGCTTCAGGCATTACCTCCGGTTCTACGGGCTCACGCTCGCCGTTGTGGCCGGGTGCTATCTCGCGTACTGGATCTTCGGAGCGGTCTCCTGGGACTTCACGGGGGATACATTCCTGAGTACTTTGGGCGCGCAGATGGAATCTACCGGAAAGGACATCAACGACCTCCCTCTCGGGCTGACTCCGAAGTTGATGCTCCTGCTCTTCGCAATCGGCGGCCTGACCGTATTCAACATACCTTTCACAATCAGCGGGTTCGGCGAGGAATTCGGATGGCGGGGATTCATGCTGCCGCTGGTATACCGGGTCACAAGGCCGTATAAAGCATTCCTCATATGCGGACTGATATGGTTCGCCTGGCATACGCCGCTGGTTCTCGTGATTCCCCAAACACATCATTTGACCGCGGCAGAGAATAGCCTGAATGCCATCGTCCTGGCAATCGGCTCGGTGGCGACATTCATCTTCCTGGCATATGTCTTCGCAGAGTCCGGCAGCATCTGGGTCGCGTCGTTCGTTCACGCCGTACTCAACAACGCTTCGCGCTCGCTCGCCTATTTCGCCGTGGTCGACAACCAGGTCCTGGCCAACGCGGCTCTGACGGCGGTCATGGTAGTGGTAGTCCTTGCGCTCCATGCCACGGGCAGGCTGCGGGCGTTCCGGGGATTCTTCTCAAGCGAGGCGGCCCGGCTCACAGCCGCCGGCGGCGCCTGACGGCTACCTCTACCCCACGTCTTCATCAGTCAGCGGCCAATGCCGTGATATGCTTGTGCAGCGTGAGCACAGGCTCCCTGTTGGCGGGATAACGTCAGACCGCGGTGCTTACATGGACCACCCTGGCCGGCGGGAAGCCGTTGAAATGTGTCGCCGACACACAGCTATAGGCCCCGATATTCACGGTGTATAACAGGTCGCCGTATTTCAGGTTGGCCGGCAGGTTCTCGGCCAGGGACACCTTGTCGAAACTGTCACAGGTGGGGCCGACCACCGCGCATATCTCGCTCTTCCCCCTCTTGAAAGCTCGGAAGTTCGGGACCCAGTGATCAAAAACCACACCGGAGAAGTCGTGGTAGACGCCGTCGTTGATGTGATAAACCCGCTTGCCGTCCCGCCGCGTGCGCCCGATGATTTTTGAGACCAGCGTCCCCGCCGTGGCCACGATGAAGCGCCCCGGCTCGGCCAGGATCTCCGTACCCATGTCAGGGAAGAGGCGGCCGACTTCCGCCCTGATGATCTTCGCCAGTTCCTCGAACTTCGGCACGTCGCTGTCATAGGCCGCGGGGAACCCGCCCCCGAGGTTGACAAGGTTGAGTTTCTTCTCGGTTGCGCGGCGCTTCCGATTGGCTGCGATGAAAATCTCATGCGCGGTGTTCAGGGCCTCAACGTAGTTATTGAAGTTCATGCACTGGCTGCCGACGTGGAAAGATATGCCTTCCACGGTCATGCCGGAGGCGAAGGCTGTCTCTATGAGGTCATTGGCTATGGCTGGAGCCACTCCGAACTTCGAGTTGAGCTCCACGACCGAGCCCGTGTCCGAAACGGTCAGACGCAGGATCAGCCCCGCCGTATCGCAGTGGCACTTGATTTTTTTGAGCTCGTCCTCGCTGTCGAAAGCCACCAGTGGGCGGTAGGGCCTGAGGTTCTCGAGCGTCTCGATGTCCTTGATGGTATTGGAGAAGATGATCTTGTCCCAGATGTAATCGAAACGCTTCCTGTCCGGCCACCTCCGGATATGTTCGTGCACGGCCATGAACTCCGGGAAGGACGCGACATCGAAGCTGGCGCCCTCTTCGAATAGCGTCTTGATAATCTCCGGAGCCGGATTGGCCTTGACCGCGTAGTAGCATTGCACCCGCGGCAGGTGCTTCTTGAAGCGGCGGTAGTTCCGCCTTATAACCTCGTGGTCGATGATTAGCAGCGGCGTGCCATGTTTCTCGACCAGGTCCAACGTCGCGGTTCTATTCATCGCCGGCCAGCAGGTCGGTCAACTGTTTCATCTCCTCGGGGGCGGTAGCTTTGAAGTTCTTGAAGTAAGACTCGCGCAGCCTGTCGAAGAGCTCGGCGCGCCTTTCATAGAGACGCCTGGGTTTCTTGGGCTTCGTATTCTGCAGCACATAGGCTGTGATGAGGGGCATGACTATGGTGCTGTCGGCATAAACGATGACGCTGGTCTCCACGCTTTCCGGATCTATCTTGCCCCAGGTCACCGCCTCCTTGGGCGTGGCCCCCGAGAGACCGCCGGTATCGACCCTCGCGTCCGTTATCTGGATGAAATAGTCCTGGCCGGCCTCCTCGATGCGCAGTATCTCCTGGATCTGCGGCTCAGTCTGCAACATGAAGTTCTTCGGCGAACCCCCGCCCACCAGGATCACCCCGGTCTCCCCCTGCTCGTGTTTCTTGGCGTTGAGTATGATGGCCGTCGCCTCGTTGACGTCGATGCTGGGATTGATCTTAAGTCTGAACTTATCGCTGAGCAGCTCCAGACCCGCCACGTTCATGCCGATGGTGCTGTCCCCGGGCGAGGAAGTGAAGACGGGTATCGCGCTCCGGTAGGCCGCGGCCAGTATGCTCACCTTCCCCGTCCCGTTCGTCCGCTCACATTCGTCCATCAGCCCGCCCAGAATGTGATAAAACTCCTGCGTTCCCATCTCCTTCTGGAATTCGGGCCGGACCAGCATCTTCCGCAGCCGCCGGTCCGTCTCCATCAGCACCTCTTCATAGTCGAAGAGCACGTCGTAGATTCTGGTGACGCCCACCTCTCTCAGTTTGCAGTCGTCGACATTGGGGGATCCCTCGAAAAGGGGCAGGTCGAAGGCATAGTGCATGTCGTGATACATGTTGGCCCCGGTGGCTACGATCCAGTCGACAAAACCATGTTCCATCAGGGCGATAATGGAGGTCTGCATGCCGGCCGGCGTGAGCGCCCCGGCCAGGCTCATGCCGATGGTTACTTCAGACCGCGAGTATTTCGCCGCCAGCAGCTCGCAGGCGTCCTTGACGCGGCCGGCATTATAGGCATTGAAGGTCTTCTCGACGAGGTCGGTGACGCTGTACTCGCCGGTGATCGGCCGGGGCCTTATCCGCTTACCGCTGAGGTAAGCGTCCTTCTTAGGGCAGTTATTCACAGCAAGAGCTCCTTGAGATACCGTTCGGCAATGAGTCCGGCATGGACTCGAGCACGATGGTATGCCGGGGACGCCCTGCGCGCAACAGATTTATGTGCCCGGCCCGTAATGGCGGGCCCGAGAGCGGTCCTGGAAGGCCCCTAGAAGGATCCGAACTTGAAGATCATTCCGCCCGAGAAGCCGCTCAGGTCAGAGTCCGTAATCCCGTCATAATCCGCTCCACCTATATATCGATACGTGGCCCCGATCCCGACTCGCACATACTTATGCAGGTTGAGCATCAGATTCGCACCGGGCTCCAGCGCAAAGAACGCGTCACTGTCATATGGGTTGTACTCACAATGGTAGTCATTAGTGAAGTAGCTTATGCCACCGGCGCCTACGAGCACCTGGACGCTGAAATGAACCAGCTTCTGAGAGGCGATTATGTACTCTAAGAGCAGGCCTCCGTAGCCGAAGCCAAGGTACAGGTAATCGCAGTCCTGTATCCCGATATTGTTGGCCAGACCGTAACCGCCGCCTCCGATGACAAAGGAGTGATTGATGATCCACCCACCCTGGCCCCCGACGAACACGCCGTCGGCGCCCAGTATGCGCCCGTACCTGACAGTAAGAGCGCCGTAACCACCGCTTTCGATATCTCCGCCTATCAGCACCTCGTCCCGGGCGAGAGCCGGGCCGGCAAGCACCAGAACGAATAAGAGAATCACCAGTTTCTTCATTGATTTCGTCTCCTTAAGTGAAGGGGTTTGACATACGGCCTGGGATCGCCGGCTCTGCTGCGTTTGTTACATGTAATATCCGACGAATACTCCTGTTTTGCAAGGGGGATTCTGAGATCCGGCAGGGGGGGGGACTTACTCAGAGTCGGAGCCAGCCGCAAACTCAACCGTTCCGGTGGCGCGGTCCCACTCGAACTGGGCAACCATGTAGTCATATATCGCGAGGTAGCGATTCAACCGCGCCTCGTCGAGGTCCAACCTGGCGTCCTTAAGCTCAAGCTGAGTGGCGAGGCCGCTTCTCGAGGTTGCCTCGGCTATGCTGAAGGCCCTATCGGCGCTCACCAGCGTCGCCTCGGCGGACTCTATGCGCTCGCGCGCCTCTCTCATCCAGAGGAAGATGTTGGCGAGCTCATTGTAGATGTCATCACGCGCCTTCTGAATTCTGAGCTGCGTCTTTTCGAGGTCGATCGAGGCTTTCTTGACGCGCGCCCTCGTCGCGCCACCCATGAAGATCGGGATGGACAGGCTCAGGGCCCCTCTCCACACGGTGTTTTGCTGGTCGAAGCCCCACTCGTCCGACTGCGAGCTGTATGCCCCGGCCAGGCTGCCGTACAGCGTGGGATAATAAGCGGCGCGGTTGGCCTTGACGTTGGTCTCTCTCAGCTTCTCCTCCATGACCAGCGTGTTGTAGTCCGGCCGTCGCGCAAGCACGGCTTCCACGTCAATGGTATCCGGCAAGGCGGGGTACTCATCCAGCGAGAGATCAAGCCTGACCTTCTCCAGCACAGGGATCCCCGCCATGGTCTTCAGGTTGTTCAATACCAGATCATAGTCCCGCCTCGCCTTGGACGTATCCGGGATAGTGTTCTTCCAGCGCACCTCTGCCTGCAGGAGCGCGAATTCTGAAACCAGCCCGTTTTCGAACTTCGATTCGATGCTGGTGTAGTTCTCGTGCGCGTTCTCCTCCGCTGCGACCCGAACCTCCCAGACCTTCTCGAACAGCACCGCCTGGTAGAATATCCGCCTGGCCTGGGTGATAATCGCCTGGTAGCTCGCCTCATAGACGAAGTCTGTGAGCTGCTGGTATTGGCTGGCGCCCCTGATGCCGTACACGACCGCGGGATTGAAGATCACCTGGTTCAGGACGGCCGACGCGCTGAACTCGTTGGCGCGGTTAATCTTGAACTTGAGGTCGCCGCCACCGCCGCTATCTTCCCCGCCGTCCTCTCCGCCATTGAGCGCTCCCGGGTCGACAAACATGTAGGTGTCGGTGAAATTCCGCACATACCCGGCCTCGACGAAGATCTTGGGCAGCGCTCCGGCCGTGGCTTCGCTCTTCTGGGCGTCGGCCATGGATCTTTCCCTGTCGGCCAGCTTGAGATCCCTGCTATACCCGACCACGAGGGCAAGGTACTCGTCCAGGTCCATGGACCACACCGCGCAGGCCTGGCCGAGTATCAGCAGCATGCCTATTGTGAGTAAGATGGTTTTCTTCATTCTCAAGCCTCCGGTATTCGCCCTGAATCCAAACAATCACGTGATGTCATCGGTCAGTTTGTAACCCCGTCTGTCCGCTTCTTCGTCCCTCTCGACGTCAGGTAGAGGAGTGCGGGAATAACGAACAGGGTCAGAATTGTAGATACGATGATGCCCCCAATACTCACGACACCCATCGGCTGCCTGATTTCCTTGCCCCAGTCGCCGACTCCGATTGCCATCGGGAGCATGCCCAGCATGATCGCGCTGGACGCCATTATGATAGGTTTCAGCTTGGTAGGGCAGGCTTCCAGGATAGCTTCCCTGAGGCCCTTGCCCTCTTTGCGCACGAGCGTATTGGTATAGTCCAGCATGAGGATGGCGTTATTCACGACTATCCCCAGCAGCATGACGACGGCCATCATCGAGATCGCGCTCATCGGTATGCCCGTCATGACGAGCGCGGCGAAAACGCCAACCAGCGCCAGCGGCACTGTCACGAGAATCAGGAGCGGTTGCGTCAGGCTCTCCAGAATCGCGGCCAGCAGCATGTATGTCAGGGCAAACGCGAGCAGGAATGTGCGCAGCATGTCTATGGTGGTTTCCTGCATCTGCTCGGCCATCCCGCCCCACTGGATCTTATAGCCCGGCGGCATGCGGAGGTCCTCGAGCCTGTTGTCGATCTGGCCCGTAACGTCCCCCAGCACATAGCCGGGGCCGATGCTGCCGCCGAATTCGACCAGTTTGTACTTATCCATGCGGAGAATCCGGCTGTAACCCTCCGTGAACTCGATATCCGCGACCTGGGAGATGCGGTAGGTGCCGTCCGGACCGACGACGGGGATATTCCCGACCTCGCCCGGCGTGTCCACCGACCGGTCCGCCATTACGACCCGGATGTCATATTCTTCGCCTTCGTCCCTGTAGGAAGTGGCGACCAGGCCCTCGATCGCGCTCCGGAGCGCCATGGCCACATCGAAAACGGTGAGGCCGGCGGCGGCAAGCTTCTCGCGGTCCGGGACAAGCGTTATCTCGGGCTTCCCGGGACGCGAGCTCGTGTTGATGTTTACGAGCCCGTCGACGTCCCTGATTCTGCGAAGCACCTCCTGCCTGTAGATCTCCAGGGTGTCGACGTCTTGGCCCATGAGATTGAATGTGACGGGAGCGCTGCCGCCAGCGCCGATCGAGCTCAGCCCGGCCACCCGGATTCGCGCATTCGGAATATCCGAAAGCTCCCGTATGAAAATGCCCACGGCTCCGTCGGTGGAGAGCGACCGCGCGCCGGCATCCACAAGCTTGAGGTCCATGCGAGCCATATTGGTCCCGATATCGATCTCGGACAGTTCGCCAACCGTGGTGATCATGTGTTTGACTTCATCGTGCCGCTTCAGCCGGTTCTCTATTTCCCCGAGCAGTCTCGCCGTCTCGTCCAGGCTCGCGCCCAGGGGAAGCTCCACCTCTATAAGGATATCTCCCTCGTCCATTGTCGGCACGAACTCGAAACCGACCCTGGCCGCGAGCCCAAGACTTGCAATGAAAATGGAGACAGCAGCCGCTACCACGACCGCGCTGCGCACCTTCTTATCGAGCACGTACGCGAGGGCCCCGCGATACCTCTCTTCGAGGCGGCTGAAACCTCGTTCCAGCCTGATTCCGATCCGGTTCTTCTTGCCCGCGCCCTCCTTAAGAATGAGCGACGCCATCATGGGCGTCAGCGTGAAGGACATGAGGAGCGAAAACAGAGTCGCGTACACCACCGTTAGCGCGAACTCCCTGAAAAATACGCCGATCATGCTCGCCATAAATGCAATGGGCAGAAAAACCACCACATTGGTCATGGTGGAGGCTATCACCGCGACGGCGATCTCCGCGGTCCCCCTGGATGCCGACTCGGCGCGGCCGTGCCCCATTTGCTTGTGGCGGAAGATGTTCTCCAGCACCACAACGGAGTTGGTGACCAGAATGCCCACCGCCGTCGAGAGCCCCATCAGGGTGAAGAGGTTCAGGGTGAAACCCGATACCTGCATGAGGAAGAATGTAGAGACGATCGAAATGGGCATCGAGAGCGCCACGATCACAGTTGATCTGATGTCGTGCAGGAAAAACAGGAGCACCATGCCGGTCAGCACAATGCCGAGCAGGATATTGGTAAGGGTATCGTTAACCGCCCCCGTCACCACGCGGGAGGCGTCGTCCACTATCACCAGCCGGCTCCCGGCCGGGAGCTCTCCCTGCATCCCGGGAAGCGCCTTCCGCACCGCGGCGGCGATGCGCGCCGTGTTCCCATCGGAGCTCCTGACCAGGCTCAAGAGAACGACGTTGTCCTTTCTCTCCTTGGCGACATTGTCGAAGTATGAAGTGCGCGTCCTCACTTCTGCGCCCGTGTCATATATGGTCGCGATGTCCGCCACGCGCTTGGGCCCGTACTCCGTGGGGATTTTGAGGTCGCCGATGGTCTCGACGGCCCCTACCTCGCCCTTGAGGCGAACCGAGTACTCCTGGTCACGCTCGGTGAAGTGGCCGCCGGGCATATCGAGGTTCTGCGCCCCGAGCAGCGCGGACACGTGCGCCAGCGAGATGGAATTCTGGAAGACGATCCTGTTGTCGAACTCCACGCGGATCTCCCGTTCCTCACCGCCCGTGATATCCACCCTAGCCACTCCCTCGATCTGGCTGAAGCGGTCGCGGAGGTTTTTGTCAGCGATGTCATAGAGATCCGTGGGCTCCATATTACCGGCCAGCACTATATCCACGATTGGCATGGCGTTGATGTCAAATTTCTGAACGACGGGCGGCTCGCTGTCATCCGGGAGATCGCGCACTATGCCGTCGACCTTGTCCTTCACTTCCTGGCTGGCTATGTCGATGTTCTTGCTGAGATCGAAGGTAATGACTACGTAAGAGACGCCCTCCATCGAATAGGACACTATCTCCTCGATCTTGCTTATGGTGGAGACTGCGTCCTCTATCCTCTTGGAAACCTGGGTCTCGATCTCCCGGGGCCCGGCGCCGGGATAAATCGTTTGCACCGTGACCACGGGAAAATCCGCGTCGGGCACGAGGTTGAGGTTGAGGCCGAAGTATGCGAGGGCCCCGAACAGCACGAAAACCACGAGTACCATGCTGATCAGAATCGGTCTCTTAATCGATAGATCTGATAAGAACATGGCTCATCATCCTCGCTTCTCTTCGACTATGTTGATCTTCACGCCTTCCTCCAGGAGCATCTGTCCCTCGGTGATGAGGACGTCTCCGGGCTCGAGACCCGAGACTATCTCCACGTCAAGACCGCGCGTCCTTCCGATGACGACCTCCCGCTTCAGGGCAACCGAGCCACCGGCCACGTATACGAAGTGCTTGCTGTCTTCCCTGAATACTGTCCCGCGGTTGACGACGACGGCGTCTGAACCCGTCGGGATGAAGACCTTGATCCCGGCATTGATGCCGCTCAGAACGGCCAGATCGGGGTTGTCGAACTCCACGAGCACGCCGAATGCCTGCTTCTTGGAGTTAAGCGACATATCCACCTGCGTGACGCTTCCTTCCAGCGTGGACCTGCCCCAGGTCGCCGTGGCGTCGGCGCCGACCGCCATGTCGGCGATCTGGCTCTCGGGCACCCAGAGACGCGCCTTCAGCCTGCCCGCGCGCGACACCTTGAAGAGAACCTCGCCGGGCTCGACATTGTCGCTCTCCCGGACATTGAGCTGGGTGATGATGCCGCTTATAGGCGCTCGGACCATGACGGCCTGCTCGGCGGCGTCCCAGTTGGCCTTGGCCACTTCGTACTGGGTCCTGACATTGTCCACGTCTTGCTTGGAAATGCCGCCTTCCCTGTATAGCGTCTCCATCCGCTCGAGTGATACGGTCGCGTTGTCATATGAGACCTTGGCCTGAAAGTACTGGGCTGCCGGATTGTCCGTCGGGAAGGTGAGCACCACATCGCCCTTGTTCACGCTATCCCCGACCTTGAAATAGACGTGCTCCACAGCGTCGCTGACCTTGGCATTCGCGCTGGATTCGAGCTCTCCGGTGAGCACTCCGTTATAGGTGTACTCGAGGGTAAGGGACTCGAGCTTGACGGTTTCCACCCTCACCGGCACGCCCTCTTCGGCATGAATCTGCTCCATGCTCTTGGATTCGGTTTCGCCGCCCCCACATCCCATGAGCATGGAAAGGAGGCCGATTCCGAGGAGCACATGAACCGCGGTCGCCCGCTCCCCGCTCCGCCGGCCCCCGGACATGTTCATCCGCTTAGCCATCATTGCTTCACTCCTTCTGACATTCGTAGTCTGCGAACCTATCAACTCCGCCGAAAGTCTCACTGAATCTATCATCGGGGTTCGAGCCCCCCCATCAGCAGATCGACCACATCTTGAGATGCGCCCCCGGGGAGCAGGTTCAGGTACCGCACCTTTTTCATGATGGCCGAACCGCGCAGAACCGCTCCGATGGTGCCCGTAATGACTCGGGCGTCGATATCGGACCGGATCTCTCCGGTGGCCTGGCCTTCGCGTATCGTGCGCTTGAGGAGCCGGGTCGCCATCTTCATGCCCCCCGAGACGTCCCCGTGGTACTCCTCAAACTCATCGGGATGCTCCGCCATGAAGCGGATGGCCAGTTGCTCATGAGCAAGGAAGGTCTTCTTATCGTCTATGGCGTCCATCACGCGGCGGATCATTTCGCGGATCTTCGGGCCCGCCTCCATGTCCGAACCGAGCACCTCCACCGCTATCTGGAAATAGGGATTCACCATCTCCCTCAGAATTGCGAACATGAGGCCCTTCTTGCTTCCGAAGTGCCAGTACACCGCGCCCCGGGTAACCCCCGCCTCGGAGGCTATGTCCGAGAGGCGGGCCGCGGCGTATCCCTTGCTTCCGAAAACCCTGAGGCCCGCATCCATGAGTTGCTTCCGCGTGCGTTCGGCTTCTTCCTTGGTCTTTTTCATCTCGTCACCTGCCTGGAGCCATCTCCCGTTACATACATAGATGTATGTATGTTAAGAAGGTTTCAGGGAAATGTCAAGGTTCTTTGTCCGGAGGGACGGTTTAGAAGAGAAACCGAGCGCCGAGTAGCAGTCCGAGAGGGAGACAGAATTACTTGTTAAGCAATCGGTTGCTCCCCCTGTGATATCGACTAGAATCAGGGTGACAGTTCGCACAATGAACTTCGCAGTTTTAGCTGATGTATTTTAGGAGGTTTGTAAATGGGGCGGCAATTGCCGGACGCCAAGACCCTGTACACGGCGCTTGTCAACAGGGACCGCAGTTTCGAGGGCATTTTCGTAGTCGGCGTGAGGACAACGGGAATATTCTGCAGGCCCACCTGCAGGGCGAGGAAACCCCGGGAAGAGAATGTCGAGTTCTTCGCGTCGCCGCGGGACGCGCTTCTCAGCGGCTACAGGCCCTGCAAGCTCTGCAATCCTCTCGGATACAAGGGAGAGGTCCCCGACTGGCTCCAGCCCCTCATCAGCGAGATCGATTCCACGCCCGGCATCAGGCTCAAGGACCGCGACCTCAGGGACCGCGGGATGGACCCCAACCGCGTCCGGCGCTGGTTCAAGGCGAATCACGGGATGACCTTCCAGACATATTTACGAACGCTGCGAATCGGGCGCGCATTCGGGAGGATACGCTATGGCGACAAAGTCATCGAGGCCGCATTCGACTCGGGTTACGATTCGCTTAGCGGTTTCACAGAGTCCTTCAAGAAGACAACCGGCTTCTCGCCCGAGAAGAGCAGGAACCGCGACCTCATAGGCGTGACCAGGATACTGACGCCCCTCGGCCCGATGCTGGCGGGGGCAACCCGGGAGGGAATTTGCCTGCTGGAATTCGTCGACAGGAGAATGCTGGAGACCCAGCTCGCGCGGCTCAGGAAGCTCCTGCGCACCGAGGTGGTGCCCGGAACCAGTGAGCACTTCGACGCGCTGAACCGCCAGATAGGCGAGTACTTCGCCGGGACAAGAAAAGAGTTCGACCTTCCGCTCGTCCTTAAGGGGACGCCCTTCCAGCAGGAAGTCTGGAAGTGCCTCCAGGCCATCCCCTACGGCGCCACCCGTTCCTACCAGGAGCAGGCGGAGCTATTGGGCAAACCCAGGGCAATCCGGGCCGTCGGAAAGGCCAACGGCGACAACAGGATCGCCATCGTCATCCCCTGCCACAGGGTCGTCGGCAAGGACGGGAGACTGCGCGGGTACGGCGGCGGGCTGTGGCGAAAGCGCTATCTCCTGGACCTCGAGGCAGGGCACAATCCGGAGGCGGCCGGCGGGAAGTGACGCCATCCCTTACTTCATTCCCAGCCTCACCATGAAGTCCCTGAACCTTACGAGCGGCGTCGCGAACCAGGGCGCGGTGTACCTGGCTGGCTTCTTCTCTATACACTTGAGCATGTGTTCTGCCGCGCGTTCCACGCTCATCATGAAGGGCCTCTTATCGGCCCTGGCCATCTTGGTGTCCACGAACCCGAACCGCACATTCGTCACATAAACGCCCTTCGGCCTGAGTGCTAGCGCCAGGCTTTCAAGATAATTTGAGAAACCCGCCTTGGATGCGTGATAGCTGGGAGCCTCCGGCGACAGCAGCTCGTCTGCAACGCTCGAGAGGCCGATGAAGTGCCCCTCGCCGCGCTTCACCATCATGGGGATCACGCAGCATGCGGTCCTGACCAACCCCATGAGATTGACCTCGAAGATCTCCATCTCGCTTTGCATGTCGAACGGGTTCAGGAGCACCCCTGTCCCAGCGCAATAAATGCAGAGGTCCACCGTTTCCCACCCGGCGAGAACCGCCTTGAGCCGGTCGATATAAGCAGGGTCCTGGACCTCGACCCTGTAGTGCCTGTAGAGCACGGACTCGACGGGCGACTCGCTCCTTGAGACGCCCGCCACCTCATAGTCGCGCTTCAGAAGCTCCCTGGTAGTAGCCAGGCCTATCCCGTCTGAATTGCCTATTAAGAGCGCCTTGCGTTTCATCTGTCTCTCCGTTCCCTATCTTGCGTCGCCGTCAGTATAGCACAATGGGCACTGATCGGGTCATGCGCGGTTTGCGGCGGGGTCGGCGTATATGGTATAATAGCGAGGGAGCAGGATATGAGCCTTAACCGGAGCAAGCATGATTGCCGCCCGAATACGACTGTCTGTGAAATCACTGGTTCCGAGCACCATGGCCCTGCTTGTTCTCGTCTCACCTCTCCTTTTTCCCGCCCTGCTCCTGGCGGGGCTCGGTGACTACTCAGGCCATGAGGTGACCGACACCGGGCTCGCGGTCATCGCCGGTAGCGACACTCTCGTCTTCAGCCTGTACGCGGCCGATGTCCTGCGGGTGGATTTCCTGCCGGACGGCGCCCAGGGCCTGGACTCAACATACGCTGTCATTCGCAGCCCGTCCGGTGCCGTGGGGTTCGATGTTTCCAACCGCACGACCTATATCGAACTCCGGACTTCGAGCTTCTCGCTGAAGATCGACAAGTACCCCGTTCGACTGACTTACTATGACGGGCGCGGCGCAGAGGTCCTGGCCGAACCCGCCTCGGGCGGCCTCGAGGCATCCGGCGCCTCCCGCAGCGCCGGGTTCGAACTGCCGCCGGACCTGCACCTTTACGGCACCGGAGAGCGCGGCATCGGAATCGACCTCCGGGGCTACAGCTTCAGCACCTATAACTCGCAGGTCTATGGCTACTCCGGACCGGTCGCGACGATGAGCATCAACATCCCTTTGCTCACGACGTCCTCGAGCTACGCGATCTACTTCGAGTCACCTGTGCCCGCGAACATGGACCTCGGGGCAACCGATCCCTCGTCTTTCTACTATCACATAGACGGCAGCGAACTCTCCTACTTCTTCATGATAGGCGGAGATGTGCCGGCCCAGATCGAGCGCTATACGTGGCTTACGGGCAGGCAGCCTCTGCCGCCCAAGTGGGCCCTCGGCTATCTTCAGTCCAAGTTCGGTTACCGCCACCGGACCGACGCCGAGGACATGATTCAGACCATGCGCAGCAAGGGCATCCCCGCGGATGCCATAATCCTGGACCTCTACTGGTTCTGGAACATGGGAGACCTGGAGTGGAACACGTCGGCGTTTCCCGACCCCGCGGGCATGATTAGCAACTTCCTGGCGGACGGCTTCAAGACCATCGTCATAACCGAACCGTATTTCACCTACTACTCGTCAAACTATCCGTTTCTGATGGGCGCGGGCAGTGAATACGCTGGCCAGACAGCCGGCGGCAATCCATACATACTCAATAACTGGTGGTCATGCGGTTGCGACGCCGTGCTCTTCGACATGTCCAATCCCGACGCGCAGTCGTGGCTCTGGGCCGAGTATGAGGACTTCATGGCAACAGGCGTAGCCGGCCTCTGGACCGACCTCGGCGAACCAGAGAGCCATCCGTGGGATATGGAGCATTATATCGGCGCAACGCCCAGGGTTCACAATATCTACAACCTCCTCTGGGCCAAGACGCTGTTCGAAGGATTCAGCGGGTACCGGCCGGGCGACCGCATGGTCAATCTCACGCGCTCGGGCTACGCCGGGATCCAGCGCTATGGAGCCTTCACCTGGTCGGGCGACGTGAGCCGGAGCTTCGGAGGGCTCGCCGTCCAGCTCCCTATTATGCTCAACATGTCGCTTTCAGGCATGGGCTATCACTCCTCGGACCTCGGCGGTTTCACCGGCTGGGCCTCCTCGGAGCTATACAGCCGCTGGATCCAGTTCGGCGCCTTTAACCCCGTGATGCGCGCGCATGGCGTGGATAACCAGGCCACCGAGCCCTGGGGCTACGGCAGCGAAGCCGAGGCAATCGCCAAGGCCTATATAAGCCTGAGGTACAGGCTCCTTCCGTACATCTACACGCTGGCCCGCGAGACCTATGAAACGGGCATGCCCATGGCGCGCCCGCTGTTCTTCCACGACCCCGACGACCCGCTCCTTGCAAACCACAGTGACGCGTATATGTTCGGCCCCTATTTCCTGGTCGCGCCTGTTGTCGCCGACGGCCAGAGGGCTAAGAACGTCTATCTGCCTGACGGCACCTGGATCGACTACTGGACGGGCTCGGTTCACACCGGGGGAACAACGGTCCTCGTCGACGCCCCGCTCGACCGGATGCCGCTCTTCGTCCGCGCCGGCGCCATAGTCCCCATGCAGCAGGTGATGGATTATGTGGGGGCCGGGCCGGTGGACACGCTCCTCCTGGACGTCTTCCCCACGTTCTCGGATGTTCCGGACACGTTTTATCTCTATGAGGACGACCAGGAGAGTCTCGACTACATGCAGGGCGAATACACCCGGACCCCTCTCTTCCAGAGCCTGAATTACGGCGGCATGGACCATGCCCTCGAGATAACCGTGGATTCGGCGCAGGGGAGCTTCCCCGAGATGCTTACCGGCCGGACCCTGATCGCCGCGGTACACCTTATGGAGAGTGCGCCATCCTTCGTGCTCCTCAACTCTGACACACTTGACGCTTACCCGTCGGGCCCCGATCTCTTTGCCGGCGGCGACGGGTATTTCTACGACGACGGCGGCGACATCCTCGTCGTCAAATTCGAGCACAACACTGCCGCGGCGTCCGGAATAACGATCGAAGGGGTTAATCTACCCGCGGGCATACCGCCCGCCAAACCCGAAATGGCGGCCGTTTTGCTCGGACAGAATCGGCCCAATCCCTTTGTGCACGGAACCTCCATCGGGTTCACACTTCAAGCAGCTATGCGGGTTAAGATCGAGGTCTTCAATATGCTCGGCCAGAGGGTCGTCGTCCTGCTCGATGAGGAGCGGCAGCCCGGGCGATACCTCGCCGTCTGGGACGGGCGCGACGACCGGGGAGAGGAGAGCCCTCCGGGGGCTTATTTCTACCGGCTATCGGCGGAGGGGACGAACCTGACCGGGAAGATGATACTCGTCAGGTAGGTGGCACGCGTCAGGCAGGCAGCAAAAGAAAAGGGCCCCGTGAGGGGCCCTTCCCATTTGGCTTCGCGAATGGTCCTCGTTGAGGACCGCATCGCGGAAAGATCTACCAGGAGGATCTCCTGTCGCCGCCGCCGCCGCCGCCACGATCGTTGCGCGGCTTGGCTTCGTTGACGTTGAGCTGACGGCCCTTAAGGTCGGTACCGTTGAGGGCGCCCATGGCTGAGCGAGCCTCGTCTTCCACCGGCATCTCCACGAAGCCGAAGCCTCTTGACTTGCCAGTGTACTTGTCGGTGACCAAATTCGCGCTGGCGACCTGGCCGTGAGCCTCGAAGGCGTCCTTAAGATCTTCCTGTGTCACTTCCCATGACAAATTTCCTACGTAGATATTCATTTCTATCTCCCGTTTGTTTTCGAACAGTTGAACTAGACCGGATTAGACTTGAGCCTGAATGGGATCACGTAACCAGCCGCTTCTCGAGGGATCCAAGGGGTTCTAAGCAGTTCCGAACGCAGAGCTGTTCAAGTTAACCTTGCTTCGAATATTCCAATATTCGTTCTGTTTACTACTTTGCTACTTCAGGGTTGAGACCAGTCACCTCCGCACTCTCAAAGCCCGTTAGGTAAAACGCTATGCGGCTGTCCAACCACAGCGAGTTCTGTCAGCGCAATAGTTTTGCACGCAGTCTGTGGTTGCTCTAACTTACCAAGGCTATCGGCAGAAGTCAAGCCCAAAGGAGCTTTTTTCTCAATCCTGGCCAAAACAGGCATCTTGACGTTCCGGGCCCGATGGTTATACTGTGGCAGGGAAAGGGCCATCAGGGTTCCGTCCCGCGCCGATTGCTTAGTCATCCCCTACTCTCAAATCAATCCTGTCGGGGGGAAATCATGAACTTGAATACACTGAAAGTCGTGGCCTTTCTGGCCATGGTCATGGCAGCGGTCCCGGTTTATGCCTGCACCGGCTTCGTCTTCACAGCCGGAGGGACTGTGTATGCCGGCGGCAACGAGGACTTCGCTCGCAAGGAGTTCTATATCTGGTTCGAGCCGGCGGCTACCGAGGACGAGCACGGGTCGGTGTTCATCGGATATCCGCTCTCGGAGAGCATGTATTTCGCGTTTCACGGGCTCAACACGGCCGGCCTCTACCACGACTCCTTCGGGAGTGGCCAGAAGGATCTCCGGAAGATGAGAGAGCTCCCCGAATATGGCGGTGAGCGCGAACTGTTTGAGGATGTAATGATGAAGAACGCCACCGTGGAAGAAGCCATAGGCTTTCTTGGCGGTTATTACCACGAGCTCTATGAGAACAACATGTCTCTATTGGGCGATGCTACCGGCAACGCGGCCGTAAAGGAGAGCGATATCGTGGTCAGGAGCGAGGATGACTACTTCGTCCTCACCAACTTCATGCTGAGCCAGACTGACCGACCCATGGAAGCATGTAACCGCTATCGCATCGCCACCAACCTGCTCGAGGGTGGCAAGCGGGACCTGGATCTTGCCCGGGCGGTCCTTTCCAATACCCACAGCGAGGGCCAGAATGCAACCAAGTACAGCGTCATATGCGACCTCACCAACCAGATCATGTACATCTACTACTTCCATGACTTCGAGGAAGTTTATGTGCTGGACCTGGAAGAAGAGCTGAAGCAGGGCAGGCGCAGGTTCCCGCTCAAGGACCTCTTTTCCGAGAAATGGCAGGAACGGGTCTGGACAGCGGCCTACACAGCGAGGGAGCCGGACGAAGAGGCCGAGATCAACCAGGCCGGTTACAACCTTCTCGGCCTCGACCTCGTGGATGAAGCCATCCGGGTCTTCACGCTCAACACGGAGCGCTACCCGAACTCGGCCAACACCTGGGACAGCCTGGGTGAAGCTTACTATGCCAGGGGAGACAGGGAAATGTCGGCGCGGTGTTACAGGAAATCCGTAGAACTGAACCCTGACAACGAAAATGGGAAGAGCATGCTGAAGGAACTCGAGGGTTAGGCAAGGAAGGAGACAGAAGTGAAAGTACTGACTATCATGGGAAGCCCGCGCATGAGCGGGAACACGTCAACCGTGCTCGGCTGGCTCGAGGATGAGCTCAAGAAGCGGGGGCACGAGGTCGAGCGGGTCAATGTCGCGGGCAAGAAGATCGGCGGCTGCCTGTCTTGCTACAAATGCCAGGGGCCCGACATGCAATTCCAATGCATCCAGGGGGACGACGCCACGAAAATACTGGAGAAGCTGAAGACGGTCGACGCCATCGTGGTGGGCACTCCCCTCTACTGCTGGAGCTTCACCGGCCAGCTAAAACCCTTCCTTGACCGCATGCTCAGCCAGTCCAAGAACTACATGACGCCCGAGCACACATCGTCCATCGAAGGGAAACCGATCGCCCTGGTGGTAACATGCGCCGGGCCGATCGAAGACAATGCTGATCTACTGCCCCAGATATTCGGGCGCATGGCGCGCTTCCTCAAGGCCGACCTCATCGACGCCCTTGTAGTGCCCGGCTGTACGGACAAGCCGTCGGAGGGCGCCGAAGCGAACGCGCGCAAACTGGCATCTGCCATATCGGGCTGAGGGACCAGAAGAGATGAACGCACAAACTCCCGGAAAACTGGCAACCATGGGCGGCCTGCTCATCATCGCAAGCGGCGTCATCAGCCTGGCCCTCGGGCTGGGCACCGGATCGCTACGGTACGAGCCCGACCCCAACTACGTCTTCGGTCACATCGGAATCCTCGCTGGCCTGGCGGCTATGGCTATAGGCGCCGTCATCATGTGGCTCGCCCGGACACAATACCCCCACAGGAAGCGGCGCATTATCGCCGGCGTCCTCACTGTGCTGCTCGGCCACCTGGGGGCGATCATGGGCGCGCTGCTTGTAGGCACTGCCGGCATGGCCCTGTGTTATGTCGCAGGCGTGTGGCTCATCATCGTGTGGAATCGATAAGCTCTTCGGGCCCGCGGATGGACCCGCGGGCCCTGCACTGCGCGATTATCTGGCCCAGAAGAAGTCCGATGAAAAGGGAATGCCTCATCCAGATGCTGAGCCAATGCGTGTCCACGAAGAACTCGATATTGGCCACCAGAATGAAGATGCAGCATATGATGAACGCCAGGAGCGGCCTGTAGCATATGAAGAGCAGCGGGAAGATCCAGAACACGAAGTAACTCGACACGCCCTTTGAGAAGATGAGGAGCAATAGAAGCAGGCAGAGCGCCTGCTGCGGCAGCGATGCGCCTCCGCGCGGCCTCCCCTTTCGCTGCCACACCATGTAGCCCAGCATTGAAAGAGCGCTAATCCATGTCAGCCATGCATATGGCCGGGCGTCGCTCCTGAAGGGCTCTACGAGCAAGCCGGGATTGGGGATGGGCGGGAACTTGACCGCTGGATAGTGCCAGATCGTCTCCCAGCCGTCGCGGGATGCCGAGAAGTTGTACCAGGACACGAGCGGCTCGGTGCCGCGAGTGAGATAGGGGACCAGGATGGCCGCGCATACGACGGCGAAGGTGGCGGCATAGGCGATTCGCCGTTTCCTATCAAGCGTGAAGAGAGCGATAAGCAGCACGGCTCCGGGGAACATCTTGGTCATGAAGCCGATGGCGCAGAAGACGGCCGAAAGCGTGAACCTGTTCTTCATAAGCAGGTACAGCGACGCGAGCATAATGAGTATGGGGAGATAGTCGAACTGGTCCATGTATAGCCCCATGGTCAGCCTGCTCGCCCAGGTCGCGCTTATGAGGGCGAAGCCCAGGGCGGCCGGCAGGGCCCTTCCCATCCCCTCTCTCTCAAGGACCCTGAAGACAAGATGCGCGATCAAGGCGAGCCCCATGAGGTTCAAGATCTTCCAGAGGTTTATGAAGCCCGCGACCTCTTTCTGGAAAGCGGAGAGGAGATAGAGAAGGCCGGGGAACACCGGGGGATACGGCGTCCACACATTGAAGAAGCCCTTCTCGTGCATGACCGCGCCCACGTCGAAGTACCAGCGTACATTGCCGTACGTATGGTCCGCCCGCGCGAATGCCCCCAGCATCTTCTGGAGGAATATGAAGATGACGGTCATTATGACAAGCTGGGAGACTACCCAGATCCTGCCCCTGGGGCGCGGACTCATAAACACCATAGAATTGACTCCTATGCATAGCACCGTTAGGTGTCCATAGTAGCCCAGAGAAGTCCCCAAGCCAACCGCAATCCGGCGCCGGGAGATCCCACCTGGAGATCCCGCCGGGCATAAGGGTTATTGACATTTGTAGATTAACCGCCTATGAGGGAAGCGGGGCGCGCCGGCACTACAGGAGGAGCAAGTCGGCTGGCTGGCAGAACGCATAACAGGAAGGTGAACCATGCAGGCAGAACTGATTGAAAGACTCGAGAGCGAAGGATACCGGGCCCGCGTGGCCTCGAGCCGGCGCGTGGAGGAGATCAAGGCAACCATGGAAGCCCGCCTCAAGGACGGCACGCTGAAGCAGAAGGTATTCGACGAGTACAAGCACGTTCTCACTCCTTCGCCGCCCAAAGACCTGCCGGACCACAAGTCTCTGATTGTCATAGCCGTCCCGCAGCCGCAGATACGATTCACATTCACCCTGAATGGGGAGCGCATTCCCGCCGTCGTTCCCCCTACTTATCTCCACGGCTGGACACTGGAGCGCAAGGTCAAGAGGATAGTCAACGACGCTCTCAGGCCGGGTGGTTACAGCGCGGTCACGGCGTTCCTGGCAAGGAAACTCCTGGCGGTGCAGAGCGGCCTTGCCGAGTACGGCAAGAACAACATCACCTATGTTGCCGGACTGGGGAGCTTCCACCGGATCAGCGCCTATTACTCGGACATGCCCTGCGAGGACGAGACCTGGCGCGAGCCGGCGATGATGCCGAGCTGCGAGGCCTGCACGATATGCGCCGGCAATTGCCCGGCCGGAGCCATCGACCCGGAGCGCTTCCTTATCCGGGCTGAGAAATGCGTCACGTTTCACAATGAACAGCCCAACAACATCCCATTTCCCGAATGGCTCGACCCATCCTGGCACAACTGCCTGGTCGGCTGCCTCGTCTGCCAGCGAGTGTGTCCCGAAGACCGCGAGGTCATTGATTGGACCGATGACGGCGCGGAGTTTACGGAGGAGGAAACGCGTTTCCTGTTGGACTTCGAACCGGAAGGCAAGGAGCTCTGGACGCCGGAGGGGCCGCAGACGCCCGAAGGGCTTCCGGCATCGCTTGCCGCTAAACTCGAAGAGTCTGACCTCGTAGGGCTGCTAGAGGTGATCCCCAGGAATCTCAAGGCGCTGCTGGAGGCTACCGGCAAGTGAAGAATCCACAGCATTCATCCACAGCATTCTCTGAACGGGGAGGTTTAGGCCGAATGATCAGGACCACGGCAATCGTTCTCGCCCTGGCGCTGCTGGCGGGAACTCCGTGCTGTGAAGACAACCCGCCGCCACCGGAAGAGGCGGCAACTCATCTCGTCGTGATGTCTGCGTTCCCGCCCGAGCTCACGAAACTCCTCAGGGAGGCGGACGTACATAGCACGCTGCCCGTGGGAGAGGCGACCTGCTATATAGGCACCCTGGCCGGCAACGAAGTCGTCCTGCTTCTGAGCGGCATCGGACTGGGTAGGGCAGCGGCTACGACGCGGGCCGTGCTCGACAGTTTCAACGTATCGGGCCTCGTCTTCTCCGGCATCGCGGGCGGCATCAACCCCGACCTCAATATTGGAGATGTGACCATTCCCTCAAGATGGGGCCGCGCCGACGGCGACCTCGGCCCGGGGGACGACGGCTTCTGGCTCGCTGTAGACGCCTCAATGCTCGAGACAGCCCGGTCCGTAGCCGGCTCCGTTACTCTTTCTGACTCCACGCCCCGGGGCGTACGCCTCGAGAGCAGGCCGCGCATCGTGGTCGGGGGAAACGGGGTCAGCAACTCCTTCTTCGTCGACGACCCGGAATACCGGGGCTGGCTCTGGACGACATTCGAAGCCAATGCGGTGGACATGGAAACGGCGGCGGTCGGACAGGTGGCGCATGAAGCGGGAGTGCCGTACATAGCCTTCCGCTCGCTTTCCGATCTGGCAGGAGGAGGACCCGGCGCCAATCAGGTCGACACTTTCTTCCAGCTGGCCGCCGACAATGCCGCCGCAGTAGTGCTGGCGTTTCTTACGGCCCGGGCTTACGGGCGCGGCGGCGACAATTGACTTTAGGCCTTCACGAACCTGCGAGAGTTCGGGTATAGTGTCTCCGGAGTTCACCTGAAGGGAGAATGCATGCAGAGCGTAATCGAGTGGGTTCGGCGGAATCAGATCATTTCCTTCTTCGCCCTCGTCTATGTGATTTCATTCGGTGTCGGCATCCCGCTGGTGTACCTCTTCCAGGGTGACCATACCGTCCAGCGGACACTTCAGTTCTTCGTGGTGCGCCTGCTTCTCTACGGCCCGGCGCTTGCGGGGATGATAGTGGCCCGGGCCGCTGACAGAGGAGAGCGGACAGGCGGCAGGAACACGCGCTGGCTGGCCTTCGCTATCTCGTGGGCTTTGGCCGCATGCGTCTCTGTTCTCTATCTCATGCGGACGTCGGGCGACGGGGCCGGTCCGTCCTCCTTCATAGTCATCAGCTGCCTGGGCGCGCTGTTCCCGGCCTTCGTTATCTCAGGCGCTTTCTCCCGCATTACCTCTATCCGCGGATACATCTCCACTCTGGTGAGACCCCGCGGCGGCATCGTCTGGTACCTGGTAGCGCTCCTCGCTTTTCCGGTCATCCACCTGCTGGGGAATATGCTGACGCGCGCCATGGGCGACGCCGGCTCCGCGCCGGCGGAGGGAATGAGCTTCGGTCTCTTCACCCTGGTCCTCATCACTTTCATACACGTTTTCTTTTACACCGGGGGCGTCAATGAGGAGAGCGGCTGGCGCGGTTTTGCCATCCCCCGGCTCCAGGCGCACGTCTGCCCGCTGGCAGCCTGCCTGGTCGTATGGGGATTTCATATGCTCTGGGAACTCCCCTTCGACACGATATTCTCCGGCTCGCCCTGGCCATGGATGAGCAGGCTCGTGTGGATGCCCAGCTGGTCCATCCTATTCGTGTGGATTTACAACCGGACCAGGGGAAGTATACTGGCGCCCGCGCTATTCCACGCGTCCATGAATACCATGAACCCGTTGATGAGGGTGCTTCCCGCTACGGACGCGGGGACATTCATCCTGGTAGGTTTCGCCGTATTCGCCGTGGTATACGACAGGATGTGGAAGCGGCTCCCGTTGGACGCGCCAGCCTAGTCCTGTTTCACTTTTTCTCTGCCGGCTTCTGTGGCCCCGGACTCGCTGCGCGCAAGGCTCCGGGAATTCAGAAGGCGAATGAGCTCCGCCATCCCATAGCGATCGGGCTCACCGCCCGGACCGCCTCCTCTGATGTTTGCCTTCACCCCACCCTTCACCGGCCTGTGAGATTTGATGTGATGATAGAGATCGAATGCCAGCTTCAGGGCCACCAGCACCAGGAGCAACGCGACAGGCGCGCCGAAGGCCAGCACCGGCACCGCACCCGCCAGAATGGTGATGTGAGTAATCACGATACGTTTGTAGGGCCTCGCCATCTGGTCTTTGCCCCTTGCGGCCCGGTACTCCCCGCCCATGACATAGTTTTCGAAGAATGAGATTCCGTGGCTCGCGAAGAGAGCTATCAGCGGAAGTGTCATTTCGGGGGGCCTGGTCCTCCACAGATGCGCTACGACTGAGATCAGAAGCTGCATGAACACCAGGGGGCCCGGCCAGGACAGACTCTGAAAGACGGGCTCGGGTTCGCCCCCGGCTCCCAGGAGGAGCATCAGGAAGAGGCCGTGCACGGCGCAGAAACCACCGAAATGAAGCGTGAAGAAGGGGATCATGAAGACCTTGCCGAGATGCTCGATGGGGCTCTCGACGGACATGGCGGCAATTCTCAGGAGCCCGTAGAAACCGATTATGAGGTTCTCGGCCCAGTAGAGTAGAACCACGTTTGCGGCGTCCCATCCCAGGAACAGCACTCCCCCGATCGGGATGAGGTTGGTCACGATGAGGGCCCATACTGAAAGCGCGCCCCTCTTTGACTTGAGAATCTCCAAGTTGGCTCCCTGCTATCCCTTGAGACATGGCCCGCCCGGCCGCCTAATACCTATATCGGACCCGGGTCCTCCCGCATTTACCGCGGCCTCAATCATATTGAATAGCGGGTTCTGATGTGATATACTGAAAGCGGAAGGGATTAGTGTAATCGATGGCACGGATCCGGCCTATGTGTTGATGCCGCTGGTTCAGCGCCGGATTCGGACCTATCGTCATTTACAGAAGGTCAGGAAGGGAGGTGATGTGTCTCCAGAGGAGGTTATCGGTCAATTGTAAAGAGTCCGGTTCCCGGATTCGCAAATTCCAGGAGGCTGAGGCAATGAGAAAGTCAATAATAGTAGTGACTGCGCTCTTGCTGTGTGCGTGGGCGGTCCCGTCCTTCGCAGACTGCTGGTGCGGTAATGGGGTCAGCGACCCGGCTACCAACCGTGTGGAAGCCCAGGTCTGGCCCGGCGACAGCAATGTACTCACTTCGATGACGTTCTGGTACACCACTGATGGCACGGACCCCAAGGCATCGGGTACCGCGATGAGCGCGGCAGGTTCTTTCTTCCTGTTCCAGGACAACAATGACTGGTTTGAAGCGTGGCTTACCGCCAATAACGGCGACTTCGTGAGGTGGTTCGTCAAGTCGATGAGCGCGGACAGCTCTATTTGCGATTCTGATGAGTTCTCGTTCACATCCGGCACGACACCGCCCCCGACCCCACCCAACCTGGTCGGCAACTGCGAGAGCGAGCTCGGCGTCCCCGGCGATTGGGATAACGGCGACGAGTTGACCAAGATGTACGATCCCGAGCTGGACGGCATTTTCGAGGTGACCCTGACTGCGACGGCCGATTTCCCATTCGGCAGCGGCTACCAGGTCGTCGGCACGAGCGGCTCATGGAGCCCGCAGTATCCGGGTGACTCCAACATCAACATCGGTTTCACGACGGGCGAAGAGATGACCTTCTACCTGGATACTAACGAGGCTCCGGGCTGGGCGCCGTTTGCGAACGCCGTCTACGACAGCAAGATAATCGGCACAACGCATACATGGGCGGCAGTCGGTGACTGGCAGGGCTGGGATCCCGCCAACTCCGCTACCGAGATGATGGACTCGGGCGGCGGCATCTACGTCTATGAGCACTACTTCGCTCCGGGCGAAGGCGGCACCTATCAGTTCAAGTGCGCCGCCGACGACGGCTGGGATCTCCAGTGCGGCGTCAATGGCTACGGCTCGAACTGCTGGACCTGGGAGTTCACGGTTGCTGACGGCGAGTGCGTGTCGTTTAATCTCGATTCGAACAGCGGCCGCATCAAGGCCGAGATCACCGGTCCTTCCGCTACCGAGGAGAGCACCTGGGGATCTATCAAAGCGCAGTACAAGTAGGCTCGCCCTACTGCTGACGGAATAAGTCACAGGAGGCCCCGCCGGATCTGAAACCGGCGGGGCTTCCGCATGTCCAGATTCAGTGTGAAGACTGTAATCGTCCTTCCTCTCCTCTCTTTCGGGTCAGCGTCCCCCGCCTCTGAACGTCCTATTACACAGGGGAAGCGAGCTGGAAAGGAGGTGCATCATGAGAAGGGCACACATCGCAGCAGTCCTTGTGCTCCTCACTGTTGCCGTTCACCTCTCTCCCACACCCGCATCGTGCCGGGAGTATGTGGTGATGCTGAGCCGGAACATCAACATACGCACTGGACCCGGCACCGACAGGGTCATTATCGGACGTGCATGGAAGGGCGACATCTTCGGCCTATCGGGAGAGACCGGGAACTGGTGGAAGATTCACATGTTCTCCGGGGACGATCGATACGTGAGCAAGTCCTGGGCCGCGAAACTCACCGAGTCACAGATTCTGAAGGGACATAACCTGAGACTCCCCGCCGACGTGGATGTCCGGCTGGCCATGTACAGGGACATCGAGAGCGCCCTGGCAAGGGCAAGGGGAGAGGCCGAAGAGTTGATCTCGGCGTCGCTGGATGTGGAGAGGAATGGCAATGTAGAGAGGATACTGGAAGACCGGTTCGTCCTGGAGGTGCTCAGCATATACTCTATCCAACCCGCACTTTTCCCGGACCTGATAGAAGAGGGACAGGACGCGGATTGGTAGGGGCCCTGCATGCGGGATGGCCCTGACGTATCGGCCCGGGGGCGGCTCTGATCGGCAGAGCGAAAAAGATACCTGTTCGCCTCTGCTATGGCGTAGAATTGCGGAACCATGATCAAGAATAGAGAATTCAGAAGGATTTACGTTATACAGGTGCTCCTGGCCGTGGCCGACGCCATGGCGATGAACTTCATGATGCTCTATGCCCTCACCAGGGGTTTTCAGCTGGAGCAGATACTGCTCGCGACGACCCTGGCCTTCGCGACCCCCGTCCTGCTGATCGCCGTGATGCGCAGGGCAAGGGCGAAGGTGTCCTTCTGCATCGCGTTCGCGGCCAAGATCGCGTGTTACATCATCGCCATCTCCTGGCTCAGCCCCTTCACCCTCAACCTGGTCTACATCACTAACGCCCTCGTGCTCGTGTTCTTCTGGATTCCTTACAATATGGAGTTCTTTTCATATGTAGGTGAGAAGACGAGAGCCTATTCGGGAAGCATTGCCGTCGCCGTCTATCCCCTGGTGGGATTCCTGATCCCGCCTATCGCCGGCTATGTCTGGAGCGGATATGGTTTCAGGGTCAATATGCTGGTCTCAATCGCCATTCTCGTGGGCGCGGCGGCATATGTGATGCTCAATAAGGCGATCAAGTTCCGAACTTTCGATTACGGCATCGCGGCTTCCCTGCGCAGATTGAAGCGGTACAGGACGCTCTTTTTTCTCCAGGGATTCTGGGAGGCATCCATTTTCGTGGGAATCCCGGCTGCGACTCTGCTCTTCATCGACACCGAGGTCAGGCTGGGCTTATTCTTCTCATACCTGGGCGTCCTGAGCGTGCTGGCCACCATAACTCTCGCCCGGCTTTCCGACCGGACGAGCAGGCGGACAGCGTTTCTATACCCCACGGTCTTTCTCGCCGCCGGCTCAACCATCGCCCTGTCGCTGGCGACATCGGCCCCGGTATGGGTGGGGCTCGCCGGGCTCGCGAGTTTCTCGAATGTCATGGTGATTCCCTTCCTGACTTCTGTCGCCCTCGACTCGGGGGTGACCGGCATCGACATGTGGGCCGGCCGGGAGCTTCTTCTCAACCTGGGAAGAGCCGCCGGGGCGGGCATGATGCTCCTCGTCTACCGCCACATGCATGACCATCGGCCGGTGTTTTTGCTGCTGGGAGCGGCCCTTTTACTCTACGCCGCCGTGCTTCACGCCAAGCGCATTTATCCCGGGGCCAAGATCGTGCCCGGACAGCCCGCGAGGTAGGCAATCGATGAAGACGAGAATCAAGGTTCTGGGGTCGGGCCAGGACGGTGGAGTGCCCCACGCCGGTTGTCAATGCCCTGTCTGCGAACTGGCCCGGGCAAACCCCGCTCTCCGGAGACTGGCGCCATCTCTGGCGGTGTACAATGAGGACGCCGGCTTCTGCTATGTGATCGACGCCTCCCCGCATCTGGAAGTTCAGATCGAGATGATCCGCGAGGCGGTCCCGCGCGCGGGCCGGGGCGGCAAAATCCCTGTGAGCGGATTCCTGCTGACGCATGCCCACATCGGCCACTTCACGGGCCTCCTGCTACTGGGAACGGAGGTGCTGGGCGAGGCGGGCGTGCCGGTTCACTGCACGGCGAGCATGAAGGAGTTCCTGTCCCTGTCCCGGCCCTTCAGCCTGCTGGTTGAAAACGGCAATATCGTGCTCCACGAGTTGCGGCCCAACGAGGAAGTCAATCTGGACGGTATTGGGTTCACGCCCATTCCCGTACCCCACCGGGGCGAGATCACCGACACCGTCGGCTACGCCATCGCGGCCGGCAGGCTGGCGGTTTACATACCCGATACGGACCGGTGGACCGCCGGCGCCATCGAAGAGATATCGAAGGCGGACGTGGCTCTTATCGACGGATCCTTCTATTCGAAAGACGAACTGCCCCGGTTCGCAGACGTCCCCCACCCTCCAATCATCGAGGCCATTCCCATGCTCGAAGGCCTGGATACGGAGATCTACTTCACGCATATCAACCACACCAACCCGGCGCACGGCGAGGGACCCGAGAGGAAGAACCTCGAGCAGAGGGGATTCAATATCGCCCATGACGGCCTAGAACTCGAGATCTGAAGCGCCGAAACGAGTGGAAAATACGGCGGTGATGTGATAGAGTCAGTATGGAAGTTCAGTCAGAGCAGCGAGTGAAGAAATGATGACCTTTGTACTGCTGATGATAGCCATCTCCGCGATGTTCGCGGCGTTGCTGGCCAGCGCCATTCACGAGAGCCACGGAACCGCGCGCACCGCTCTATATTGCGCTATGGGAATTGCCGCGATCTGGATATTCGGCTACGTGAAGGCCCGGCTGTCCGGATGGATCCGCCCCGGCAAAGAGGAGCGGGATTCGCCGGACCGGGGACGGCGCCCCTGATGCCCCCGCGGCCTATTCCACCAGGACTATTTTCTCAACCGCGCTCGTAGACCCGGCCCTGAGCCTCAGGAAGTAAATGCCCGGCGGCATTCTCGTCCCGTTCGAGTCGGTTCCGTCCCAGGTCAGCGACCGGCACCCTGCGCCCTGGGAGGCGCCACCCAGGAGGCCGCTCACGCGCCGCCCCCTTATATCGAAGACGTCTGCACTCACCCGGGCCGGGGCGCTCAGGATGTAAGAGATTCTGACTGAAGTTGAGAATGGATTGGGAGAAGCCTTCACCACGCGCAGATCGGATCCTGGCTCGCGCGGGTCCACGGACGCATCGGGCCCGGTCCGCACCAGATAAACATCGTATGAGTGGTACACCGGGTCCCGCCCGTATCCCACTATGATGAGGCCGCCGTCTGAGGTGATCCGGAGGTCGTATCCGTAATCAATCTGGGCAGTGCCATACATTCCTGTCCAGAGAGTGTCTCCAAAGGCATCGAGTTTCACCACGTAGATATCGACATGTCCATGCACGCCGCCCTGGGTCTGACCGACCACGACATAGTTCCCATCGGGAGTCTCCCTGACAGCGTACATATACTCCTCGAGCGCACCCCCGAGTGCCCTCTGCCATACGGAGTCTCCGAGAGCGTCGGCCTTTACGACGTAACCATCCCAGGTGCCGCTGAAGCCAGTAGCGTGACCAGCAAGTATATACCCGCCGTCGCTGGTCAGGTCGAACGACTCTGCGTACTCGTATCCGGTCACGGTGCCGTAGGAGCTTGTCCAGAGGGTATCACCCAGTTCGTCCGTCTTAACGAGGAACGCCTCGTAGCCTCCGACTTTCCATTGGCATGAAGCGGCTACCGCATAGTACTGGCCGCCAAACGTCATCTCCTGGACTTCATAGCCCAGTGTATTGGCGTAGGCCTTGTGCAGCTGGCTCCATGCCACATCGCCGTCGTCATCTATCTTGATCATGTAGATCTGGTACCCCACACCCCCCACATATTCCGTGCCTACAACCAGGAATCCGCCCACGTCGGTCTCTATGACCGAGTTGCCTCTGTCGCTGCCCGGGCTGCCGTAGGCCCTCGTCCATATGGAGTCCCCGTTGGCATCTGTCCGGATGACATAAACTTGTGCGTCCCCGGTAATCCAGTTGCCCGTATAGCCCGTTACTATGAATCCGCCGTCTGAGCAGACATCTATGCCGTAGGCGTAATCCTCTTCGGTCCCGCCGTAGGTGCGGTCCCACAGGCTGTCGCCGTTGGCGTCCGTCTTGAGGAGATAGACATCTGGATTCCCGTCTCTGGTCGACATGCCGGCCACTATGAACCCGCCGTCGGACGTCTGCTGGACGCAGTAGCCATAGTCCGCCGCCGATGTGCCGAGGTGTCTCGTCCAGAGAGTGTCCGGGCCGATGGCCAGAACGGATGTGGCCGTTAGAACCACGGTCAGAATCGTAAGTATGGAAATCAGGCCCCGCATGCTCGTTACCCCCTTGTGTGGGCTCCACTAATATCTCGCAGGTTTCAGTATAGCACATGGCATGCGGAATCTCAATGCTGGAGCCGGCGGGCCAAAGGTGATGCGCCGAATCCTCAGCTCTGTGTCGCTCGGACACGCCGGGCGCCGGACCGCGCTGCCGGCCGCTCCACTGGACCCGGTGCGCCGCCGGCAGACCACCACCTAATCCCTTGCAGAACAACAGGTTAAGAACAGCCGGGCCGCGGTCCCGTCTGGGCCGCCCGGCGCCGGGCATTGGCACGGCGTATGCAAATGGAACTTAGATTGGTGGTGTGCGATAGAGGGATAACCAGAAGAATGAAACCTCTCAAGTTTTCCTCTGTACTGTCTGGTGAATGGAATGAATTTCCGGTGGGTGCGTGCCACGGAACCGACCAGAGCCCGATACTTCCCTGTATCAGGAGGCCGTGATGTCCGAGAGAAGTCGGCTTTTCGTAATTACCATATTGCTCGCGCTGGGGCTGGGTTTAGACGCGTGCCAGGCGGCGGCCCAGGAACCGGCACCCGACGACACCGTCAAGGCAATCGTCGCCCTCAAGTGTAACTGCGGCATTAAAATAGACGGCATCATAGATGAAGATGTCTGGGCGCTTGCGCCGCGGTCCGGCAATTTCGTACAGCATCAGCCGGACGAGGGCGAACCGGCCTCCGAGTCGACTTTCGTCCGGGTGGCCTTCGACGACGAGGCCGTTTTTGTCGCCATGGAGTGTTTCGACTCCGAGCCGGATAAGATCGTGGAGCGCCTCACGCGCCGGGACCGGTATATCGAAGCCGACCTCGTGAATCTCATCATAGACAGCCATCATGACCACAAGACGGCCTACGCCTTTGTGCTCTACGCCTCGGGAACCCAGCGCGACGTCTATTATTACAATGACGACTGGAGCGATGAGAGCTGGGACGCCGTGTGGGAGGGCGAGACCAAGATCCACGACTGGGGCTGGGTCGCGGAGTACAAGATACCGTTTAATTGCCTGCGCTTCTCCTGCGATGAGAACGCGGTCTGGGGCATATACTTCTCAAGGAACATAAGCCGCAAGAACGAGCTCGACCGGTGGCTCTATATCCCGTCGAGCGCGAGCGGTTTCGTCTCCCATTTCGGTCATGTCCAGGGATTGAGCGGCCTCAACCCGTCCAGTAATATCGAGGTGCTGCCGTACGTCGTCTCCTACGCGGAGACCGAGCCCAAGGGCGCGGGAAACCCGGACGGCAAGGATTATTCCGGCAACGTGGGGTTCGACCTCAAGTATGGTCTGACGTCAAGCATGACGCTGAATGCCACCGTGAATCCCGATTTCGGCCAGGTCGAGGCCGACCAGACAGTTCTCAACCTCTCGACTTACGAAACCTGGTATCCCGAGAAGCGCCCCTTCTTCCTAGAGGGAGCGCAGATATTCCAGACCTACTACGACCTCTTCTACTCGAGGAGAATAGGAAGGCCGCCTTCACTTTGGCCGGACGACGCCGACTATTACACGAACCGGCCGATGGCGACGACCATTCTGGGCGCCGCCAAGCTTACGGGCAAGACCGGAAGCGGCACTTCGATAGGCCTGCTGGCCTCCATGACCCAGAACGAATGGGCCGACTACATGGACGAGGATGGCGGCCCGCACCGGGCGCTGGTCGAGCCCCGGGCCAATTTCATGGTGGCGAGAGTCAAACAGGACATCCTCGAGAACTCTGAAGTCGGGATCCTGGGAACGGCGGTCAGCCAGAATGGTTTCGACCCGGCATACACGGGTGGCCTGGATTGGCGCCTGCGCTTTCTCAATGGGGACTACCAGACGCGGGGGCATGTCGTGGGCTCCAGCACCGGCCCGGACGAGAGCGGCTACGGGGCCATGCTCAGTGTCGAGAAGAACGGCGGCGAGCACTGGCGCGGCTCTGTCCGCGCCGATGTCCGGAGCAGGGATCTCAACCTCAACCGCATGGGGTTCCTCGGAAGGGCCAATTCACAGGACTACTGGTTATGGGCCCAGTACAGGACGAATGAGCCCTGGTGGATCACGAGGCGGATGTGGCACAACATCAATATCGGTCACGGTAGCAATCTCGACGGCGTCCCCCTTAACAGGGGAGGTGACTACAATAATTCCCTCGAGCTTAAGAACTACTGGTATATAGGCATGGGCACGTGGCAGGACTACGCCAGGACTTACTCCGACCTCGAGACCCGTGGCGGGCCGCCGGCGCCCATACCCATCGGCCAGAACGTCTGGTTCTCGGTGGATACCGACAGCCGAAAGTGGTACACGGTCAGCCTCCACGTGTCAGGCGGCGACACCTGGGACGGTCAGTACTACTCCGTGAGTTCGTATTTCGAGTTCCGGCCGCGCTCCAACATTCAGCTCAGCGCCGGGCCCACCTTCCGATCGGACTGGGGCGTCTCCCGCTATTTGGCTCACACCGAGGACGAAACGGGCGAGCCCGAGGACTATATCTTCGGCGAGCAGGCGTCCAAGCGGCTGGACATGACCGTGAGAGGCACCGTGAACTTCACGCGCGATGTCTCGCTGCAGATCTATGCCCAGCCCTTCATGGCCTCGGTGGATTACAACAACTTCAAGGTGCTGGTGCCGCCGGATGACTACGAGTACATCGGCAAAGACAAATATGATGAAGAAGTGGAGCAGCCCGACTTCAACTGGTCATCATTTAACTCCAACATGGTTCTCCGCTGGGAGTACAGGCCCGGAAGCACGCTGTTCTTTGTCTGGGCACACGCCAGAGACGCCACTCAGGGCTATGGAAGCATGGACGTTGGCAGAGACTGGGATTACCTCTTCGAGAGCGCAGCCACCAACACATTCCTCGTTAAGCTCAATTACTGGTTAACCATTTAGAAGAGGTAGCCTATGGAGGGGCAGGGCCATCCCGCAAGGGCCCTGTCCCCTTCTCTCACTCGTCCGAACCGGCAACCGCAATTGATGTTGTGTCTTCCAGCCTTTTGTGCGTTTATTAGCCGAGACTGGAGGAAGCCCAGATGACCGGATCCGAGAACATTCCCGACGGGATAGAAGTCGCCCGGCCCTTTCGCCACGCCCGTATCTACAGCGGCACCGACGGCGAAACGCATTTCGAGGACCACGAATTGCCGTTCGAGCTCGTCGACTTCGCGCCGCCCGCCCCGCCCATATCCGTCACCGAATCCCTGGCCGTGAGCGGCATGGCCGTGATATCGAGCCCCGCCGGCTGGGAAGGCGACTGGCACCCCACTCCGCGGCGGCAGCTCATCGTCGTCCTGGCGGGCGAGCTAGAGACCGAGGTGTCCGACGGCGAGGTGCGCGTCTTCCGCCCGGGGGACGTGATTCTAGTCGAGGATACGTCCGGCAAGGGGCATATTTCACGTGTGCCCCGCGGGCAACGTGGCTACGCCCTGGCGCTGCCGCTATCGGGCGAGTGAGCAAACTCAAGTGCCGGCTGCCGCCGGCTGCAGATGAACCTACCACTCCCGGTCGTAGCCCACGCCCACCTCCGTGGGGAGCGGGTCGTCGGCATTGGGCCCGGGGCGCGTCCACATGTGGTCGTTCCGGAAGACCTCCGCCGAATCGGGGTAGGCCAGAGGATAGGTATCGTTCCCACCCGTATCCAGGAAGAACCCTATGGTGTTGATATGGTCCCGCAGGCCTCCCCGCCCGGCCCTGTTCGCCCTCCCCAGGGTTATCCGCGCGTCGCAGTTGTACTCGTCGTTGCCTGTCTTGTCCCAGAACATACCGATGCCGTTGGCGTTCCCTCCCCCGAGAGAGAGGTTGGGGGCGTTATATATATCGTCACCGGCCTCTTCAATTAGGAAGCCCAGCGTAAAGTCATGGCCTGCTCCCTGGGCCATGTTCATCTCGGCGTTGTAGATGTCGTCGCCTTCGGATTCGACGAGTATCCCCAGGCCGAAATGCGCCCCCGAGCCCTGCACATACCAGATGCCGTTGTACACATCGTTGCCGCTCACATCCGAGAGGAGACCGATGGCATACCAGTAGGCGCAGCCCTGTGCGAACAGGCCGGCGTCATAGACATCGTCCCCGGCCCCATCGATAAGAAATCCGAGACCGCCGGCCCAGGAGTGGCCGTCGACGAAGTCGGCGCGCTTGCCGAATCCCACGCCCTGGGCAAGGCTCGCATTGTGCTCAGCAGTCTGGGGAGAAGGAAACACAATGTCCTCATCTTCAGCTTTATAGTGGTCATCACCCGCCTTATCTACGAGCACGCCTATGCCCTTGGTGAACCCGTAGCCCTGGCCCATCTGGTAACAGTGATACTCGTCCCGGCCGGCAATATCGGAGAGCGCGCCTATGCCGAAGATGCCAGTCCCCTGCGCGGCGACATAGCCGTCGTAGGTATCGTCACCGGCACGGTCAAGCAGGACGCCCACGCCGAAGAGCCCCACACCCTGCGTGAGATTGCCACCTACGTACCGATCCGCCCCGGCGATGTCCACAAGATACGCATACCCCAGAATACCGGTTCCGAATGCCGGCTCATTCCCCGACCCGACTTCGTAAACGTCATCCCCGCCGGCATCGATGAGAATCGAAACCCAGTTTGCCGCGCTGCGGTTTGCAGCTCCCCCCCGGTAAGTATCATCCCCGCCCACGTCGATGATGAGAAAGTAGTCGTCCGCTTCATACTGCTGGCCGCCCGAGCCATTGAGGGCTATCTTTCCCAGCGCTGTCGGACATTCGAAGGTGAAGTCAGCGGCAGGCGTGAGGCCGGCGAGCGAGTCGGCGACGAAGTCCACCGCCATGGCGATATCCTGTGAGGGCGCGTAAAGGTACTTGAAGTCGACCAGATCGATGAAGCGTTCCATGCCGCGGTCCACGACATCCTCGTCGGTCGCGAGGGCCTTTGCCCTGGCGTACATGTCATCAAGGTCGAACTCGCGTGCGGCGCCTTCAAAGGCGAGGTCATGGTAATGCTGCGAATCCATGGTCGCCAATACGATCATCGCCGCGAGGCTCTGAACCTCGGGCGGCACCCGTGAGGCTTCACGCCGGAGGCGGGCTCCGCGATGGCCCGTAACTGGAGTCCCGTGGAATTCCTGAAGATCGCGGATGGCCATATAGAGCGAATTCTCCCTGTCCGCCAGAGGCTTTATCGAATCCAGAGGACTGCCGATGAGCCCCCTCCGGACCCCCTCGCCGATGCGGCTCGACCCGAAAGCCGCGAGCCACGCCACCGACTCGCAATTATCCAGGAGATCGTCCCGGAAGACCTTGCAGTAGTGCTCCACCCTGAAGGGGCTCGAATGCATGGTGTAGAAAAGCGGCAGAACATACTTGTCGCCGCCATAGTTGGACATGTCGGCGTAGTCGAAGGTGAGAGTCTCTTTGGAGAGCCCGATCTCTTCGAGGGCCATGTCGAAGGGGTCTATTTCTTTCTCGACATAGGCGCGCCCCGAAGAAGCCAGAGTGAGTACGACGCTCATAACAATCAGAATATGAATGATAGGCTTCATGCTTTCCCCCCTGCGTTTACACAAGTTGTGCATGAAATCGGCGGGGATAACAACAGATTTTGAAGCGGCTGTGCGAGAGCCGCTCCAGGCATCACCAGTGCCCGGCAGGTAAAGAGAGGGGAACAGGCGCGTCCCGAGAGCTGCGCCTGCCCCCCCGCAGAAGGGCCGGCCTCCAAGTGGGGCATAGGAAGGATACCGGAGACCCGCCCATATCTCAGTCAGGGGATAGTGCTCTTACCTTGAAGATTGTTATCTGCGCGTGGGGCAAAGAGCGGTGCTATCCCCTTATTACAATCTTATGGTAATATCTTACATATTCTTTGAGAGCAATTCAAGAGTATTATTAAAGAAATTGATAATCTCCCCCGACCATGCTATAATGTATACTTCCGGGGCGGGCCCGCGGGTACCGAAGCGCCCCGGACCGCACGGGCCAGCCCGCCCGGGGCCCAGAAATCACTTGAAGCGGGCTTTCTCCATGGGTAGGATATTATACTATGAATCAAAATCATGGGGGTCAGGCGGAATCTGCTACGGAAGCACGCATTCGCTCGGTGGGGCTGGAGCTTCGGAAAGCCCTTGTCCCGATTATGAGCGAAATAGCCGGCCCCTCGCCACGCCCTTCCCGCCTGGCGGAGCGTCTCGAGATTGACAAGTCGCTGGCCAGCAAGCTATCCAGGGCTTTTCGCACCGAGGACCCGCTTGAATTCATGCATACCGTGCCCGCCCCTGCCGGGCTGGGCATCTTCCTCTCGGCCGCGGCTCGCGCCAGGGTCCCGCCCGGGATGTGCACTCGCGCGAGGCAAGGCATCGACCGGTTCCAGGCCCTGATAGACGAAACGCCCGGGGGCCGCGCCACGCTTAACGCTGCAATATCTGCCTCATCGCCGGATGCGCGCATTCGAAACGAACGCAGCGCCAAACAGAGTGTTTACAGGGCCATGTCGTATCTTCTGGGCATACAGTGCGAGAGCATGGCGAACGCCTTCGTCATGCGCCCCAGCGAGAAGACCGGCATGGTGGATGCCATAGACATAAGTCACAGAATCGCTATGCGACGCCTGCGCCCGACCGCGCCTGTCGGCCTGTTCAGCCACCGGGTGCATGGCCAGGAGGGCGACGAGCCGGCTCAGCAGCCCGGGCTCAGGACGCTGGACGGAGAGCTCGCGGAGGATGTGCACTCGTTCTTCCTGCCCGAGTACTGCAGCAACCCCTTGCCGAGCATGGACATTTACAGGAATGGCAGCCAGACCACCATAGCTCTGTCCAAGGATGGGCCGCCCCCGGAGTCCCCCTTCGACCTGACTTTCGCCACGGTGATCCAGGATGCGATGGAGCGATACCGCTCGCCCAGGTACAGGCATGAGTGGCGGATCTACCTTCTGCACTGCCCATGTAAGTCCCTCGTACAGGATGTGTTCATTCGGGACGACCTCTATGCCGGCACTGTACCCGAGATCAGCCTTCACATACCGAGCCCGCGTGGGCCCGTGACCGTGCGCCACCCCGGCGACTTCGGAACGATGAATACCATGGACATGACGATGCCCATAGAACAGCTCGGCATGGGGCTCGCCAGTGTCGACGTCAAGGAAACTCCCGCCTATTCGAGCCTTCTGAGGGATGCATTCGACCGGGTTGGGTGGGATCCCTCCCGCTACCGCGCGTATCGCATGCGGACAACTTATCCCGTGCCGATGATATACATCAACTGGTGGTTCGAGCTGCCGGAGCCGCCCGCATAGGGATAGGTATCATTACTCCTCGTCGAGATAGTCCTGGGCTATGATTTCCTCGATGCTGCGCTGGTCCTCTTCGGTCTTTACCAATTCCAGCACATGCTGGAACTCCGTGGCGATATCCTCGCCGAAGCCTTCGACTATCTGCAGCGTCCGCTTGCCGCTGGCGAGCTTGCTGAATCTCATTCTCTGAAGAAGCGACTCGTAGGTCTTATCCGATGTGTAGGCCCTGAGTGTATATCGGGCCACGAACTCCCCGCAACCCGAGCACTGGACGTATACCCTGACGGGCTGCCCCTTGCAGAAATACAGGTTATTCCTCACATCCACCGACCCGCAAGACGGGCAGTGCTCGACCCTGGCTCCCTCCTGTCCCTCACCGCTCCCATTGCTCACTTCCTCACCCCTTTCTCAGATCTGTACCGGCTGAGCGTGGACTCTCAGTAATTCCCGATTGCGCGCCCCGCCATCAGAACAGGGCGTATATGAATAGCGTAATTACGATCACCGCAATCCCCGTCACTATGCTCCCGGCCCTCACCATGTCCCTCACCGCAAAATAGCCCGACCCATAGGCGATGGCGTTGGGGGCCGTGCTGATGGGCAACACCATTGCCGCCGAAGCCGCCAGCGCTACCACGACGGCGCTGGTGGTGGGGCTGATGGCTGAAACCCCCACGACGATGGGCAGCAGCAGGTTGGCGGTGGCGCTATTGGAGATGACTGAAGTCATGATCCCGGCTATGAGAGAGAACATCAGCAGAACGATCACGACGGGCATGCCCTCAAGCGGTACCAGCTCCACTATATAGGTGCTGAGCCCGCTCACCCGCATGGCTATTCCCAGGCTCATGCCGCCGCCTATCGTGAAGAGTATGCCCCACCCCAGGTCCTGCAGGTCTTCATCCTTGAGCAGCCTGAGCCCGAAGAAGACAACGAGCGGGAACAGGGCCACAATAGACGCCGGGATTCCATGCCATTTCGTGGTGAGCCAGAAGAACACCACGACGGCGAAAACCCCCAACACGAACATCGGCTTCCGCCCGATCTTCCCATGCTGCTTGAATTCGATAGCAACCTCCCGCACTCGCGCGGGGAAGAGCCGGCAGAGAATCAGCCAGCACACGACCAGCAATACGACGGCGGCCGGCACGCCGCGATACATCCATTCCACGAATCTCATCTGATACCCCATGTTCGCCAGAAGCCCGATGGCGATGGCGTTGGGCGGAGTCCCGATGGGTGTCGCCATGCCGCCGATATTGGATGCGAATGGTATCCCCAGCATCATGGCTATCCTGAACGGGTCATCCGGCGAGATGGAGGAAATCACGGGAATCGCCACGGCGATCATGAGGGCCGTAGCCGCGGTATTCGAGATCCACATCGACAGGAAAGCCGCCGTCGCCATCATAGCGAGCAGCACCATGCTCGGCCTGGTCCCCGCCCTTCTCAGTATACCGTACGACAGGCGCTCATCCAGACCGTAACGCTTGATGGCCGTAGCGAGCACGAACCCGCCGAGAACCAGCACGATGACCGAATCGAAAAATGGATGAAGGAACACGGTATATCCTGACCCGAAGAATCCCAGGGGGCCCCCGGGGCGGCCCAGGAGAATGACCTCCAGGATCACGACGATGAAGGATGTAACATACAGCGGGAAGGGTTCGACCACCCAGAGAATCGCGGCGGTGGTGAAGATGCCGAGGGTCAGCCGCCCGGCCTCGCTCAGGCCCTCGGGATGGAATCGGCTCACGACATAGCCTGCCAGGAGCGCCAGCGCGAATATGGCGATTCGCTTTCTGTTCCGCGGAGTCAGTATCTCAAACGTCATGCCAGGCCTCCGGCATATTCTTGGAGAGCCTCATAGACCCTGCGGTTGAGCGGAGTCGGCAAGCCCAGTTCCCGGCCCAGCCTTATGACTTCGCCATTGAGCCACTCCAGCTCGAGCCTTCGGCCGGCCAGGAGGTCCTCGAGCTGCGAGCTCCGGGTGTCCGGCGAGGAGTTATCCTCTATGAAGGCCAGCGTGCTCTTCGCTGTGGCCCCGGGCAGGTCGATGCCCCTGGCCCTGGCCACGCTCTCGACTTCTTCCATGACCCCGAGAAGCAGCGCCCTCCCTTCAGGGTCATCGAGAACAGGGCCGACGGGCTTGCGGTAATAGGCAAGCACCCCGCCTGTCGCGCAGATGAGAACGAATTTCCTCCACATGGCGAGCCTGATGTTGGTATGGACCTCGGTATCTATGCCCGCGTCATCCAGCGTCGACCCGACGCTCTCCGCGCGCGGGCTGGTCCCGCCGGCGAGTTCCCCGAGGTAGAGTTTCCCCCGCACCCGCCCGTAAGAGATGGCGCCGGGCTCTTCAACCGCGCCCTGGTGGTAAGAGACGCCGCCAAGCACCTTCTCTCTGCCGAAGATCTCGCCCAGCCGGTCGGGAGCCGCGATGCCGTTCTGCACCGTAAGAATGACCGTGTCCGGTCCGACCATGGGCCGGGCGTCCAGAGCGGCGGCCTCGAGATGATACATCTTCACGCAGAAGAGGAGAAGGTCGACCGGCCCCACCGCTCTGGCGTCATCCGTCGCCGCGACATCGACCGTGAAGGTCTTCGGTCCGGCCGTCTTGAGCGTCAGGCCCCGGCTCTTGATAGCCTCAAGATGCGGCCCCCTCTCGATAAGGGTTACGTCTTCGCCGGCCCTCCAGAGGAGACCCCCGAAGAGCCCTCCCC
>Ga0272444_10000459_pt1 | contig 43511 bp, 32 predicted proteins | sample SSMForm13_FD_201033 | JGI IMG/M metagenome (GOLD analysis project Ga0272444, IMG submission 201033) | Marine sediment archaeal communities from Little Sippewissett salt marsh, Falmouth, MA, United States - SSM-Form-13 | ecosystem: Environmental > Aquatic > Marine > Wetlands > Sediment ... | reverse complement strand
TTAAATTCGGGTTCTTTTATACCTAGTGACTTAACAATTTTTTCAGAAATAATGTATCCTCTGATTTTTTGACAAAATTTTTCAATATTAGTCATGTAAACATATACCTCCTTATAAAGAGACTACCCCTTATTGATTCTTTTCAACAAGCCTGCGGAGCAGGCGAAAGGTGCTAGCCCGGCCCGTAAGCGCCGGGAAAACCAAATACAAACAAATAAAGATAGCCCTGAAGGGGCGACAGTTTTTTTCTTTCGCCCCTTCGGGGCTTCTTTCTTTTTTATACCTGCACTCCTGGGGCTCACGCCCCAGGCTAACGTCTGTCGTCCCGTTAAAGACGGGACTCTATAATGATGGGCGAGGCATGCCTCGCCCCTGCAAATAACATCAAGGGCGGCTCTCGAGCCGCCCCTACAGACGAATTGTCGGACGATTTCGAAATTAGATGGAAATTGGGATAAATCCCCTCTCTACTTTCCGTTCTCTACTTTCTACTTCTCCTACCGCGGCCCCCTGGTTCCCGCCTACCCCGTCAGCGCGAGGGTGTGCAGGATGTAGAAGACGATGCTGATGCCGAACAAGATCCAGGCGCCGGCGTTCACTTCTTTGCCGCGGCCGGCGATGATTTTGATCAGCGGGTAGAGGACAAAGCCGGCGGTGATGCCGATGCCCAGGTTGTAGCTGAAGATCATCAACACGATGGTCATGAAGGCCGGGAACAGCTCGGTCAGGTCTTCGAAGTCGATTTTGCGGATGCTGCCGATCATCAAAATGCCGACGATGATCAGCGCCGGGCTGACGGCGAAGGTCGGCACGGCGGAGAACAAAGGCGTAAAAAACAACGCCAGGCCGAACAACGCGGTGACGACCAGCGCGGTCATGCCGGTGCGTCCGCCTTCCTCGACGCCGGTGGCCGACTCGATGTAGGCGCCGGTGGTGCTGGTACCGGCCAGCGCGCCGACGACTGTGGCGACGGCGTCGGCCATCATCGGCTTTTCGATTTCCGGCAGGTTGCCGTCTTCGTCGAGGAAGCCGGCGCGGTCGGACACGCCGATCAAGGTGCCGATTGTGTCGACGAAGTCCATCAAAAAGACGGTCAGCAGCACCGGAATGAAACCGAGTTTCAACGCGCCGAAGATGTCGAGTTTCATCGCGATTTCACTCAGGCCGGTGGGTAGCGAGACAATTTTTTCCGGGATTATCACGCCTGCCACGTCGATCCCGGCGACTTTGAGAATCATCCCGACGATGGTCATGCCGAGGATGCTGTATAAAATCGCGCCGCGCACCTTGTAGATCATCAGCGAGACCATCAGCACCAGGGTGACAATCGTCAGCAGCACAGACGGTGAGCCCAGATTCCCCATCGCTACAGGGGTACCGGTGCCTTTGACGATCAGGCCGGAGTTGGTCAGGCCGATGAAGGCGAGAAACAGGCCGATGCCGACGACGAAGCTGTACTTGAGGTTGGTCGGGACAGCGTTGGCCAGCCAGCCGCGCAGCCGGATCGCGGTGATGATGACAAAAATCACGCCGCCGATGAACACCGCGCCGAGCGCCGTCTGCCAACTGGCACCGAGCAAACCGCAAACGGTGAAAGCGATAAACGCGTTTTCGCCCATGTAGGGCGCGACGGCGATCGGCCGCTTGGCGTAGACCCCCATTAAAAATGTGCCGACCATCGCGGCGATGATCGTCGCCACCGTGCTCGGTCCGCGCGGGATGCCCGCCGCTTCCAGAATCGACGGGTTGACGACGATGATGTACGCCAGGGTGAGAAAAGTAGTGATGCCGGCGCGGACTTCGGTGGTCATGTTGGTTTGGTATTTGTCGAACTCGAAAAATCGCGCAAACATGGCAATTCCTCCGCAAAAAACAATGAACGAAAATTATTGAAGCGACATAAAGTTTTCTACCAGATAAACCAGTCGATGACCATGCCCGTCGTCGGCAAAAGCCACGCCGATGCCGATCAGGTCGACGTTTTCGTCGACGACGTTAACCCGGTGGGCCGGCGATTCCATCAGCCCGGCGTGGGCCGACAGCGCCGTTTGATTGAGCGCGACGTTCTCGGCAATGCGTCGCCAGTTCAGGCCGGCGGCGGTGGCGCGGTCGCTGACCATACCGGTGGTTGGGCTGCGGTGCGCGGCGTAACGCATGCGCCGCATGTCTTCGGCGTGCTGTTGCGCAACCTTGGCCAAAGTCGCATGCCACTCCAGCGCGGGCAGCCCGGCTCGTTTGCGCTCGCGGTTGATCGTCGCGTACACCAACTTGCGCGCCTCGTCTTCGTCGCGTGCGGCGGGCAGATCGGCCACGACCGGCGTCGGCTCGACCTCGCCCACTTCCACCGGCATCAAGGCCACGATCTCCGGCCCGTGCTCGCCGTCGGCGCTGACCTCGATGCGGTAAACCCCCGCGCCGTGGTTGAAAAACACCGTGCTGCGGAACGCGTCGCCCGCTCCGACGTTGTAAAGCAATTCGTACACCTTGCCCGAAGGCGGGCTGAGGTAGATCTTCGGCTTGTTCAAACCGGACGTCAGCGCGCCGGTCAACTCGATGCGATCGCCGATCGCCGCCCACTTGGGGAACGGGTCGAGCGACACCGGCCGGCGCGACAGCACCAGCGCGACGTAGATCACCGGCGGCATCAGGCTGCGTACGGCGCTGACCCCGTAGTGGGTGTAACGGCCGTCGGCCAGTTCCTGCCGCAGGCTTTTGCCGATGGTCGCGTCCAACTCCGACAGCCGCGGCGTGGCGACCAACTGGGTGCGGATCGCGCTGTCGGAAACACCGAAACGAATCAACTCCGCCTGAATTTGCGGATTGGTCATCCGGTCGACCGTGTCCGGCCCGCTTTTCTTGACCCGGTAGGCCAGGCTGCGGCAGGCGAGAATTAAACTGCCATCGAGATGCGGCGGTTCGGCGCCGACGTCGGCCGCCCATTGATCGATCAGGTCGGCCAGGCGCAATTCGTCTTTGGCGAAGGAAAAATCATGTTGTTGCTGATTGAAACTGACCGCTTCGGCCGGGCGCGGCGGCTGTTGATGGCAAGCGAAGACCGCCGGCAGCAACAGAACGAAAATGACGAGCCGGCCTGCTCGATGCAACACAAACGCGCTCCTTGCCGGTTGCGGTTGTCGTCGGAGGGCAGCGCCGGATCAGGCCTTTTTTTCTTCCGCTAGAAAGGATCGCAACCAGACCACGTCTTCTTCGCGTAGTTCGGGGATGGCGTGCGGTCCTTCGTTTTTCAGCACCTGCTGCACCGGCACCAGGTGCGCCAATGCCTGATCGAGCTCACCCCGCTTGGTCAGCAACTGACCCAGGTTGAAGCGGGCCAGGTGATATTCCGGATCGAGTTCGATGGCGCGTTGGTAACTGACCAGCGCCTCGTCTTCGCGCTGCAAGCCCTCGGTAAGCAACACGGCGCGATTGTTCCAGATCGCCGGGTCCTCGGCATCGAGTTCCAACGCCTTGTCGTAAGCGACCAACGCTTCGTGCGGCCGGCCGAGCATGTCGAGGCAGTGGGCCATGCCGCTGTGTACGCGCACCAGTTTGTCGTCGAGGCCGGCGGCGCGGCGAAAAGCGCGCAGGCTGTCGCGGTAGCGGTTCATATCCAACAGCACGTTGCCCAGGTCCTGCCACTTGAGCGGATCGAGTTCGTCCAGCCGCAGGGCGGTGCGGTATTCCACCTCGGCTTCTTTGAGCAGACCCAGCCGGTGCATCGCCTCGGCTTTGCCGCAATGCGGATGATCCCATTCCGGATCGAGCTCGATGGCCATATCGAAGGCTTCAACCGCTTCTTCGAACCGGGCCAACCCCAAAAGCGCCATGCCGCGCCCGCCCAGCGCCCAGGCGTACTCGGGCTCGATGGTCAATGCGCGGTCGAACAATTCCAGCGCCTGCTCGTAATGTTGATTGGTGACCATAATCTGCCCCTTGCCGGTCAAGGCCCAGGGGTCGTTGCGGTCGTTGCGCAGGGCGCGCTCGTACCACAGGCGCGCTTCGTCGTCGCGGTACTGGAAAAACAAAACGTCGCCGATGTTCTTCAGCGTGACCGGGCGATTGGGGCTGAGTCGCTGACTGGTCATCAACGCCTCGAAGGCGTCTTCGTAGCGTCCCATGTTTTTGTAGACGACACCCAGGTTGTTCCACAGGTCGGCGGCTTCGGGCGACAGCTCGCGCGCCTTGTACAGCACCTGCAACGCGTCTTCGTGACGCCCGAGGAAGTCGAGAATCTCGGACTTCTCCATCAGCAGATCGACACTGACGCCGAATTCGGCGATCTCTTCTTCGATCTCCTTCAGGTCTTGCAGATAAAGACGCTTCAGTTCTGGATCCATTGCCGCATAAACTCCCTGTGAGAGGATCGACCTAACCCCATTTCGCCCGCGGCGTCAAGAGCCGAACAATTGTGCGATTTCACTTCGTTTGTCGCCTTGACCACGGCGGCTCGGCTGGTAAGATCAACTCAAACTGTGGGGCAACTTTCAGGCAACCATGCAACCGTTTTCGAAAAGTAAGATAGATAATCGCCTTCGGCGTCGCCGACGGCATGGGTGAATTACGCGCAAGCGGAGGAACCATGGACATTCCCGAACTGGAAAAGATGGCGCGGCAGATCCGGCGCGACATCGTCGAGATGACGCACGCGGCCGGCTCGGGCCATCCGGGCGGTAGTTTGTCGGCGACCGACTTTGTGGCGGCGCTGTATTTCAGCAAGCTGCGACACGATCCCAAAGACATTTGCTGGGCGGGGCGCGATCGCGTCGTGTTCTCCAAGGGCCATGTAGCGCCGGTGCTTTACTCGGCGTTGGCCCGCAGCGGCTATTTTCCGCCCGAAGATCTAACCGACCTGCGCAAGCTCAAGTCGCACCTGCAAGGACATCCGTGCACCTGCACGCCGGGCGTCGAGGTCGGCACCGGCAGTCTCGGCCAGGGCCTGAGCGTGGTGGTCGGCATGGCGCTGGCGGCCAAGCTCGACGGCCTCGACACGTTGTTTTATTGCATCAACGGCGACGGCGAACTGCAGGAGGGGCAGATCTGGGAAGCGTTGATGGCCGCCGGGCACTACAAGCTCGACAACGTCTGCACCTTCGTCGATTACAACAACCTGCAGATCGACGGCTGGGTCGAAGATGTGATGGGCGTTGCGCCGCTGGCCGACAAGCTGCGCTCGTTCCGCTGGCACGTGATCGAAATTGACGGCCACGACATGGGCCAGATTCTCGACGCGTTGGCGCAATTCCCGCGCGACGACGGCAAGCCGACGGCGATCGTCGGCACGACGATCAAGGGCAAGGGCGTGTCGTTCATGGAAAACGAGGCCGGCTGGCACGGCCGCGCGCCGAACGACGAAGAATACGAACAAGCCATGCGCGAACTGGCCGATCCGGAGGAGTAGGACGATGAAGGTATACGGCGAAAAACCGACCCGCGCCGGCTACGGCGACGCGTTGCTGGCCCTGGGCGAAACCAACCCGAACGTGATCGTGCTCGACGCCGACCTGGCCAAATCGACCACCACCCAGTGGTTCAAAGACAAATACCCCGAGCGTTTTTTCGACGCCGGCATCGCCGAGCAGAACATGCTGGGCATGGCCGCCGGCCTGTCGTTGATGAACAAGATCCCCTTCGTCTCGACCTACGGCGTATTCGTCGCCGGTCGCGCCTGGGATCAGATCCGCACGACCATCTGCTATTCGAATCTCAACGTGAAAATCGGCGGGGCGCACGGCGGCGTTTCGGTCGGGCCCGACGGCGCCACCCACCAGGCGCTGGAGGAAATCACCACCATGCGCGTGCTGCCCAACATGACCGTGCTGTCGCCCTGCGATTACCACGAAGCGTTCAAGGCGACGCAGGCCGCCGCGGCCTACCCCGGCCCGGTTTACCTGCGCTTCGGCCGCGAGAACGTGCCGATCATCACTACACCCGACGATCCGTTCGAGCTGGGTCAGGCGATCACCTGGCGCGAAGGCGAGGACGTGGCGCTGCTGGCCACCGGGCACATGGTGTACCACGCGATGATCGCCGCCGAGCAGTTGGAGAAAGACGGCATCTCGGCGCTGGTGGTCAACGTGCACACGATCAAGCCGATCGATCGCGCGGCGGTGCTCGATGCCGCCAGGCGCTGCGGGTGCGTCGTCGCCTGCGAAGAGCACCAGGTCACCGGCGGCTTCGGCAGCGCGGTCGCCGAGGTGCTGGCGCAGAGCCAACCGGCGCCGATGCGTTTTATCGGCATTCAAGATCGTTTCGGCGAATCGGGACAGCCCGATGAATTGTTCGCCGAGTTCGGACTCAGCGCCGAGCATATCGCGCTGGCCGCCAAAGACGTGATGGCGGCAGCCGGCAAATAGTCGCAAGTCAACGACCGCATGAGGGAGGGTCGAAGATGCTGTTAGCTCAACGGATGAGTCGCCTCGGCACCGAGACGGCCTTTGAAGTACTGGCCAAAGCACGCGCCCTGGAAGCCAAGGGACAACAAATCGTGCACCTGGAAATCGGCGAGCCCGATTTCGACACGCCCGCGCACATCAAGGAAGCGGCGAAGAAGGCGCTGGACGACGGCTTCACTCACTACGGGCCAAGCGCCGGTTTGCCCGAGTTGCGCGCGGCGCTGGCCGCCGACGCCGGCAAACGGCGCGGCATCGAGTTGACGCCCGACATGGTGGTGGTGACGCCGGGGGCCAAGCCGATCATGTTCTTTTCCATTCTGGCCGTGGCCGAGGAAGGCGACGAGATCATCTATCCCAATCCGGGGTTTCCGATCTACGAAAGCGTGATCAACTTCATCGGCGCCAAGCCGGTACCGGTGCCGCTGCGCGAGGAAAAGAATTTTTCCTTCGACCCGGAAGAACTGATCAGCCTGATCACGCCGAAGACGAAAATGATCATCCTCAACAGCCCGCATAATCCGACCGGCGGCGTGTTGTCCAAGCAGGATCTGGAAACCGTCGCCGAAGTGGCCGGCGATCGCGGCATCTGGATTCTCACCGACGAGGTCTACATCAATTTCCTTTATGAAGGAAAATTCGAGACGATCAGCAGGCTCAAAGACATGATGGAGCAGACGATCATCCTCGACGGTTTCTCGAAAAGCTACGCGATGACCGGCTGGCGCATCGGCTACGGCATCATGCCGCCGCGGCTGGCCGAGCACCTGACGCGGATGCAGACCAACTCCAACTCCTGTACCAACACCTTCGTGCAACGCGCCGCGCTGGCCGCCGTCGAAGGGCCGCAAGAGCCGGTGGCGGAAATGGCCGCCGCCTTTAAAGAACGGCGCGACGTCATCGTCGAAGGCCTGAACAACATCGAAGGCATCAGTTGCCTGAAGCCGAAAGGCTCGTTCTACGTGTTCCCCAACATCAAGGCCACCGGTAAATCCAGCGCCTGGCTCGAAGGCTACCTGCTGGAAACCGCCGGCGTGGCCTGCCTGTCCGGCACCAGCTTCGGACGCTTCGGCGAAGGTTACCTGCGCTTTAGCTACGCCAACAGCGTCGAGCAAATTAAAATCGCGCTGGAGAAAATCGACGACGCCCTGCGCAAACTTTAACGAAACGCGGGCGTCCGTTTTTATGTGAGGGAGTCATGCGTACCAAGAGAATATTTTGGTTAATGCTCGCGTTGGTATTGTGTCTGGCGGTCGTTGCCGGCGGTTGCGGCAGCGACAAAACAACCGCTTCGATTTACACCGCCGACGACGACGATGACGACGACAACGATAACGATGACAACGACGATAACGACGATAACGACGACGACGACGATAACGACGACAACGACGATGACGACGACGATGACGACGATGACGATGACGACGACACGGTCACCGAAAACACCGCCTGGGAGGACATGCGCCTGGGCGAAGCGGAAATCGCGTCGGCGAATTTTTCGACCGCGTTGGTTTATTACCGCGAGGCCATCACCAAGCTGGAAGACGCCGATCCGGACAACGACGGCCCGGTCGAAGAACTTGACCTCGACCGTTGCCGTTACGCGCAAGCCTGGCTGCTGTTTACCATTCCACTGGGCATCGCCGATGCTTTCCTCGGCGACCTGCTCGGCGCCGACGACCTGGAAGAAATGATGCTCGACCAGCTCGGCATCGACGACGCGGAAGAGCTGCCGACCGATCTGATCACCGTTTACCTGCTCGAAATCATTTTGCCGTACATGGATCAGGCGATTGAATGGCTCGACCAGGCGCGGCAGAATCCCGACCTCGAATACCGCCTGCCGCAAATTAAAATCATGCTGTTCGGCCACGCCATGCGCATTCCGCTGGAGTTGACTGACGACCTCGGCGAGCACGATCTCGGCGAGGCGAATCTGGTGTCGGCGATCTTCCACCTCGCCCGCGGCGCGGCGCGGATGCTGGCGGCCAACAACATCGACACCGGCGCGCCGAACATCGACGCCTGGCTTTATATGATCCGCAGCGGCGAATGGACGTTGATTCTGGATTTGATGGATGAGTTCCCCGGCTTTCTCAGCGTACACAACCCGGACGACCCGCCCGGCATCGACGGCTTCGCGCTGCTTAGCGGCGGCAAAGACGACGTCGTCGCGGCGCTGGCGGCGTTGACCGACGACAACGACGGTGACGGCTATACCTGGCTCGACGACAACGGCACGCCCGGCGATCCGAGCGACGACTTTATCGATCCGGCGGAAGTCGGCGACGACCTGCTCGACGCGCTGCGGCTGGAAACCGACGATCAGACCGACGACATTCTGCGCTGGCAGGACGACAAGCTGTCGTTCAACGTCGAAGTTGACGGGCAGCCGGCCGGTTCGCTGCTTATCGACCTGATCGTCGGTGCGTTGATCGCCCTGGCCGATAATCCGTTGCTGGATGATCTGCACCGTTCGCTGGCCGGCGACTACCCGCCCGAGACCAGCAGCGGCGACGGCATCGACAACGACGTCGGCATGGGCTCGTCGTCCGCGCTGACCGCCACGACATTGACCGACTCAACCGCCGCCTGGACGCCGGGCGCGCTCGTCGGTTGGACGCTCAACCCGAACATTAATCAAGCCGCCGAATTCGACACGCTGTGCCTGTTTACCATCGTCGACAACACGGCCAAGACGATCACCGTCGAGGGCGATATGACCGAAGTCGCCGCCGCGGGCGACACCTACAGCATCGGCGACGGCGTTGTCGACGACCGCCCGCTTGATGTTTCTTGGATTATGCAATTGCTCGCCGCGCGTTACATTCCCGCCGACGCGACGGTCGGCCTGTACCTGGCGGCGCTGTTCGACAACGACCCCGGCCTGCGTTACTGGATGCCGCTATGGGACGAAGACCATGCACACCCGAGCTTCGCGCCCTTCGTCGTCGACGACACCGAAAGCTACATCGACAACAACAGCAACGGGCAGTGGGATCCGGGCGTCGACACGTTGATCGACGCGGCGCACACCTTCGGCAGTCAGAGCTACCCGGCCGACGGCAACTACCAACCGATTTACTTTTTCTTCCCCGAAGCCACCTTCGGCGAAACATTGACCTACGGCGGCGGGCTCGCCGAATGGCACCCGACCGACGCACTCAACGCGATCGTTTCCGCTGTGCTTGATCTGTTCGACGAGGAGGTACAGCCATGAAACGCCTGCTGCCGCTGCTGCTGATGATTTTGCTGGTCGCCTGCCTGCCCGAAACAACTATGCACGAAGGCGCGGTCGACGGCGACGCCGATCGCAACCAACCCGCCGACCAGGCGTCCCCCGCGCGGATGCACGCCGGGCGCGCCGACACAGTGTTTCCCAAGTCGCCGATGCCGCAGCACCTGACTGTGCTCGACGGCCACGTATTGTCGGTGCCGATGAAGCTACTGATGGTTTCGTTGCAAGGCGTGCTGGCCAAAACCGAACCACGCTTGTATTTCCATCCGAGCATCTTGAACTCCTACGACCCCGCGCACGAAGAAGAAGTACGCTGGTTGAACGAGATGGAAACCAAGTGGGACGTGACCAGCGAAACGGCGAGCGACCCCTGGGCGGTGTTCGATTCGTTCGTCGACGAGATCGAAGGCTACATCGTTTACGATCCGGACGTGCCCCAGACGGTCAACCTCGCCACCACGTTGGCGGGTCTGGAAAACGCGGTCATCGCGCACCCGGATTTGATCGCCGACCTCAACGCGCGCGGATTGACGGCGGTGATGGATCTGCGCGGGCAGTTCGTCGACAACGTCGCGCTGTACACCTGGGCCTTTGACGAAGTGTGGCCCGAGGCGAATCAGACGATCGTCGCTTTTCTCGACGACAATTCGTACCCGTTGCGCGATTACCTGGTCGCCAACAATATTTTCGTTTTCCAACTCGATCCGCACCATTACGCCGAACGGCCGCTGCTGGAAACGATTCTATCTACGATGCCGGCCAACATTCCCATTCTCGGCTGGCCGCTGGACGAACTGCTCGGCGTGATCATTTTTTCGCAACACGGCAAATTCCACATTGCGACCGACCACGTGTCCAACCTCAGCGCGCATTCGGGTCTGCCGCGACCGGAATTATCGCAAACGCACATCACCGAATGGCCGGAAGTGGAGAACAAAATTCACATCGCCTTCGCCTACACCGACGGCGATTCGATCGCCTACATGAACCGCTGGATGGCCGACTGGTGGGATGATCCGGCCTTCGACACGCTGCCCCTGGGTTGGGAAATTTCCGCCAACCAGGTCGACCTCGGACCCGACGTGATCGGCTACTTTTACGACCGGCTGACCGAGAACAACGTGATCATCGGCCCGGCCTGTGGCATCGGTTATATCTACCCCAGCCACTACCCCGACCTCGATGCGTTCCTCGCCTTGACCGACGAGTACATGCAGATGGCCGACATGCGCACGATCTGGTTGATCAACGACGACCTGACTTTGCCCGACGACATCGCCAACCAGTACGGCGAAGTCCTCGACCTGCTCGGCATCTTCATCGACTACTGGCCCAACTCGGACAAAGGCTGGTACATGACCAGCAACGGCACGCCGGTATTGCGCAGCCACTACGTTTACCTCGTTGGTCCGGAGCAGATCCCCGGCATCCTTGACGACGCGGCAATCGAAAAAGAATTTTTGTATCCCGACATGCCGACTTTCGTGTTCATCGGCGTCAACGGCTGGGGCACTTCCCCGACCTACCTCAAGTCGCTGGTCGACGAACTGGACGACCGTTACCTCGTGTTGCGCCCCGACGCGATGTTCGCTGCAATGCGCACCGCCGCAGAAAAAGGTTGGTTGCCTTAATAAGAGGTCAAGAAAAAGTATGCTATGGTCGATAAGTTTCTAAACCGGACGAACAAAGCGAGTTGAGCATGACGTTTAAACCCATCGACGCAAGCAACGAACAGCGTTTCGGCGAAACCGCCATTTTGCTTTGCGGCTTCGCAGCACAGGAACTGAAACCCATTCGGGATCTGCTCGACGCGCTGGGCATTGTCGATGTGAAAATCATTCCGTGCACCGAGGGAATGCTGGCTCAGACGGTGGGCGAAGCGCTGTCCGATCCGGCGCAGGGTCTGCCGGCGCCGCCGGAAAAGCTGCCGCGGGTGATGATTCTCTCCGGCCTGACCAACGAACTGTTACACGCGTTGCTCAACAATTATTCCGCAACCAAACTGCCGCGGCCGATCTTCGCCGCCGCCACGCCGGAAAGCGTGAAGATGCCGCTCAAGCAACTGCTGGTGGAACTGCTCGCCGAGCACAAGATGATGCAGAACCGCAAAGGCTGATCGCGTTTCCCCTACCTTTTTATTTGATCAATACGCGCGTTGAACGATGAAGCGCGCCAGTTCGCGCAGGGCGTCGGCTTTGTCGTCCATGCCTCCGAGGGCGGCAAGCGCTTCGTCGAGCAGCGTTTGCAGCAGCTCGCGCGCGCCGTCGAGGCCGAGGCGGTCGACATAGGTGGTTTTGCCCTGGCGGGCGTCGGAGCCGACCGGCTTGCCGAGTTTTTCCTGATCGGCGACCACGTCGAGCACGTCGTCGGCGACCTGAAAAGCCAGGCCGATTTTTTCGCCGTAGACAGTCAGCCGCGCGAGCGTTTGCTCGTCGGCGCCGGCAACCAGCGCACCGTTGCGCACGGCGGTGATCAACAGCTTGGCCGTCTTGGCGTGTTCCATGAATTCCAATTCGTCGTCGTCGGCGTGGCCGCGTTCGGTGTAGATCATGTCGAGGCTTTGTCCGCCCATCGTGCCGGCCCAGCCGATGGCGTGGCTGGTTTCGGCGATGATCCGCGCGGCGACGGTGGCGTCGATTTTTCCCTGCACGGCTTGGTCGGCCATAATTTCATAAGCCCAGGTGAGCAGCCCGCAACCGGCCAGCAGCGCCTGCGCTTCGCCGTAAACGACATGGTTGCTCGCTTTGCCGCGGCGCAACTCATCGTTGTCCATCGCCGGCAGGTCGTCGTGAATCAAGGTGTAGGTGTGAATCATCTCCAGCGTGCAACCGTAGGTCAGCGCAAGGTCGGCGTCGCCGCCGCAGGCTTCGGCCGCGGCCACGCACAACAGCGGGCGTACGCGCTTGCCTCCGGCCAACAGCGAATATTCCATCGCTTCTTTAACCAACGCGAAAGGACCGGGATCGGCGGCGGTCAGCTCGCGCAGTCGTCGTTCGGCTTTTGCCCCGCCTTCGTTCAAATAGGTTTTGATCTCCACGGCCATCGCGTTCCTATTCGTCGGTGTCGTCGTCGCCTTCTTCGATGATCACCTGGAAGATGTTCGATTCCAGCGATTTGGTGCAGCCGTCGGCGTGTTCGGCGAAAACCCGGAACCGTAAGAAACAGAAATCCTCTTCGCAGACTTCCGCGCCGGTGAAACTGCGCAGGTAGCGGTAATCGTCGGCTTCGGTGCGCACCATGTCGAGGGTTACGCCGGCGTATTGGCCGTTGGTGTAGTAAAGCTGGGCGTAGACCCGCTCCAACTGGCGGTTGACCTTCTTGGATTTGAAGCGCACGTACAGTTCGTAGTGGCTGTCGGCGTCGCCCGTTTCCGGGTAGGCCTGGGGGTACTCTGCGAACGACGGGCAGTCGTCTTCGTCGTCGTCGTCGGCTTCGCCGCAGGCGAGCGTCAAGCCGACCAGCGCCGTCAGCGCGAGCAGCAACCATAGCCATTTACGCATGGGACACCTCCCTTGCCGGCAATCGTTAATCCTTCGCCAGCCAGGCGATGATTTCCGGGAACACTTCTTCGGCGACGTCGCGGCCGACCAGAATCGTCATGTGGCCGTACTCGCGTTGGTGACCGAAGTTTTTGCCGAGGCCGACGAATTTTTTTTCGCGGCTGCCGCAGGCTTCGTAAGCGGACTGAACCGACTTGAAACCGGCGGTGCCGTCTTTTTCGCCGACCATAAACAGCGTCGGCGTGTTGATGTTGCGCATTCCTTCGAGCATGTCGCGACCGTCGTCGTCGAGGTAGTGACCGTGCTTGACGAAGCGGGCGAAGTCGGCCAGCAGCGATGACGGCAGTTGGTCCTGGCAGTTGACCGCCGACAGCGTAAACACGCCGGGGGCCAGGTTGATGTTGCCGCTGACCAGTTGCAGCGGACGGAACCATTCAAACAACGGCGCCACGCTTTGTGTCAGCGTGCGCAGCGGCACGCCGGGGATCAGTTTGAGCAACGGCTTGAGCACGTGCGCCGGGCGGTAAAAGTGAAATTTCGCCGGGCTGGCCAGGATGACGCAGCGTTGGATTTTCTGGGCCAGTTCGCCCTGCAAAAAGGCGTAGGCGATCATCCCGCCCATGCTGTGGCCGACCCAGTGAATGCGGTCGGCGCCGGTCAGTTGCCGCACCTTTTCCACCGCGGCGGGCGCGTCGTAACGGTAGTGGTCGGACAGGATCCAATCGAGCGGCTTGTCGGCGCCGGGGCCGCCTTTTTCACTGCAGCCCGCACCGCGCAGATCGAGCAGAAAGGTCGGATGCCCCTGTTCGGCCAGGGTGCGCGCCATGCTGATGCGTTCGCCGAGATCGAAGCCGTGATGGTTGCCCGACAGGCCATGGCAGCAGATGACCGGGCGCTTGAGTTTTTTGCCCGCGGGCGGACGGTATTCGTTGAGCGCCAGGTGCCAGCCGTCGTGGGTGCGGAAAAAATGGACGGCGTCGGGGCGGCGTTCGTTGCGATAAAAAAACGTGAACAGTTTGGCCGCGAGCACGTCGGCGACGGTCAATCCGCCCAGCGTGTAAAGAATAGGAAGCAACGCCATGACTTCAGTCTCCGGTATCTCGTGCGACTACTGTATCGCGCCCAGGTTTTCGTCCTCGCCCGTGTAAATGCGGCTGATGGAATGGCTGCCGGAATTGGCCACGAAGACCAGGTCTTCGGTGAGTTCGTTTTGATACGGGAACGTGACGACGCCTTCGGGGATCATGCCGACCGGGATCGGGGCAACGCCAACCCGCGTGCGAAGGCGGAAATAGTCGCCGTCGGAAGTGTGATGGTCGCCTTCACGGATGAAGAACGACAGGTGTCCCTTGTCGGACAAGTAGGTCTGGCCGGTGTATGCCCGGTTGACCTGTACGCCGCTGCGGCTGCCGCTGACGCGCCAGGAGTCGTCGGACTGATCGTAGACGGCGATCCAGATTTCATCGCGGGTTACGCAGTCGGCGGTTTCGATGTTTTCCATCGTCGGATCGCTCAGCCATCCTTCGTCGTGGAAGGTGGGCGGATCGGCGGCCGACCCGCAGGCGCGGCGGTACTCGGTGAAGAAGTAATAAACGTAGCCGTCTTCGCTGGAGATAAACGCCAGCGAGCCGTCGGTGGAAACGCCGATGCCGTTAAGCGCCATCGGGAAGGTGATTTCGTCGTCGGTCTCGCGCCAGACATCGGTTTCGATCAGGTGCAGTTGCGGCGGGTCAATGTTAAGCACGAACAGCATTTCGCCATCGCGGCTCTCGGCGATGCGCCGCGGCATCCCGCCGAGATCGACTTCCACATCGAGCAATTCGCGGCGCGCGGCGTTAACCACACGCAATTTGCCGTCCCGGTCGACGACAAAAACCTGCTCGCCGTCATTGCTGACCTGCAAATCAACCGGCACGGCGGGCAGATCAACCGCGCCGATCTGTGCCATCGCGGAATGATCCCACACCAGCAGGCGGCTGTTGTCCGGATCGGTCAGCCAGACCTCATGCCGCTCGTCCCACGCGTCGGGCACGACTGCTTCGTAGGTCTGCAGGTCGTAGCGCACCGGCACGATTGAAATGCGCGCACTGCGCAGTTTCAGATCGAGCTTCTCGACTTCGTACGGATACGTCGGTGAGACGCTGCGCAGGTTGTCCAACCAGGCGTCGGTCACGTACATCAGACCGCCGGTCGGCGTAATCGCGATGTCCATCGGCGCCCGGCCGAGCCAGATGGCGTTTTCTTCCAGCGGGTTGCCCTGGTGCTTTTTAACAATGTCGAAGCCGAGGGTGTTCATAATCGACAGGTTGCCGCCGGCCGAGTTGATCGCGTAAAGCAAAGCGCCGTCTTCTTTGAGGGGCAACGGCTGAATCACCATCTCGGTCGGACCGAAGAAATTGATCGGTGATTCGTCGTAGTCGTAGCCCTCGCCGCCGCAAGCCAGAAACAGCGACAATCCCAGCGCGAGGATCGCGATTGCGATTTTTACGGAATCGCCCATATCACCTCTTTCGTCCGCGCATCCATCAGCGTCAGGTTGTGATCGTAAAAATTGGCGGTCAGCGCATAAACCTGACCGGGATTTTCGGGATTCTCCACGAACGCCAACGCGTAAGGCCCGTCGCCGACGCGCAGCACTTCCAGCAGCGTCCCGGTGGTAGCCTCGAAAACGAACACGTTGTTGGAGTCAAAATTGGTCGCCCATACTTCCGAGCCGTCGGGCGTCACCGCGACCGCCGTGGGGCCCAGGTCCATCGGCAGCAGCTTGAGCACCGCCTGGTCGGGGTAAAGCGGAAGCTTGTCGGTATCGACCATCAGCAGCGAGCCAGGGTTGCGGGCGGCGACGAACATAAAGCTGCCGTCGGGTGTAAAGGCCAGGCCGCGGTTGTCGTAGCCGGTGATGCTCAGCGTATAGCCGGCGTCGAAGCTGGTGACGTACGAGCCGTCGGTGACGTCGAGCAACACCACCGACAACTGACTTTTGTTGGTAACGTATGCGTAACGGCCAAGCGGATCGATTTTGACGTCGTTGACGCCCCAGGACAGGGGCACGGTTTTGGCCAGTTTGCGTTGTTCGAGATCGATGATCGAGACATCGCCGGAACCGATGCAGGCGGCGAACAGCTTGCTTTCGTCGGCGGTCAGGGCCAAGCCGAAGGGCTGGCTGGAGACGCGGATGCCCTGGTCGCCGCTATCGTCTTCATCCAGATCGATGATCTTCGGCGTCGTCGGGTCGGACATGTCGTAAATCAAAATCGAATTGCGGCGGCGTTCGGCGACGTAAGCCAAGCTGCCGTCGGCGGTGATCACCATCTGACCCAAGTAGGGCGTGGTCTCGATGGAGTTGACGACGCACTCGTCGCGGTAGGCCAACGCGATGCGCATGTCGATCACGGTGATACGGCCGACTTTGTCTTGCGAAAGGTCGAAATTAGCGCTGGTTACGTAAACGTAGGGCCAGCGGACGGCGATGCCGACAGGGTTGTCGAAAATGCCGCCCTCGCCTTCGTATTCCGGCTCTTCTTCGCAGGCGCCGACCGCCAGCAGAAGCAGCACAGCGAGTAGTATCCAGCAAGCCCGGTTCACGTTGTTTCCTCCGGTAAAGGAGCGCATCTTACTTTGCCGCCCCGGCCAAGTCAACGTTCGGCAGTCGGGGCGATGCGAACGTTTTCACAAATTAAATCATGAAACTCCAGCGCGGTTTCGTCGGTCCAGTCCAACGGCGCGGCCATTTGCAGCGTCCAGAGGTCCCGACCCTCCTTAATAAGGTAGATCCAGACGAAGTGCGTCACCAGTTCGGCATAAACGCCTTTGACCTCGCGCCCGGCGATCACAACGCGTACGTAGATCGGTTCGCCGGACATCTGATTTTCCACTTTTGTGTAGATCTGGCGCAGGATTCTATCGACATCGCCGCCGCGGCGGTGCAGCACCAGCACGCCCGGCGAGGTGCGCGAGGGCGGATCAGGGCGGAAGGCGACAGTGCCGCCTTCGTCGAAGCGCTTCATCGACGCGGGCAGCTTGATCGTCAGGCCGTAAACATCGTGTTCGGTCAGCCGGCTGAAATCGTCGGACCGCAGGGTCGTCGCGCCGACGCAGCCGGTCAGCGCCAAGAGCAGTAAAACGGCCAATCCGCGCCGCATCACGGGTTCCTCACTTTGCGCCGGTATTGGCGGACCGCACGATTGTGCTCGGCCAGCGTCGCGCTGAACACGTGCGCCCCGGCGCCGTCGGCGACAAAATACAACCAATCGCCTTGGGCCGGCGACAACACCGCCGCCAGCGCCGAAGACTGCGGGTTGCAGATCGGCCCGGGCGGTAGTCCCGTGTACACGTAGGTGTTGTACGGATGATCGGTGCGCAGATGGCCTGCAGTCAGATTGCCCGTGTACTTTTCGCCAAGGGCGTAGATCACCGTCGGGTCGGCCTGCAGACGCATCTTTTTGTTCAGCCGGTTGAAAAACACGCGGGCGATCTGCGGCCGCTCGGGCGCATAGGCCGTTTCCTTCTCGATGATGCTGGCCAGGGTGACGATCTGCAGCGGCGAAAGCTGCGATTTTTTCGCCGGTTCGGCGAAACGTTCGTTCCACACCAGGAAAAATTGCCGCACCATCCGTTGCAGCATCGTCTTGGCGTCGTCGCCGCGTTCGTAGGAATAGGTTTCCGGATATAAAAAGCCTTCCAGCGACGGTGCGGGTACGTCCAGGGACGCGCAGAACTGCGGATCGCGGATCAGTTTCGCCGCCAGCCCGTTCGGATCGAGTCCCGTTGCGGCCAGATCGGCGGCCACTTCGGCGGCGGTCGTCCCCGGCACGACCAAAAACGCGCGCATTACCCGGCGGCCCTGCACGAGTTGTTCGAGCACTTCCCGCATCGGGCGACCGTAAGACACGGCGTACTCGCCGGCCTGAATTTTACCGGCAACGCCGCGACGCCGCGCAAGCAGTTCGAAGCCTTTGGCGTCGGAAATCACCTGCGCTTGTTCCAATTGCCGCGCCACCTCGCGCAGGCCGCTGCCGCGCTTGATGATCACCATGGCTGCGCCGCCGTCGGCGACGGCGGGAGCATCGCGCCAGAGATAGGAAGTCACCACCACCACGGCAAACACGCCCAGCAGCACTACAAGCAGCAGGCCGGCAAGCAGGCGGATCAGTATTTTCCCCGCGGGTTGGGTGGAAGGTTGTGCGATCATAGGCGGATCATAGCGTCAAAAGAGGCCCTTGTCACAGGGCTAGTTACCGCCGGCGAGTAGAAAAGCGAAGATGAAGTAAGTGTAAAAGGCGAAGGTGCAGCCGCCGAGGATCATGTGCAACATCCGGCGCAGGTTCGAATGCGCCAGCCAACCGGTCAACGCGCCGCCGAACACCAGCGAAATTTCCAGCGTCAGCAGCATCGCCAGCATCACGGGCCGCCCGGCCGCCGCCAGGATCGCCCCGTACATTACCAGGATCCAGAAGAAGATAGCCGGCGGGGTGGCGTACTTGTGAATCAGCCGCAGCGTCGTGTTTTCTTTCAACGCCAGCTTGAGCAGGCCGGTGATCGTGATGCCTAAAATCAACAAGTAGGACAAAACGATCAAACCGTAAAAAATTTTGATCACATTAATCATCCAAGGTCTCCTGCTATCAATAACATATGGGCTGACGGAGAGGTAGCATAACGTAGGAGACATTAAAAGAAAAGCGAAGAAAAATCGAACGAAATCAAAACAATACCAGTCCTTTCCCGTTGCCCGGCGGGGTTGTTTTTACGGCGTCGCGCCGGTTTCGGCGGTTATTGCCGCAAAAAATGATGCACTGCATCACTTGCCAGACAACGTAAATCGGATACAATCAGCCCAACGTCATACAGCAAGCAAACGCTTTTCCGACAAGAGGTGGACGATGGGACGCATTAATGATCTGAAGAACATGCTTTCCGAAAAACGCGTGGGCTTTTTAATGGACGAGGTGATGACCGGTGAGCACGAATTCGAACCGGGGCACGGCGAGCCGGGCAAAAAATTCATGGAGTTCCGTGTCACCTGGGGGCCCAAGCGCCTCGGCGAGTTCGCCAATCCGATCGGCGGTAAATTCATGTACAACGATCTTTACGGTTACGTCGACATCGAGGGCTTGTGCCAAAACGCGCCGGTCGAGGGCTCGCTCGAACTGCTGTACTTTTCCGAGGGCAAAATCCGCTACTCCTTCGACTTCGAAGTCGACGGCACTCCCTATCACTTCATCGGGGAAAAGCGCGACATCCGGCCCTGGAACCTGCACCGCACCCACACCACGTGCTATGGCGAGTTGATCGACACCAGCACCGGCGAAGTCGTCAGCCGGTCGGTCACCCACTTCCGCCTGCACACCGCTCCCGCGTTCATGGCGAGCATGCGCTTGGGCTAGTTTCTTATTCGCAGGGAGCTACATCGTTAGAAGTTGAAGATATCCTGCAGGTCGATGCGTACTTCTTCGCTGTCGGGTTCCACCTCGATGTCTTTGGTGACTTCCATGCCCTGGTCTTTAATCATCACCTGATAAGCGCCGGGCGACAGATCGAACAGCGCGCCTTGCTGGCTTTCGGTGGTTTTGCCCTGCTCGTCGACGCCGGGGATGGTGATCCGCACGTTGTCGATGATCGTCGGCCCGACGGTCAATACCAGGCGAACCGGATTGCCGGCCGCGGGCTCCATCACCGTGGCGCCCTCGTCTTCCGGCGTTTCCATTACCGTGGCGCTTTCGTCTTCGGCGGGTTGTGCGAGAACGGTCGGTTCGGCGGCTCCGGCGGTGGGGAACGACGGCTCGGCGGCTGCCGTATGGGGCGGTTCGGCGATGACGGTTTGATCGTCCGGTCCGGCTTTGGACAAATGCCGCAGGGCCAATTCGGCGGCGCTGCGTACCGTTTTGAGTTTCGACTTCGCCGCTTTGCGCAACGCCGGTTCCGCCGATTTATCTTTCAGGCGGCCCAGCGCATTGGCGGCGGCGACTTCCAACTTTTCATTGCCTTTGCCTAAACCGAGGAACCCTTTTTTCGTTTGCAAAACCTCGCACAGTCCGGTCACCACTTCGGGGCCGCCAATCTGGCTGAGGCTGCGCACCGCCTGTTCCTCGACCTCCGGCCCGGCGTATTGGGCGAAGGGACCCTTACCGTGCAACAACTCCAACAAGGCGGGTACGAGACCTTTGCTCTTGTTCGCGCCCATATCGATAACACATTGTTTGAAGAATTCAGCTTCGTACTTAAATGACGACAGCCCTTCCAGCACCTTGTTTTCAGCGGCGGGTCCGCCGATTTTGAGTAACGCGTCGAACGTGGCCCTGACGACGGCCATGTTTTCATGGGTGATGAAAGGCATGATCTTGATGACGCTGCGCACGTCGCCGATGACGCCGATAACGCGGATGATCGCGGCGCGGAAGCGGTCGTCCATGTCTTCGCCGAGTTCGATGTACAATTCGTTGAGCGCCGGCTGGCCGATTTCCATCAAGATTTCGGCGGCCGAGTCGAGCACCCATTGGTCGTCGGTGGTGTAGATCAGATCGATCAGATCGGGCACGGCTTTTTTACCGATCTGACCGAGCAGGTCGATCGAGGCGATCTTCGTTTTTTCGTTGTCTCCTTCAAGCTGGTCGATCAATTTGGCGATCGTCGCCGGATTGGCGATGTTGCTGATGGCGCTTTCGGCCCGCCGTTGCATGGCCGAGCCGGCATTGGCCTTCGAGGCGCCGCCCTCGAAGGATTGAATGACCTTCATCGCCTGATCGTAGTCGCCCTTGGCGATGTGAACCTGCGCCGATTTTTCCAGGCTTTTGGCCAGAGCGGTGTAGACCTGCGGATCGTTTTCGCGGGCCAGTTGATCGGCCATCATGTCGCCGACCTCGCTGTGCAAACCGTACAACGTGTAATCGACGGCTTTGTCGGCAATCTGCGTAAACGCCCGCGCGCCGAGTAGACGGCTTTTCGGGTTGTCGTCGTGCAGAGTTTGCGACAGACGCTGGATAATCTTGCTCGACATGTCTTCGTTTTTTGTATAGTGCAGGTTGGTGATCATCGTGGCCAGATCGCCGACCTTGTACAACGTATTTAAATCCAACTGCGAAATGACATTGGCTTTTTCGACCAGTTCGTCGATGTTGAGCCGGCTGAGCTTGGTGTGCAGTTCGTGGCTGATCTCGGTTTTCACAACGACGTTTTCCATCACCAATTCACGGGAAAGTCCGACGTGTTTGACGCCCTTGCGCTTGAGCGCGCGCGCAATGTTCTTTTTACCGACGATTTCCTTGGCCGGTTTGCTGAAGAATTCGAAAAAGCTTTGCAACTCGGACAGGTTAATGCCCCGCCGGACCTCGAAGGTGCGAACGTTGCGCTCGGTCAGGAAAAAGATGAACGCCTGCACGAAGTCTTTTTGCTGACTGGGCATCGATAAAATGGCGTTGTTGACCTGCAGATTGCCCTGAACATTGACGCATTCAAATCGATTGTGGGTGCGCAGCCATTTATTCAGATGCTTGCTGGACTCGTTCATGGCATCCAGCACCACCTGGTTGATTGTCGGATATTGTTGGAATTTGCCCAGGGCAGACATCAACGAGTTGAGAATATTGAGAATGGCCTGTTCTTCCTGGGCACTCAGTGCCTGTCGTTTGGAATCGCCAATGACGACACTGCCCCGCGTAGCGCCTGGTTCCATCGGATATTTACCTTTGTGAGTTGTTCCCGCGAAAATAAAAAATTTCCGTTTTGTCACTATAGTTCGGCCGTTTAGCCCCATGCAAGCCCTAATTTTTCTAAATTTCGAATGAGTACTTTAATCAGCTTCTTTTGGCACCCAAAAAAATAGTAAGTGAATAAAACAATCGTTCCGATAAAATACAATGGAATAAGGGTTATCGGCATAAACGAAAGGCGAATATCCATCATTTCGGTTGACAAAGGCCCACTGTCTAACGCCAGACGCCTGTGCTTTCCCTTTATTTTCGGGATGTTAGCGCTGGTGTGTCTGTCGGTTGCGGTGCAGCCGGCACAAGCCGACGATTTTCGTGTTTTCGTGCTTAATTCCTATCATCCGGAATACATCTGGGCCGAAGGCGTCGTCACGGCGATCAAAGACGAATTTTCACAAAGCGACCTGAATTACGAATTGTTCTTCGAATACATGGACACCAAACGCTTTTACGGTGAGGAATACCTCGAACAACTCAGTTCCTTTTTATTCAACAAATACAAAGATTTTCATTTTGACGTCATCATCGCCGCCGACGAAAACGCCATTCATTTCATGTTGGAACATCGCGACCGGTTGTTCCCTGGAATTCCGTTGGTTTTCAGCGGCTTAAACTATTACGAACCCGAGGCATTCGCCCATCTGAGCCATTACACCGGGCAGGTCGAGGTTATTGATATCGAACCCAACCTTGAACTGGTGCAGCGCCTGCATCCCGACGTGAAAACCGTTTACTACATCAGCGACAACACGGTATCCGGCCGGAACCTGCAGCGCATCACCCGCGAAGCCGAGCATCTCTTCCCTGAGTTGGAAATCCGCTACCTCGACGGCACCCAACTTTCCTTTGCCGAGTTGCAGGATCAACTACGGAAATTACCGCCGAATAGCGTCGCAATGCTTGGCATCTGGCTGCGTGACCGCAACGGCGTTTACTTTCCGCGCGAACAAGCGGTGCCGGCGATTTCGCAGGCTGCCAATGTCCCGGTTTACGGCGTGGGCGAAATGTGGCTGGGCTACGGCATCGTCGGCGGCAAACTCGACGCCGCCGCTTTTCAGGGCGAACGTGCCGCCAAGTTGGCGATCAAAATTTTACGCGGCACACCGGCGAGCCAACTGCCTGTGCAATTGAAAAGTCCCAATAAATACATGTTCGATAACGCTCAGCTTGAACGCTGGGGCATCGATCAAAGTCTGTTGCCCGCCGGCAGCATCATTATCAACCAGCCGCCGTCTTCCTTTATCACCAAAAACAAAAAATGGCTTTTGTTGGCGCTGGCCTTTTTGTTGTTGCAATCGTTGATCATCGTCGCGTTGATCATCAACACGACACTGCGCCGCCGCACCGAAGCAGCTTTGCGCGAGAGTGAGAGCCGCTTTCGGCAACTGGTCGAAACGATGAACGAAGGCATCGCCGTGCAAGACGGCAACGGCGTTTTGATCTATGTCAACGACCGCATTTCTGAAGTGATGGGTTACCGGAAAGACGAGTTATTGAACCGGCCCCTGGCCGAATTTTTCACTGACGAAGGTAAAAAAATCTTCTATGAACAGATCGCCAAGCGACATCGCGGCGTGATCGAGCGATACGAGATTGCGTTTCCCAACAAAGCCGGCGAGTTGGTACAAGCTTTGGTTTCACCGCAAATCTTGTACGACGAAGAAGGAAATTATCAAGGCAGCCTGGCGGTGATTTCCGACATCACCCAATGGCGTCGGGCCGAAGAAGACCGGCAGAAACTTGCTTCGGTCATCGACAGCAGCAACGAGTTCATCGGGCTGGCTTCGTTGGACGGAAAGATCCAGTACATCAACGCGGCGGGACGTCGACTGCTCGGACTGGACGAGGACGAAGACGTCACGCATAGAATGTTTTCCGACTTTGCTCCGAGCGACGACTACGAATTCGTCACCCAGGCGATGCTGCCGACACTGATGCAAGAAGGCGCTTGGCACGGCGAGAACAAACTGCAAAATCTCGGCACCGGCGAAGTGATCGAATTGGAGATCAATGCCTTCTTACTGCGCAGCTCGCGCACCGGTGAACCGACCGGTTTCGCCGCGATCATGCGCGACATCTCCAAGCGCAAACAGTCCGAGCGAAAACTACGCGCCAGCGAGTCCAAGTACCGCACGTTATTCGACACGTCGCCCGAGTCGATTACCCTAATCGGTTTGGACGGAAAGGTGATCGCGATCAACAAAGCCGGCGAGGCGCTGGCCGGCAAACCTCGCGAAGAGATGATCGGCGTCGACTTTACCAAGCTCAACACCCTGCATGAGCAAGATCTCCCGTCGATGGTGGGAGCGTTCGGCAAATTGCTTAACGACGAGCATGTACCGCCCTTCGAACTGCAGGTCATTCCGGTAGGCACCGGCCAACCACGTTGGATCGAAGTGTTTGCCTCGTTGGTGCGTCGTGGCGACCAGACGGAAGCGATTCAGGTTATCACCCGCGACATTCAGGAAGCCAAAGAAGCCGAATTGCGCCGCATCGACCTGGAAGCGCAATTGCAGCAATCGCAAAAGTTGGAGGCCATCGGTCGCCTGGCCGGCGGCGTCGCCCATGACTTCAACAACATCCTTACCGGCATTGAAGGATATGCTGAATTGATCTTGCGCACGATCGAACCGGCGGATCCGATCTACGATGAGATTCAGGAAATCAAACAGGCCGCCGATCGCGCGGCGATGTTGACCCAACAGTTGCTGGCGTTCAGCCGCAAGCAGGTGATTTCGCCGAAGATCATCAACCTGAACCGCGCTATCGAAAACTCGATGAACATGTTGCGACGGATTATCGGCGAAGACATCGATTTCCAATTCAAGCCGCAGCCCGGCATCGGCAACATCCTGATCGACCCGGGGCAAATCAACCAGGTGCTGGTCAACTTGACGGTCAACGCCCGCGATGCCATGCCCGACGGCGGCCGGTTGATCATTCAAACCTCGGCCCAAACCTTCGACGAAGCCGCAGCGAGGGACAACCCGGAGATCAAACCCGGCCGTTACCTGTCATTGGCGATCGCCGATACCGGTACGGGCATCGACGAAGAAACGAGCAAGCATATCTTCGAGCCGTTTTTCACGACCAAAAACAAAGACCAGGGCACCGGCCTTGGGCTGGCCACCGTCTACGGCATTGTCAAACAGAACAACGGCGTCATCGAACTCGACTCGCGTCCCGGCGAAGGCACGATCTTTACCTTGTACTTCCCGGCGGTCGACCGTGAAGCCGAGCCGGCACCGATCTCCGCGACCGACGAGCAACTCGCCGGCAACGAAACCATCTTGCTGGTCGAAGACGAACCGGTGGTGCGCGAGCTGGCCCGCAAAGTGCTGCAAGACCAGGGGTACCAAATCATTACCGCGGGCAGCGGCGGCGAAGCCTACCTGCTGGCCCAACAAAACATCGCTGAAATCGACATGCTGATTACCGACGTCATCATGCCCAACATGAACGGCAAGCAACTGTACGACCGGATTAAAAAATTGAAGCCGCAACTGAAGGTGCTGTTCGTTTCCGGCTACACCGAAGACGTCATTGCCAACCACGGTGTATTGGAAGAAGGCACCAACTTTTTACAAAAGCCGTTTTCCATCGAAGACCTGTCGCGCCGGGTGCGAAAAACCCTCGATTCCTGAGCACCGCCGCAACACCTGCCCAATTGGCCCCTGCATTAAGAATGTGTAGTATCGTCATGCAACCCGTGAGAGGAGAGCGTGATGATGCGAAAAACATCCCGGTTGTTCTTGCTTTGCCTGTTGCTGCTGGTCCTGCTTCAACCCGCCGCCTGCAACGACGATGATGATGACGACAACAACGACAACGATGACGCCACGCCCGGCGACGATGATACGGTCGACGACGACGATGACAACGACGACAACAATGACAACAACGACGCACCGGTGGAATACGATTACGACGTACCGGTCAAGTCGACCTCGCCCTGGCCGATGTTCCGCCGCACCAGCCGCAACGACGGGAGCAGCCCGATCACGCCGGAAGCCAACGACCTGGACGTTTGGAAATTCCAGACCGACAAAGGCATGTTCCACGCGCCGGTTATCGACGAAGACGGCACGGTGTACATGGGCAGCGCCGACACGTACTTCTACGCGATTAATCCCGACGGCACCGAAAAATGGCGCTTCGCCACCGGCGAAATCGTCGACTCGGCCGCGTTGATCGCCGCCGACTCAACCATCTTTCTGCCCGCCGGCGACGGCTACCTCTACGCGATCGACCCCGACGGCACCGAAAAATGGCGGATGGCCGCGCTCGGCCTGGAAGGATTTATCACCTGGTGGGAAGGCCACATCACGATGGGCCCCGACGGCAACCTTTACGCCGGCAACGATGATCGCCGCCTTTATGCCATCAGCCAGGACGGCGAAATTTTGTGGACCTACCAGGTTTTCGATCAGATCTGGTCGTGCCCCAGCTTCGGCAACGACGGCATTTTGTTCTTCGGCTCCAACGATTTGATGCTGCGCTCGCTCACCCCCGACGGCGAGCGCCGCTGGACCGCGCTGACGCTGGGCCCGGTCGCTTCTTCGCCCGCGCTTAACGACTCGCGCGACCGCGTGTTCGTCGGTTCCTTCGACGGTTACGTGCATGCCTACGACGCCGCCTCGGGTGACCAGGTGTGGAAGTTCGCCGTGCGTGATCACATCTACGCCACCCCGGCGATCAGCCCGGACGGCACGATCTACGTGGGCGCCGCCGACGGCACGTTGTACGCGCTCAACCCCGATGGCTCGCTCAAGTGGGCTTTCGACACCCTCGACCCGATCCGCTCGTCCGCCGCGATCGACGGCGACGGTAACGTTTACTTCGGTTGCGGCGACGGCAAGCTTTATTCGCTCGCGCCCGACGGCAGCAAGCGCTGGTCCTTCGACACTTCCGAAGGCGACCGTAACGACCTCAACGGCCCGCCCGCCATCGGCCCCGACGGCGTGTATATCGGCGGCGAGGCCGGCGCGCTGTGGTTTGTGCCTTTCGGTTATTGCGCCGCCAACGACGACGAGCGCTGCGACACCGATCCCGCCGAAGACATTCCATCCGACGGCGCGTTACTTTACTACTACAGCGAAGGCGGTTCGTCGTACGCGACGATTCCGCGCGAGATCAATCCCACCGACGTGCTTACCTTCCGGCTGGTCGTACGGGAAACCGGCGACACCACCCGTGCCCGCATCAAAGCCGAGACGTTGAACGTGCAGCTCACGCCAAACTTCACGCACCGGGTGGAAGTGTCGGCCGACGGCAATTTCTTCAGCGTCATTCCGGAAGAGACGTTGCCGATGGAAACCGATTACGAAATCGCCATCGACGGCGACTACCTCGTCGGCGGCTGGCGGTTGGGCAACAAGTTGATCGGCGGGTCGGTCGGCGGGCAATTCGGCGAAACGTTTTCTTTCACCACCTCCGCGCCCACCGGTCATGCCTTACCCCTGATGCTCACCGCGGACGATACGACGGTGCTGCGCCTGCGCCGGATCGCCGCGCCGCAACCGCCGATGCTCACGACCTTCAACCAGATCGGCTTCGACAGCTACAACTACCTGCTCAGCATCGTGGATACGTGCGGGGCCCAATTCCATCAGATGATCATGCTCGCCGTTGAAGGCACGCCGGGCCTGGAACCGGTAACCAACATCGAGACCAAAAGCATCTTCCCCCTCAAAGGTCATTACAAAGATTCCTATTTTTCGTTGGAGGCGCAGGGCTTCACCCTCGACGTCACCGGCGTTTCCATCGCGCTCGACCTGTTCCGCATCGGCGGCTTGCTGAACCAGGATCTGACCTCCGACGCGCTGAACATTTACGCCGAAGCGACCTGCGGCAACGTCGAATTTTTCGGTCCCGTACTCAACCTGCTCGGCCTCTGCCATCCGGGCAGCGGCAAGTTGATCGTCAACGGCACCGCGCTGTTCGAACCGCACGACGGGCCGGAAGGCGCGCGCCCGCCAAAGTTGACGGTTAACAGGATTTCGCTGACCGACACCGGCGGCCTGTACGGCGGCGGCTACATTCAGGCCGACTTCGATCCCAACACGCTGCTTGCCGACGAGCACCTGCCGGTGATTCTGGTCATCAACGAAGCGCAGTGCACGGCGCCCGACCTGGCTTACGGCGTCAGCCTGGAAAAAACCGCCGACGGCGACGGTCACCTGGAAAGCGTCACGCTGCATCTGCAACCGGGCTTCGACCCGAACGGGAAAAAAGCGGTCGTTATCGTCAATCTCTATCCGGTGGCTCAGCGGTCGCTGTAGAAAGGATCTTCGTTGACCGGCAGCCGCAACCCGCACGCACCTAACTCGTTGGCCCGGCTTGGCCGGCCAGTTGTGCGCAGGCTGCTTTCGCTGGCGGCGGCGTTGGCGCTGACACGATTCGCCTGGCTGCCTTACCTGCAAACTCACGATGTGTTTCCCGCCAAGCTGGCGTTGGCGCGCGTATACTTTGTCGGCGCAATCGGAATGATTCACGTCTTGTCGGTGCTGCTGCCCTACGTGGTGACGTTGATCGCCTTCCTGTGGACATGGTGGCTGCTGGCCCGTGGCTTGCGCTATGCGGCGCAGCGTTGGGGCGGATACATTGACGATGCGCGACGCCGTCGCCCGCTCCGCCGGTGGACGGGACGCGCACTGCTGGTGTTTGCCGTGGCGCTGACGCTGCCGTCCGCCGTCGCCCTCGGCATGTCGCTAAGCTACGAAGCGCGCGGCGGTTGGCGCGGCGATTACCAACGTGTCTGCTCGCAGTGCCACACCGAATTGCGCGCGCTCAGTCGCGTGCAACCCCGGCAGGCCTGGGAATTGGTCGTGGCGCGGATGCAGGCGAAAAATCCGGAAGCCATTTCCGACGCCGACAAACAGGCGGCGCTAAACTACTTGAACGCGGTGCGCAGCTGGTCGGGCGAAGAATTGCTTGCGGGCAAATGCACCGTCTGCCACGACGATTCCTTCCGCGACCGCCCGCGCCCGGCCGACGAGTGGGAGCGCATCGTCGATCGCGCATCGCGCTACAACGTCTTTTTCATCACGCCGATGCACGCCGAACAAATCGTCGCCGCCATCAAGTGCAGCGAAATGACCCAGCCCGCCGATGAAGGCGATGCCGACCGCCCGCTGCGAACGCTTTACGAAACCCGCTGCCTGCCCTGCCACACGCTCGACATCATCGTGACGGCCAATCCGCCCGATGCACAGTGGCCTGCTCTGCTCGACCGCATGCGTGAAAAGGCGCCGTGGCTGTTGAACGACGCCGAAGCACAGTCGCTGGTTCCCTGGATCCGCGCCATGCGCGCCGACCGCGACCGCTTCCGCCGCGACGTGCCGCACCAATCGCACACGATGTTTTTCGGAGCCGAGCCATGAGGCGGTTAACGACGATTCTGATTTTGCTCGTCGCGCTTCTGCTCGGGTGCGCGCCCAACGGCGAATTCGACGACGGCGTTGTGCGCCTGTCGTACGACGACTCGCTGCAATCCTGGCGGGCCGAGGTTCGCGTCGACCACTGGCAGCGACAACCGGGCGAAAGCATAACGCTCAACGTCGACCTGCGCGCGAAATTGCCCCTGCTCGCCGAGCATCCGGAATTATGGGAAGGGCTCTACCTGGTCGCCTGGGGAGAGCGGCTTTATGACCGGGCGGGCGCGCCGTCGCGGCAATCCAACATTTTCATGTCCGGCTTTTTCACGCCGGGCGGTTTGCCGATCGAAAGCGGCCAGACCACGCCGATGCTCGCTTCATTGGGCGCGGCTTTCGGCAGCCCGTTGGAATCGTCCGTGTTCATTCCGCGCGAAGCTCTGCGCGGGAAAATCCTTGCGTTGCGTCAGCCGTTGACTATTCCCGTCGCCCCCGATTGTCCGCCGGGAATATACCGGCTACATCTGCGCCTGCTGGTGAAAATTCCGACGCGCGAAGCGATTCTCGATCTGCACCAGATTTCGGCTTTGATCGGGAGATACATCATCGACGCCGACCCGCAATCGCTGCCGTTGCTCGGCATGCTCAAACTTCGGGAAAGCTACTTCCCCAACACCTACTTGCCGCCGCTGCGCGTGGGCGACCCCGAACCGCCGCACATGCCGGTGACGCTGCTGTCCGACCGGATCGCCAACGGCGTTCGCGGCGTCGTTTCGGAGCAGGATCGCCGTCACTTTGCGCTCAGTCATCGCACCAAACTCAACGGCGAGTTGGTGTTGCGGCAGGGCGATTACGACCTGGCCCTTTCGCCGGTCGCCTACTATCCGTTGTCGGGCATACCGGAAAAGAGTCAGGGCGCGCACGTGCTGCCGTCGCAAACGATCAACTACCTCGACTGGGCCAGCGGCGTCTTGCAATGGCAGGCCATCGACCCGCACGGCGGCGTCGCCGGCGAAGGAAACGCCCGCGTGACCGGCATCGACAACGGTTTGATGCAGACCGAGTTGCCGGCGCGGATGTCGCTGCACATGCCGGGGCGTTACCGCGTCATCGTCGAAGGACATGTCGACGACCAACTCGGGCGCCGCTACAACTTCGGCGGCGATTATGTCTTTTGGATCGCGCAGCCGCTGTCGTTTTCCACCGCGGCCAAGCTGGGCACATCGTTTTTTCCCGGCCAGTCCTTCCCGCCCAAGGTGCAAATCCACCCGATGGTGCCCGCTTACGTCAAGCTGCACGTGCGCTACTTCCCGCAATCCGACAAAACCCGCATGCGCGAGATCGAGGTTGACGGCTACGCCAACGAGTTCGGCTACTTCGTGCCGTCGCCGAATCAAAAGCGGATGACCTTCGACGAACCCGGCGAGTACGACGCGCGCATCCGGGCGGCTTACGTCGATCCGTATCACCAACTCTGGTACGGCTCGCAGCAATCGGCGGGCGTGGTGGCCGAACGCGCACCGGCGATCACCCTACACGGCGCGAAACAAAACAGCTACGGAATGGATCACCGGAAGCCCGACTTCGGCCTGCCCGAGCGCTATCACGCGCACGACGAAGGTTCGTTTCCCAACACGCGCTTTCTCGACTACGTCGACTGCCAGGCGGTCAATCCGCCTTATTACTCCGGCGACGTGCTGTACGTGGCGACAACGATGGACGGCGCCAACAACGTACAAGCGCTGATGGTGCAAAACGCGCATCCGCCCGCATGGCGGCGCGACTGCCTCGAACGCTTCCGTCGCCTGCGTCCGTTTCTGCTCAACCAACCCTGGGCCAGGCCGCACCTGTTCGACCAGGCCATCACCCTCGGCGTGATGACGCCGGTGACGTTTCCGTTGAACGATGCCACCGATCAGATGCCGATTCTCTCGCGCCATCGCCATGCTTGGAGTCCGTACAATTTCCCGGAGGGCGCGGACTTGTACAACTACTATTACTTCACGGCGATCCGCCCCGGTTTCCCGGCTTACTCGATCATCACCGACGGCACGATGCACCAGGCGTACTGGAACGTTTCCGGCAACCGTTTCGGCGATCAACTCAACGCCGGGCCCAACGGCGATCTGCCCGAAGACATCTATCGCCTCGACGCCGGGTTGGTCTATCGCGACGAAGCGACGGGACGTCGCAGTTACGCCGCTTACGCCGCGACGCTGATGGTGCTGCCGCCGCACAGCTACGCCAACCGCGTCACCGCGCCCGCCGCCGAACCGCTGCTCAACGTCAACGGCCTGGATTACCCGCTATTTCTGGCCATCGAAGCCGGCGCGATTCTGCACCCCGGTCAACCGCTGGCGCTGGCCGCGATGGTCTTCCCGCCCGTCGCCGCGCAGGTGAACATGCAGATGACCACGCCGTCCGGTCGCATCGAAAGCGTTTCCGGACCGGCAAGCGAGCTCGGCATTTTCTCCCGACCCGAAGGCGTCTACCGGTTGAACGAGCCGGGCGTTTATCGCATCAAGGCCGAAACCGAATACGCGGGCAAACACGGCGGCGTGCTCGGCGCACCGAACGACGAATACTTCCACTTCGTGGTCGCGCCCGACCGGCGGCAGTTCGTGTCGGTTGCAGGGCCGATGGTTCATGAGTTCGATCCCGCCGGCGTCGTCCCGATCCGGCTGCAAATCGATCCGGCGATCAACAATCCGGTGCTCACCTGGTCGATCGTCTGCCCCGGCATCGTCATGGACAGTGGACAGATGCCGCTGGCCGGGCACGATTTCGAATACCGTTTCATCCCGACGCAGTTCGCCATGCAATTCCCCAACTTCGAAGTGGTCGACCTGGTTAACGGCCGGCCGCGGATGGGGAAATCGGTCTTCTTCGTCTTTTTCGTCGAAGGCACCGACGAGCAGGGCCGTAAGGTTTGCGACGTGGCGACGCTGATCACCCGCGACAACCGGCTGGTCGCCATGCCCGGCGGTGCGCGCGCCGACGAGGCTTCCCGCGCTGCGCTGACGCCGAACAACTAGCTTTTTACGTCGCGCCGACTTAAGTTGTCGCATGCAAATTTCCCGGAGACGAAGATGCCCTCGCTGAAAGACAAAACGTTGCTGATCACCGGCGGAAGCCGCGGCATCGGCCTGGCTATTGCTTTGCGCGCCGCGGCCGACGGAGCCAACATCGCCGTCGCCGCCAAAACCGACAAACCGCACCCGAAGTTGAGCGGAACGATTCACACTACGGCCGAAGCCATCACCGAAGCCGGCGGCAACGCCCTGCCGCTGGTCGTCGACGTCCGCAACGGCAAGCAGGTGAACAACGCCGTCGCGCAAACCGTCGAAGCCTTCGGCGGCATCGACATCGTCATCAACAACGCCGGCGCCATCGCGCTGACCGGCACGCTCGAAACGCCGCTCAAACGTTTCGACCTGATGCAACAGGTCAACACCCGCGCCACGTTCGCCGTCGCGCAGGCGGCGCTGCCCCATTTGCTGAAAGCGGAAAACCCGCACATCCTCGCGCTTTCGCCGCCGTTGAATCTCGATCCGAAATGGCTCGGCCTGCACGTGGCCTACACGCTGTCCAAATACGGCATGAGCCTGATCGTGCTCGGCCTGGCAGAGGAATTCAAACACCAGGGCATCGCCGTCAACGCCCTCTGGCCGCGCACGTTGATCGCCACCGCCGCCGTGCGCAACCTGCCGGGAGGCGAAGACATGGTGCGCCACGCGCGCAAACCGCAGATCGTCGCCGACGCGGCCCACGCCGTGCTGACCCGCGACAGCCGCGCCTGCACCGGCAACCTGCTGGTCGACGAAGACGTGCTGCGCGAAGAAGGCGTCACCGATTTCGCCCGCTACGCCGCCGACCCCAACGTCGAACTCGCGCCCGACCTGTTTCTCGAAAGCTGATCGCTTTTTTCCGGCGCGATTAAATGCGGCGCGGAAATCGAAGGCATGCTGCGCTACGAGCAATGGCGGAAGCAAAACGCCGCGCCTCAACCCTGATTCAACTTCACAAGCTTTTCGATATACCTTCGGAATAGCGCTTATCTTAACGGCTACTTTTGCCGATTATCAAAATGGCAGCTTAAACATCATTTTTACGAGGTTAATAATGAAGGCCTATTCGGACGGTCGATTTTTTATTTTCCTGCTTATTTTACTTTGCCTGGCTCTGCCGCTGGCTTGCGGCGGGGGCAGCGACGACGACGACTCGGTAAACGAACCCGACGATGATGACGACGACACGACGCCGGGCATCGACGATGACGACGACGATGATGATGACGACGACGACGATGACGACGACGACGACGATGATGACGACGGCGGGCCGGTCGATATCGAAATGATCGAAGGCGGCAGCGTCGGCTACAACGGCACCTCGACGGCGGTCGGGCCGGACGGAACGATTCACGTCGCCGCGGTGCAGGGCCGCCGGCTTTTCGTGTTTTCTTCCGACGACGGCAAGGCCTGGACGCGGCAGGCCATTGACGACATGGCGATGGATCCCGACATCGCCGTCGACGCCGACGGCAAACTGCACCTGGCCTACGAAAAAACGTCGAACTACAAGGTCAAATACGCAACCAACGCCTCCGGCTCGTGGAAAATCACCACCGTCGACACCTGCACCTACCGCGGTCTTTACCCGACCATCGCGCTCGACGGCGACAGCCACGCGCACATCGCCTACAAGCGCATCGAAGGCTATTACCCCTACTTGTGGTACGCGACCAACGCTTCCGGCGATTGGGTCACCGAGCAGGTCGATCCGGACATCGAAACCGGCACCACCGCGTCGCTCGCCATCGACGGCGACGGCAAGGCGCACATTGCTTACAGCAATTACAAGGTGCTCAACCAGTTGGTTTACGCCACCAACCAAAGCGGCGACTGGGAAATCACGCTGATTCACGAAGGCGACTACTACGGCTGCAGCGAAATCGCCGTCGAAAGCGACGGCACCGCGCACATCGCCTTTTACGGCCCGGCCGACTATCTGTGGTACGCGACCAACGCTTCCGGCTCGTGGCAGGAACAGGCGGTCGACGCAGACTCGACCAAAACCACTAAGTCCATCGGCATCGCGCTCGACGGCGGCGGCAAGGTACACATGACCTACTTTCACTACGGCCTGTGTTACATCACCAACAAATCCGGCGACTGGGTGAAAACCATCGTCGATGACGTGGTGCACGACGGCCACCAAGGCTCGCTGGCCCTCGACAGCGGCGGCAAGGCGCACGTCGCCTACAGCGAAACCAACACCGGCGACCTGTGGTACGCGACCAACGAAAGCGGCGACTGGGCCACGAGCATGATTCGCAGCGGTCGGCTGTACAACGGTTGGACGTCGACGGTGAACACCGGCTCCATGCTGGCCTTCATCGCCTACGACGAAACCAACTCCGACCTGCGTTACTTCACCGACGACGGCGGCTGGAACGGCGTCGCCATCGGACAGGCCGGCGTAGCGCGCACATGGAACGACCTGGTTTATCACGACGGCGCGATGCACGCGGTCTACACCTACGAGGCGGGCAAAAGCTACGCCATCGGCTACCTGACCGACGCTTCGGGCTCGTGGGTCGAGGAACTGATCGACGACAGCGGCGTCGGCGCGGGTTTGAGCCTAAGCGTCGACGACAGCGGCAACGCGCACGCGGCGATCACCGGCGACTGGGAACTGCTTCACGCGACCAACGCCGGCGGCGATTGGGCGACCGTCGTGGTCGACGACACCTCGCTGGTCGGCCCCTGGCCCGCGCTGGCCCTCGACGGCGACGGCAACGCGCACATCGTTTATCTCGATCACGCCAACTGCAACTTGAAGTACGCAACCAACGCCGGCGGCAGTTGGACGGCCGAAACGATCGACGACAACGGCTGGACCGACGGCTGCATGTCGATCGCGGTCGACGACGACGGCGCGGTGTACGCGATCTACAAAAAAGACGATCAATTGTTCGTCATCACCAATGCGAGCGGTGATTGGGTTCCCACGTTGATCAAAGACAGCCTCGGTCATTACGACTACACCACCGGCATCGCGTTCGACGCCGAAGGCGGCCTGCACGTCGTTTTCTGCCTCAACAGCGAACAGTTGTGGTACGCCACCGACGTTTCCGGAAGCTGGACGGCGGTCGCGGTCGACACCGGCGAAGGCGCGGGGCAGAACGCATCGCTGGCGCTGGACGGCGACACCGTGCACGTCGTCTACACCGCGATGCAGGCGTTGCAGCACGCCTCGTTCCCGGCCGGTTACGACGGCAACTGACGGCGGCCCTTCCCCGGCGCGTTTGTCGCGCGCAAATCGATTCGCTATGCTGAACGGGCCTTCGCGAGGGAGGTCGTCATGCCGCGCTTAATTAAATGTTTATTGATTCCCTGCCTGCTTGTTTTTCCGCTGTCGCTGCACGCCGCCGTGATTCAGGGCACGCTGCTCAGCAATTCGCCGCCGCAGCCGACCTACGGCCTGGTCATGGCGATCAACATGGCCGACGATTCCTACACCTACACCTTTACCGAACCAGGCGGCGCCTACTCGCTGAGCCTGACGGACGGCGAAGACTGGGTGCTGGTCGCCATCGCTTCCACCGGCACACAAATGCAGGGTTACGATCTGCACGAATACCTGGTCGTCACGCACGTCGCGTATGACGTATCCAGCACGCAAACGGTCAACTTCACCACCCAGCCGGCGTATCAGATCGTGCTGGTCGGCCGGCGCGATAAGGCCGTCGTCGAGGACAGCGATTACGGCTCCGTGTTCGTGACCGACCTCGACGGCAATACCCGGCCGATTGTCCCGCTCAGCGTTGAAAACCAGACCCTCGATGTCGTCGTGCCCAGCTTCAACCTGCCGCTTGGCGAAGACGTCATCGTGCACTTGCAGTGGGAGTTGCCGCACGCCGGGCGGATCATGGTGCGGCTCGACAACGAAGGCGCGGGCTTTTCCGGCGCGGCGCAGGGTGCGGTGATTCTCGATGTTAACGAACAAGTCGCCAAAACGGCGATCGCGCAATTGGAGCAAGACATCGCGGCGGCCGAGGTCGACACCGCCGACGCCGACGACGCGCTGGACGCGGCGCAGGAAGCCTTCGACGACGCCGACTTCGACGAAGCGGCCGGGTTGGCGATCGTCGCGCAGGAAGAGTTGGCGTTGGATCATGCCCGCGCGAACATTTCGCGTTACCGCACCGGTGCGTTGACCGTCAACGTGCTCGACGCCGACGGTGTTCCGGTGCCGGGCGCACAGGTGAGCGTAAGCCAGCAGGATCGCGACTTCCGCTTCGGTTTCTTCGACGGCTACATTGAGCTGGGCGAAACGCTGGCGCAGCAAGTGCTCGACGACGGCTTCAACTTTTTCACCGCCGGCGTGTACTGGATCGAAAGCGAACCAACCGACGACCAATACGACTGGGACCTGCTCGACCATGACGTCGGCATCGTCGAGATGAGCCAGCTCGGGTTCACGGTCAAAGGGCATCCGCTGATTTGGCTGTATCCGTTTGCGATGCCGGATTACCTGCAGGCGATGAACGAGCAGGAGTTGGACGCCGAGTTCGAAGAGCACGTCACCGCCATCGTCGACCGCTACAGCGACCGCGTGCGCACCTGGGACGTGATCAACGAGGCGCACGGCTGGGCGGCGTCCGGCGGCTTTACGCGGGCGCGAGTCACCGAGATCACGCGCAACGTCATCGACCAGGTGCATGCGCTCGATCCCGGCGCGACGACGATCGTCAATTGCGCCTTCGACTGGTACGGGCAAAGCTCCGCCTTCGAACCGATGCTGCACAACGGCGACGTCTTCGGCCTGAGCGTTCCCGCCTACTTCGAAGATCTGCAAACCGCAGGCGCGATGCCCGACGTCCTCGGGCAGCAAATGTACAACGGCGGTTGCAGTACGCTGTTTTATCAGTTGGGCCTGGGCGACGTGATGGTTTCGACGACTCACGACCTGGCCGAGATGGCGCGCATGTTCAGCCGCCTCGGCGAGTTCGGCCTCCCTATTCATGTCACCGAGCATTCCGTGCCTTCCGCGATGATTCCCCTGTGCGACGACCGCGAAGGTTACTGGCGCGCGCCGTGGTCGGAGGCGCAGCAGGCCGCGTACGTCGAAGCCTTTTACACCTTGGCTTTCGGGCAAGAATACGTGCAGGCGATCACCTGGTGGGATCTGCTCGACGCCGACAGTTTTATCGACATCGGCGGCTTGCGCGGCGACGGCGACCAACCGAAACAGGCTTACATGCGGCTGGTCGACATGATGGCACAGTGGTGGACCGACGCGGTGCGCACCTGCGGCGACGACGGCGCGACGACACTCAACGTTTACGGCGGCACGCACAAAGTGTCCGTGCAGTTCGACGAGCACCAGGCCGACACGGTCGTCTACGTGGCCGAGCAGACCGACAAGCAGATCGACGTCGTCTTGTCCGACTACCACTCGCCCGGTGACGACGATGACAACGACGATACCGTCGACGATGATGACGATGACAATGATGATGGGTGCGGTTGTTAACCATACAAGGGCGGACAAGAGCATGAAGATCATTTATTCCGACAAACAAAAGCCCTTCAAGCCGCGATGGGAATGGAATTTCGGCAAGAAAGCGCCGTATCCGGAAAAGAATTCGCGTGTCGAGATCATCGTGCGCGCGCTGAAAAAGCGCGGGTATGGCGGGGATCTCGTCCAGGCCAAAAGCCAAGCGCTCAAACACGTGCTGGCCATTCACGACCTCGACATGGTCCGCCACATTCAAGCCTGCCGCGACATGCCCGAGGGCCAGGCGGTGCACGCCCACATCTTTCCCTACCGCACCTACGAAAAGCACCCGAAAACCGACCTGCGCCGCGCCGGCTATTACTGCTTCGACGTCGGCACGCAGATCGACCGCACCACCTTCGACGCCGCCAAGTCGGCCGTCGACGCGGCTCTCCACGGCGCCAAGATGCTGTTGCAGGAAAAGGAAACCTGCGTCTTCGCGCTCAGCCGGCCGCCGGGGCATCACGCCGACACCTCGGTCTACGGCGGCTACTGCTACTTCAACAACGCCGCCATCGCCGCCTATTACCTGTCGCGCCGCGGTCGCGTGTCGATCGTAGATCTCGACTTCCACCACGGCAACGGCACGCAAAGCATTTTCTACGAAGTTCCACACATCAGCTTTGCTTCGCTGCACGCCGATCCGCGCCGGGCTTACCCGTACTTTTGCGGTTTCGCCTCCGAGCGCGGCGCTGGGCTGGGCAAGAGCGCCAATCTCAACGTTCCGCTGCCCGCCGGCGTCGACGATGCAACCTACCTTGACCACCTCGAACGCGTGTTGCGCCGGGTGCGACGGTGGTCGCCTACGTTTCTGGTGTTGTCGCTAGGCTTCGACACTTTTTGCGACGACCCGCTTGGCGACTTCGAGCTCAGCAGCGATTGCTACGGGGAGATCGGCGCTCGGATCCGCCGCCTCCAGTTGCCGACGCTGATCTGTTTGGAAGGGGGTTACGCGATCAAGGCGCTGGGCGACAACGCTGCCAATTTCTGCGACGGGTTGTGCCGCCAGGATTGACCGACGCGCTTCGTCTACCTCGGCAATGTTCCCGGCCGCGCGGCCAACAACACCGCCTACCCGTCTTGCGGCACGACGCTGATCACCCTCGTCGGCTTCAAGGTGCTGACCAACAACCCGCCCGCAGTGCGGCGAAACCATCCCTGGCATGTGGTAACCGACGAACTAATTTTCCTGTGAATCGTTTGGTAAAAATTTGTGCTGAGCCAGCAGGTCGGCCAGCGTCTGCGCCCAGATGCGGTAAACCCACGCAGGCGGATGCAGCAGCATCAACTCGGGGTCGCCATCCTCGACCTGTACGCACCAGGTGGGGATGCCCGCAGGCCCGGCCGAGCGCCTGACCTCGTGGTTGTCGTCGGGTTTCAGGCAGGGAACGTTGAGCGCGGCGAGGCGGAAGTGGTCGCCGTAGCGTTCGCGGAAGGCGGTCATCGCGTTGGCGTGATGCGCCTCGTGTATCTTTTCGAAACCCAACTCGCGTTTTTCCGCGCCGGCCATGCGGTTGACGTGCGCCAGCAACAGCAGCGCCAGGCGCGAGTGCGCGACGACCCACGCCGTTGCTTTCAGCGACAGCCAGTCGGGCAGCAGAAAATGCTCGGCCAACAGCGAGGGATCGCGGGCGAAGGCCGACGGGTCGATGTGTCCGTACAAAAAGGCGCGCGGCCCGTCGATGTTAATCTGAAACAACAGCACGTCGGCTTCCAGGCCCCGCTCGATTAACCGCTCGGCCAGCGCCGCTTCCTGCATCGGCGTGTAGGCGCTGGTGCCTGCGTTCCACACCTCGAAACTTGGCCCCTCGGGGTAGCGTTCGTTGAGAATCCGCTCCAGGCATGCCGGCATCGTCTCGTCGCCGGCAACTTCCGCGCCGTAGGTCGTCGAGCTGCCGAAGATGACGATGCGATAAACGTTGTCCGGCTTGGTCAGCGAGCGTTCGGGGTCGCGCAGGCCCAGCGAGTTGGTGGTGACGCGGCGGGGCGGTTTGCCGCGCGGTTTGAATTCGATATCAATGTTCGGTCGCAGCGTGTACAGCAGGCGCAAGTCGTTCGAAGGCATGTGCACGTCGATGTCGGCGCCCTGCAGTAGAATCAGGTCGGCCGCGTAAGCCGGCAGCGGCCGACGTTGCAGCACGATTTCCGCTGCGATCGCGGCAATCGCAAGCAGCACGAAAATCGCGAGCAGTTGATGGTGCAGCAGAAAACGTTTCATCGACCATGCCGGTAGAGGTTGCCTCGTTGCGGCTAATGATGGCCAATCGCCGGCGGTTTCGTCAATGCCGCGAGGGCTTTTCGCAATCGCGCCGACCTGCGTTACAATAGCGCGCGAAAGGAAACGCCGCATGAAACGTCGCCGTCTCTGGCTTTGGGCGCTGCTGCTGCTGTTGGCCGCCATATTGTTTTTCGTGCTCACCGGCAACGATGCGATTGTTCCCCTGGTCTACCGCTAGCCGCCGGCCTTGTCGCGGCAACTTCCGTGTGTAACATGCTGTCAAACGAAACGGAAAACGATTCACGATCGTGGAGGAAACATGGTCGACTGTCCGAACAAAGAGAAGAACAACCGCGTCTGCAACTGCACCTATCCCGGCTGCGATAAACACGGCTTGTGTTGCGAATGCATCCGCTACCACCTGGCGATGAAAGAACTGCCGGCCTGCTGCTTCCCGCCCGAGGTGGAGAAGACCTATGACCGCAGCTTCCGGCGCTTTGCGGAAATCTACGGCAAATAGCGCGCTACTCGCGCTAATCCTGACGCTGGCGCTGGCCGCGCCGGCGGTCGCCGATGAAATTGACGTGCGCCTGCTGTCCAACCCGGCGATCACCGAAGCGCGTTTGCTCGCGCCCGGCGGGCGGTTGGTCGACGCGACGGGGCGTTCGGTCGACGCCGCCGCTTGCCGTCTGCGTTTGCGCAGCGAGAAGGCCGCGATTGTCTGCGGCGACGAAGGGGCGCTGACGTCGCCGGTTACGCTCGAACAAAACGGCGCACCGCTGTTCGAACTGGACGTGAACGGGCAACGCCGCCGCTACCCCGGCCGGTTGAAGTTGATCCGCACCGCCGACGGCCTCGCGCCGATTCTCACGATTGATCTCGAACAATACGTCGCCGGCGTGATCGTCGCCGAAACAGAAAACGACCACGACGAATACTTCAAGGCGATGGCGATCTGCGCGCGCTCGTTCGCCGTGCATCATCTGCGTCGCCGCCGCGGACCGCTGGCCGACCACACCGCCGGCCAGAGTTTTCGCGGCTTGCCCGACAACGCCCGCGTCAAACGCGCAACGCAGGCCGCCGAAGCCACGCGCGGGCAGGTGCTGCGCGTGAACGGCGAACCGGCCCCGGCCTACTACCACGCCTGCTGCGGCGGACGCACCCGCGACGTGCGGGAAGTCTGGCCCGATGCGCCCGCCTATGCACACTTGCGCGGCGTCGCCGACCGTAACGAAAACGGACAAGCCTGGTGCCGCGACAACCGCTGGTTTTCCTGGCAGCGAAAAATTCCCGCCGACGATTTCCGCGCCTTTCTGCGCGAGCGCTACCGCGCCGAACAAGCGCAGCGCGAAAGCGAAACGGCGCCGGTTACGCTGCTCGATGCGGACCGCCGCCGCACGGTCGATCCCTGGCGCTTCCGCCGCGCGTTGGGTCGTCGTTTGGGCTGGAACCTTGCGCCGTCCGACCGCTTCGTCATCGCCGGGCAAGACGCGGCCGTCGTGCTGACCGGCCACGGTTTCGGCCACCGTGTCGGTTTGTGCCAGGCCGGCGCCCTCGCCCAGGCCCGCGCCGGACGCACCGCCGAGCAGATCCTCAACTTTTATTTTCCAGGAGCCTCGCTCAACCCGTAGCGTCTTTGCGCGCGTGCAGCAGGTAGCACAGCGGCACGAGAGCGTCTTTCTCCAGGTGCCCGAAGAGGTGTGAGATGTCGTGGGGAAATTCCGCGAACGAGCGGATCGTCATCCTGGCGGCGAGCACCGCAGTGAACACGTCCGACAGCGTCTGCGGGAAATCGTACTTGGTCGGCCCGGTGTACTGGGTGTGGCCGAGGTAGTCGATTCCTTTGTCGTCGACGAGCGGCTCGGTCTGAAAATAGGAATAGGCGATCTGGTGCGGATGCTTGTAGGCCGGCTCGTCGGGCACGGCCAGCATCATCGAAAACGGATGCATCTCGTAGACAACCAGGTCGCCGCCCGGCTTGAGCAGCCGCGCCGCCACGGCCATCGCCCGCGGCAGGTCGGGTATCCAGCACAGCGCGCCGATGGTGAACAGGGCCAGGTCGAAGCGGCCGTCGAACTCGGGCGCGATGTCGTAGACGTCCGACTGCACGAAGCGGCAATCGATGCCGGCGACCGCCGCCAGTTCGCGCGCCTCGGTGATCAACTCGTCGGCGATGTCGAAGCCCACGCCCGACGCCGCGCCGAGGTTGATCGTCGAAAGCAACTCCTCGCCGTTGTTGCAGCAAAGGTGGACCGCCTGCTTTCCCGCCAACGACAACTCGCCGAGCTTGCCGGCCAGGTGTTCGTCGAGCACCGAAAAGCCCGGCTGCGTAAACTGCTCGCGCAACCGCGCAAAGCGCTGCTTCTTCAGCACCCCCGCCGCCGCGTTCCACGCCCGCCGGTTGGCCTGGGTCATCGCGCGAAGTTTGTCGTCGCCGGTCGTCATTTCCTCTCCACTTTAGTTTTGTTCTTCTTTATCATCCGTCTTGCTGGAAAACTATCCCATCAAAAAAAGATGTTTGACGCAATGCGTCAGCGCGGCTAAAATCGCGGGAACCCTTGAGGGAGGTATGCGCGATGCAGCGTGATCCGGGCCGGATGGCTCAGACCCATTTCGACGTGCTGTTTATCGGCGGCGGCATCACCGGCGCGACCGCGGCCTACGACGCGGCCCTGCGCGGACTGAAAGTCGCCCTGATCGATAAAAAGGATTTCGGCTGGGCGACCAGCGCGGCGACCAGCAAACTGGTGCACGGCGGCCTGCGCTATCTGCAGAACCTCGAGTTCGGCCTCGTGCGCGAAAGCCTGCGCGAACGTCGCACGCTGGAGCAGATCGCGCCGCACCTCGTGCTGCCCGCGCCCTTCCTCGTGCCGACCTACCGCGGCTCGAAAAACAACCTGCCGCTGATGTTCGCCGGCATGCTGCTGTACGACCTGCTCAGCTTCGACAAGGCCCGCCTCGACGACCCCGCGCGCAAGCTGCCCCACTTCCAGGTTTACTCGAAGCAGCGCGTGCTCCGCGAGGAACCGGGCATCGATCCGAACAAGCTCACCGGCGGCACGCTTTACTACGACTGCCAGATGCACAACCCCGAACGGCTGACCCTCGAGTTCGTGCTCGGCGCGACCGCGGCCGGCGCGCAGGCGGCCAACTACACCGAAGCGGTCGAGCTGCTCACCGAGCACAATCGCGTCGTCGGCGCCAAGGTGCGCGATCTGCTTGACGACAGCGTTCATCAGATCAAAGCCGACGTGGTGGTCAACGTCGCCGGACCGTGGGCCGACATCGTTTCGGGCATGGTGCTGGGCGAGGCGAAAAAGGGACTGATCCGCAGCCAGGGCATTCACCTCGTGTTCCGCAAGGTGGTCAACAACCGCGCCGTCGTGCTGCGCACCCTCGGCGGGCGTCACTTCTTCCTCATTCCCTGGCGCGGCAAGACGCTGGCGGGCACCACCGACGACATCTACAAGGGCGAGCCCGACGCCTACCGCGTGACCCGCGCCGCGGCGCAACGCTTCCT
>Ga0272444_10000458_pt1 | contig 43579 bp, 32 predicted proteins | sample SSMForm13_FD_201033 | JGI IMG/M metagenome (GOLD analysis project Ga0272444, IMG submission 201033) | Marine sediment archaeal communities from Little Sippewissett salt marsh, Falmouth, MA, United States - SSM-Form-13 | ecosystem: Environmental > Aquatic > Marine > Wetlands > Sediment ... | reverse complement strand
ATGGGATTACCGCACACCAGTGGCTGGATGAAAAAGGGATTCCACGTTTTCAATCTCTATTGGTTCAAAAGATCAAAAAGGAAAACATACCGATAGACACGCAGCCACAAGGGACCGGCAATTCATCCGAAGGGGATAATATCCCCTGGGATATCCTTGTTAAACGGTTTCTGATTACCGGCAGCCGCGTCTATTTTGCAGATAAACGCCCCGGCCTCGATGCATATCATGATCTGAAAAGAATTAATGCCGTGATCGAAAACCTGACTTTTACTCCGGACAAAAACACGACGCTGTCGGTCAGTTCCGTGCTGAATGGAAAAGGGACGGTAGAGGTAACAGGCGACCTGATTTTAGTGCCTTTTTCAGCGAACCTGAATTACCAGGTGCAGGAATTGGATTTGGCGGGATTCTCTAAATATGTTGAAGCATCTTCCCATATGCGTCTGGCGGGCGGTGACCTCAATCTGAAAGGAAAAATCCATATGACGACGGAAGGCGGATATCCTATGCAGGTTGGACTGAAGGCATCCGTCAATAATCTTCACGGACAGGATCTTCGTAATGGAAGATCGCTGTTGAAATTTCAACAACTGAAGGTCGATGAACTGCTTTTGGACACAAAACAGCAAAACCTTTCTATAAAAGATGTTGAGTTGATAATGCCGGAACTGTTTCTCGAAATGAGTAAAGATAAACAACTGAATTTTGCTACGTTGCCTAAGGTCCCTTTGAGCGAGCCCTCCACACAAGGCAATAGAGAAACAGCCAAGGGAGATGGTGAACAGGAAACGCCCTGGAATGTCCGCATTTCTGAAATCAAGATGCAACAGGGGGAAATCCATTTACGTGATGACAGCGTGGCGCCGGTTTTTGAGACCGGCCTCTATAGTATGAATATGCGAATCAACAATTTGACCGGCAGCGGTGATAAAAATGCATTGTTTGAATTGGATTCCAGGGTGGACCGCTATGCCCCTTTTCAGATCAAAGGAATCCTATCCCCGCTCGCGCAGCAGCCGAATTTCACATTTGAAGGTCAGCTGGAAGGGCTAGAAATGCCGCCATTGTCCAGCTATTCCGGGACCTACATCGGCTATTCCCTGCACAGTGGAAGATTGACGCTCAACCTGAACTATGAATTGAAAGACCGTAAGTTAAAAGGGCTAAATAATATTGTTGCGGACCAGCTTTATCTGGGTGAGGCGGTTCAAAGTGATCAGGCGATCAAGGCGCCGGTGCATTTGGGGCTGGCCTTGCTGCGGGACAGGAAGGGTGTGATCGATCTTGATGTGGGCGTCCGGGGGGGCTTGGATGATCCTGGATTCAGCGTGGCCGGGATTGTCATGAAAGCAATCGTAAACGTGCTTTCCAAGGCTGCTGAAGCACCGTTTAAAATGTTGGGATCTCTGGTGGGTAGCCGGAAAGACTTAGGAAAAGTGGAATTTGCCGCAGGAGAGGTTGCATTGAATGAAGAAAACCGGGAGCGGTTGCGACAACTGGCGGGTGCACTGATAAAACGGCCGGAGCTGGTGGTGGTGGTGCAGGGAAACAGTTCATTCGAGGCAGACAAAAAAGCAATGCAGCAGCAGGCGGTCATGACACAGGTGGCAACCGCGCGCAATATACCTTTCACTGTGAACAATCCGGTCGACTGGCTGCTGGAAAGTCAAAATCGATCTGAGTTGAAAAAAATCAACAAAACCCTGGCGCTGAAGAGCGAATCTGACCGAAAGTCGGAGATAAAGGCAGCGGAACCACACCTTATCCATGAAGCGTTGACACAGAAAACATATTACCAGATGTTTAAGGACGTCAGCGAAAAGCAAACGATCTCTGAGCAAACCCTGACTGCCCTGGCAGATCAACGGGCGTTGTCCATCAAACAGTTTCTTGTTGAAAGCGGTCAGCTGGATTCAAACCGTATCTCAATGAAAAAGGCGAATCCGGGTGTGTTAACGGGCCTAATTACCAGACTGGGACTTGAAGCCCGTTAAATTTATCAAATAACGCATTGTGAATGGGGTCAAATCCCTAATAGTGAATTAAAACATATTATGCTATAATATCAAGATGGTATTATCTAAACAAAACTTTGATTTCTAGTGATATGCCATATGATGATGGTAAGATTTCTCAGTCCCATATTGGGATGTTGCCATCCAAAATAAAAAAATGATTTTTGCCCCGTGGCGTTTGCTGTATATTCCAAATCAGTATCTATTTAAGAAAAGGAGCTATGCATATGATTAAGGAGATTACCGCGCAGGAGCTTAACGCAGAAAATTTTATCAATGATAAGGTCAAAGAGATCCAGCACATGGTTGGAGACGGGATGGCGATCAATGCTCTTTCCGGAGGTGTGGATTCATCAACGGTTACGATGCTCGGCCATCGGGCCCTGGGCAAGCGCCTTAAGACCGTTTTCATCGAAAACGGCCTCATGCGCGAGGGAGAACCGGAACAGGTTGTTAGTCTTTTCCAAAAGCTTGGCGTTACGGTTGAAGTAGTGGATGCCAACAAAGAGTTCTTCGCTGCGCTCAAAGGAATCACGGACCCGGAAGAGAAGCGCGAGGCCATTACCCAGTCCTTTTACAAAAATGTATTCGGACGCATTGTCAAAGAAAGCGGGGCAAAACACCTTATCCAGGGAACTATTCTGACCGATATCGACGAGACCGTTGCAGGGATAAAGCGGCAGCACAATGTGTTTGAGCAATTGGGAATCGATCCCAAAAAAGCTTTCGGTTACCGTATCATCGAGCCCCTTATTCAGCTTCGCAAAGACGGCGTAAGAAAGGTTGGCAAGGCCCTCGGGCTTCCGGCAGAGCTATTCGAGCGCATCCCGTTTCCTGGCCCGGCCCTGTCGGCACGGGTGATCGGCGAGGTAACTGTGGAGCGTATCCGGACGGTCCGAAAGGCAACCGTGGTTGTGGAGCGTCTGCTCAAGGACACCGGTGCGTTTCAGTATATGGCGATACTTCATGAAGATCGCGTAACCGGCATGCGCGACGGTAAGCGTGACTTCGGTCAGCAAATCGAGGTGCGTTGCTGGGAAAGCGTGGATGCGCGGACTGCAACACCGACGCAGCTTTCGTTCGAAATTCTCGAGAAGCTCGCCGGCGAGATTATCCGAGAAGTGCCGGGCATCGTAAGCGTTACGTACAACATAGCGCCCAAGCCCCCTTCAACCATCGAAGCCGTCTAACGAGATGGGTATGCCTCGTTCTTAAATAGTTTGCATCCAGAAAAGGAATGGTCGCGGCAGGAATACCGGTCACAGTGTGAGACCTTTGCAAAACGCTCCCTTTTGACCATTTCCTGCGCCTGCCCCGTGGAAGTACCGGGACAGGCCGGAAGATCGTACCGGGGTCTCCCGATCAGGAAAAATCTTTCCTCTATGCCCTTTGTGTCTCAAGCAAAGCGGGTGGTGAGTGTATACTCACCTGCCTGTATAGCAAGCTGGCACCATCCCGCCAAAGCGGGATGGTTTAATGGGTTAATTAAAAACTGATTTTTATTCCTGCCGCTAATTTATACAGGTCATCGCTGTCATAATTATCGCTGGCCGCAAGATGGTCGGCTCCGTCGCCGGCGATCAGACAAGCGGCATCTATCTTCAAATCCACATGCTTGTTTAGGGTGTAGGTGTACCACAGGTCAAATTCGTAGCCGAGATCATCATCCGATTCATTGGGTTTTAACTCGAGATCTTCCGCCGTCATGAGATAACGCACCGCTGCTCTGAGGTTGTTTTTCGCACTAATCTGATATTCACCCTGGATGGCATAGTTGATCAGCCCTTTATCCATAATATACGGCGCATCCGAGATGAACCTGTCGCAGTCGGCCATAACGGAATCCTTAAAAAAGATTGTGCCGACAAAGACGTCCACATCAATGGCGTCAAAATTTTCTGCATCGTCGTCATTGGGATCGTCGTCACCGCTGACATAGAGAATGTTGCCGGAAATCTTGAAATCATCGCTCACCTTGAATCCAACGGTCAGATTGCCCAGCCAGGCGGATCGGTCAAGGTCATCGATGGCAGGAGCATCGAAATCAATATCTCCGCCCTGATAAATGAAGTCAAAATCGCCGAAAAGTTTGCCCTTGCTGTACTTGCCGGTCAGACCGAGGTAATAGTATTCGCCATCGTACTCATCACCAAGGCTTGTTTCATCTGTGTCCAGATCCGTATAAATACCGAAAAATCCCAAGGTGGTGTTTGGAGTTAATTTGTTATCGGCCTTAATTACAAGATAGTCGTTGTCTCCTTCAATATTGGCGGTTGTGTCATCTTCACCACGGTACCATCCGCCCATTGCTTTCCAATCGCCAAAAGTAGTATGGTAGGTAAGTCCTGGAGCGGTTTCCGTCCATACCCAGTGGTTGATCTTGGTGGGCTGGAGCCCGGCCCGGACTTTTCCGCCGATAACCGGCATGACCACTTCAGCATAGGCAAACCGGGTCTCCTGGTTATCTGGGTCACCGGACAGATCAAAATCGTCATCTCCCCAATTATTGGTTCCCACTTCCAGCCCGTAAACCAACTTGGCCAGTCCGTCATCGGTTGTGCCTTCAAATCGAAGCCTTGCCTTGGTAAGGCCGAAGAAGGCATCGTCGTTTTCGCTCATGACGCTATACATCCCACTTTTTAGGCCCTTATCATTAAGTTGGCCATTATAACTGAAGTAATCGGTTGGACCACTTTTTTGGGGACCCTTCATAGCCTCATAGCTATCGGTGACGCCCACCGTCTGCCACATTTTTCCGTGAAAATCAAACTTGAATGCGTATGACGTTCCAGCAATCGCCAGAAATAAAATTGCCGCCAACATAACATTAAAGCAACCTTTTTTCATTTTTCCCTCCATTTTTCCCTGATTTTTAAAAAATTTAGTCTAATAATTCACTAATATCCTGTCGCGAAAAAAATCAGTGTTTCCCTAATTCATTATTTATATTTTATCAACTTTAGTTTTAATATATTTAAGTAAAGGAGTGCCCCCAACTTTTTCAGTAGTGTTGGGCTTCATAATACTTGGGGCGTTGACTCCACCGAACTGGGGATACTTGGGATCACCTTCAAGACCGCGAGCATGACCGAACCCTCCTGCAGCGCCCAAAACCCCCTGCATGATAAACCATGTTGGCCTGGCAGTCATTTCCATCTCTCCCCAGGGTGACGTGAGCAGAACTTTGTCTCCTTCAACAATTCCGAGTTCATTAGCATCAATCATATTAACCCATAAGGGGTTGGTCCCTATTATTTTCATAAGCTGATAATTATTGAAGGTGGAAGAATGTTCATGTTCAAAAACCCTGAAATTACCGAAAATAAACGGATACTCATCGTCCGGTTGAAGTTCCTTTTCAGGTTCCTTATAATCGGGCAAAGCATCCACACCTTTTTCTTGTGCCACGGGGTTAAGGAAATTATATTTTCCGGTTTTGCTGTTTCCGGAGGAACCGTATCCATCGGGTGGATTAATACTACCCCATTTTTTGTATTTATAATACTCCGCCTCATCGGTAATGATGAACCCTTTTTCTTTCAGCTCGTCAAAGGACCAGGGAGTACCGACCATTTGATTTCTGAAAGCATCTTCCATACTGCTCCACGGGAAATACTGGCCCAGGTTAAGCCTTCTGGCTAATTGAACCGTTATCTTCCACATGGGTCTGGAGTCATACATGGGTGCCACAATCTCGGCATAGTAGCCGATAAACGCCTCGTAAAGCCAGTCCGGCTTCACCTGGCTTTGCTCCATCCAGGTGGCATCCGGAAGAACCACGTCGCACAACAGGGCACTGTTGCACATATAAGCATCGATAATCGCCTTAAACTCCATTTTTTCCATAGCCTGTGTGATGGCTGTCTGATTCCCCCAGGAGAGCACCGGGTCGCCGTAATAGATAATCATCCCCTTGAGCTTTCCAGCTTCTACGTCAGCCAACAAATGTGCCGGCGCCCAACCGTTCCACATGTCAAATTTGTTGAGTTTGGGTGCGGAACCCTTAGGCGGTTTCTCCTGTCCTTCTCCCCATGCAGATTTTAATTTTCTTTTGAACGGGAGAGAGGGTCCCCCAGGTGCATCGAAAGTGCCACAAAGGCCGTTAAGAGCCTGGAGCGCGGCCGTACCGTACATACCATTAGGAACCTGTGCCACTCCCGTCCAGGATAAAGCGCCTTTGTTTTTGGCCCTGGCAAATTCAATGGCGATACGCGTTATGGTTTCGGCAGGCACACCGCTAATTTTTGCAGCCCACTTCGGAGTACGGGCAACACTGTCTTCCCGGCCCATAACCCTGTTTTTGAATTCATCAAATCCATGGGTCCAATTTTTTACAAATTCTTTATCGTAAAGATCATTTTCGATAATAACATGGCACATAGCCATGGCAACTGCACCATCGGTTGCCGGATTTATTGGGATCCATTCCGTGGCCGCAGCCGCGGTTTCGGACCTCCGGGGATCGAAAATAACCAGCTTAGCGCCCCTCTTGAGAGCGGCTTTCAGTTGTGCGGTCTTGCGTTGACCATAGGAGCTGGCAAATTCGTTCATACCGAAGTGAATAATATAGTCGGAATCCTGATAGTTTATCCAGGGCCTCTTGTCGTTCAGGTTATGTTCGTTGGCCATACGGTTGGCATTATCACACATGGGCCGGTGGGTGGTCTTGGGACACCCCATATGGTCGAAAAGAGCCTCGTGGATCCAATTTGCAAAGTCGTTGCCCCGGAAATACCCAAGTTTTGCGGGTTCAATACTTTTAATACCTTCTGCCACCCTGTCCAGGGCTTCGTCCCATGTGGCCTTGCGGAAACGACCGTTTTCTTTAATAAGGGGTGCCTTGAGCCGGTACGGTGAGTAAAGATGCTTAGGTGCCGAACCACCTTTGGGACATAGCCTGCCTCCGCCTTTGGGATCACCGGTAAGACCAGAGGTGCCGGTCAGGACGCCGTCCTTCAACTTGGCAGTCATACCGCAAAGCGCACCGCAAGTATAACAATGGGTGGGGATTTTCTTGTCTGGTTCCGGATCGACAACACCTTGGGTCAAGGTAAAGTAAGCCGGATCAAGGTTCAGTGTTTGTACAGACCCCACTAATTTCTGGGTGGTCTCCTCGCCCCGGGTAAAGCCGTCTATCCTCATATTTTCACACATCAGCGCCCCCCGTGTGAAATGGGCCAAAGCCTGATAAAAGCCGGTTTGAGCAGATGCTGCCAGTTGGTCACAAAAAGAGGCCACCCATTGCAAGTACTTATTTTTAAAGAAATCCTTGTACAGATCTCCCTTGCCTTTCTCAAGGAGATAACGGAGAAGCTCCATCTCCACTGCGATATGTTCTTCAAGGTCTTTATATTCGGGAGATTTATGCACACCGGCCTTACGAAAAAACTCTCTCAGTTCAAAAACCGGTTTTTGCATAACCACCGGTTCTTTGGTTACATGGACAGATTCGTATGGAAAAACAGGATTTTGACCGGCGTTAAGAAAGAGATCAGCATAATCATAGCGTAAATCCTTATAAAGGTTCTCTGCGTCATTGCTTTTTAAATACAAACTCATACCCTCGGCCCCGCTCATAAGATCTATGAACCCGCAACCTTTTACGGATTCTAATAGCCCATCGAGAAACTCGTCTTTCTGCATCGCGGCTATGAGATCTAAAGGTATTTCGTCACGATAAATGGTGGAAAGAAATTGGTATCTTATGGCCCTTGATTCAAAATATGCTGTATCCATGCTCTGTCTCCTTTCTTACTTAGGGGCTTAGCAATTATTTTTGTGTTTTTTGTGGCAAAACTTTTTTCTTCTCGCCACAAAGGCATCTATACACAAAGAAGAAATAAAAAAATGAAATCCTTCGTGTCTTTCTACAAAGGGATTATTGAATTGTAGTATTTTTTTTCGGCAACAAAACAAATCTTAAATGGCAGGCTTATAAGCAATATTCATACCATTAAAAATAAAAAAAGCTTTTCGATTCATTTTTCTTTATGGCCATCTTTTTTATAACATCTTGTATTTTCAAGATAAAAAGATGTTTTTTCATCCAAGGCCATGGATAAAATTTCACAGAAGGCCATAGTTAGGTGCAAATAGATGCATATTTCTTATTGCATCGACATATTTTTATTGCGCGCATATTATCTTGAAATAACTATAAAATAAATTGGATGGAAATATGCGCAATTATTTTATGGCAGTCGATCATGTTTTCAAGATCCTTGACCCGAATTGTTGGAACTCTTTTCTTCCCCCCCCCAAATTTAGGATATCCTTTTGATTTAATATTATAAATTTAAACTCTCTCCCCGGCCTCATTTTTTAAACACAAGGGCCGGGTTTCCGGTGGCATATAGTTTGCTATATGAAAGAGTTAATTTTTTTAATTACCATCGGGGCGGTCCTTAGCGGAATTGGTGCAATATTGGCAAATAATTTTATTAAGTTAAAAGGAGGAAAATAATGAGAAAGTCTTTATTGTTTATCGTATTATTATCAATCAGTTTGATCTTCATTTTTGAAGGCGCGGGCATTTGCAGTCCTTCGGCCACCATTTCCGCATCGGAATACAGAGCCGGCGATATGGTAACAATAGAGGGGACCATTGATCCCGGTCAGGATCTTTACATCGCTGTTTCATCTCAAGAGGCCTTTGCACCTAAAGACACAACAGGTGTTCATGAGACTATAAAATTAAAAAAAGAGGGCGAAAAAATCGGTTTTAATAATGATACAACAGTTCCTGTTCTTTACTATATGATGACAACCGATCCGGGTAAATTTGGCAAGAAAGTTGATAAGAAATTTGGCGGCCCGTCTTTTATGGGTGGAATTTATTCAACCACCATGTTCAAGTTATTACCGTTTGGAGCACTTGATGCTGAAGCCAAAAGCATGTTGCCGGGTTTGAATACTAAAGAGCAGTGGAATTTTTTTAAGTTCCTGCATGAAAGCGATTACGGCATTAATACCGTTACCAAAGAAATGACAAAAGTAGGCAAAATCGTAATCTTTGCACGCAGTGTTATGGGAGATTACGGCAAGTCCGGGAATTATTGGGATAAGGGCACGTCAATTCATCTGGACAAAATTACAGGGAAGTTTAAGGCTTCTTTTAAATCTTTTCGACACACACCTCCCAATTATAAGTTTGATGTTACGATAAACGGCGCTAAAATTGGGTCTTATAATTTAGCGCCAAAGGGTTTCTGGCTGAATAGAGGTGGGCGTTACATGAACCCGATATGGATTATCATTGGCGCTATTGTTGTGGGTGCCTGGTTTTCTATGATCGGCGCGGCCGGCGGTATGCTCATGTCGGCCTACCAGGTTATGGTTGTAAATACCATGGGTCCTATCGGTATTAATGCTGCCAACGTTCTTCGATCATCAAACGTGGGGTTAACTTTGTTTTCTCCTTTAGGGTCATTTTACAGGTATGCGATTGTTGAAAGACGTGTGGCATGGCCTATAGGCCTTTCCTTTGGCGCAGGTATTTTACTCGGTTCCATATGGCTGGGAAAATATGCGACCCAATATCTGCCCATGTCATCATATAAGGAGTGGCTGGCCGTTCTGGTTGTGCTTATGGGCATCAGAACCCTGTATGAACTAACGCCAAAGGTCATGGAAAAGAGAAAGGCCATCAAGGCCATGGTGAAAAAGTTCAATGAAGAAGTTGCCAGGGCTAAAGCTGAAGGGCGCAGCGCCGTGATGGGCAAGATTGAACCGGTCAAAACAGGTCTCACCAATTATCAGTTTAAGTTCTGGGGTGAAGATTTTACAATTAACCCCCTTCTTTTCGGCATTATCGGCGTTTTTGTCGGTATAATTGCGAGGTCATTCGGTATCGGCGGAGGGTTCCTGTTAGTTCCTATCATGACAACAATTGCCGCCCTCCCCATGTATGTGGCGGTACCCATTGCCCTTATTGGGACGTGCTTCTCCAGTATCGGTTCTTTTATCGGCTATGCGGTGAATCAATATTGGCCTGACATGTATATTTTTATTGCTATTATCATTGGCGGTTTTGTTGGAGGCATGCTGGGAAGCCGTGCTCAGAAGCTTTTCAGTGAAAAAACTCTGAAGATTGCATTGGCAATTGTTCTGTTTTTCCTGTTCTTCCGCTTCCTCAAACTCGAGATCTGGATATAACAATTTCTTTCAATCATTATTTTATCTTGCTCCATAGGTCAACCTAAGTTGAGCGATGTTTTAATCGATCTGCACCGATCTCTTGCGCATCAAGGATCCGCGAAAATCCTCGACATATCCACGGGTATGCCTCCGGTTTTCGAGAACCCTTATTCATCAAGATTTCGCACTTCTCTTCGCAAAAAATTGCTCAACTTAGAGTTAAGAAAAATGTTTATACGGATAAAATTCTTGCAATTTAAAAATTTATGATTAAAATATTCTGGTACCACAAAATAGGAGTAGCTGACAACTCCACGGTGAATATCAGTACTTTAATTTCAATTCTTTTTCAGTGGCTCCAACCGGGCCATTTTTATTGCCATTGGGTGTTGTTTATCAATTATCCGGGAGGGCGGAAATGACGGAAGCGTCTCTGATCGATTATATGTATATCTTTATTTTCCTCATGGTGGGGTTCATCGGAGGATTTGCGCCGTTCATTGTGAACTGGTTTATCCGTCCGAAACGGACTCACTTGAAAAAATCCCTCAACACCTATGAATGCGGGATGGATACTTACGGTAACGCCTGGGACTATCGTTACGGCATCGCATATTACCTTTACGCCCTCATCTTTCTGGCGTTTGATGTTGATATTTTATACCTGTTCCCGGTTGCAGCAGCTTTTGACACGGTTTCGGGTGCTCGTGGCGTAATAGAAATTTTTATCTTTATCGGCATCTTAACCCTGGCCATTGTGTATGCATGGGTCAAAGGAGTCTTTACATGGGAGAAAAAACGAACCCTTCGGTAAGTCAACCCGATTTGGAGTCCTATACGGAACGGATTAAGGCGGAATGCTATGCCGGCCTTTCCGATGGCCGTATGAACCTTGATGCCGGACCGTTGCTCCGCATGGACCTGACCGACAAACTGTTGAAATTGTGCCAGGCCAATTCCCTATGGCCCATGACGTTCGGGATTGCCTGCTGCGCCATCGAGATGATGGCAACCGGCATGGCCCGGTTTGACATCTCCCGCTACGGAGCAGAAGTTTTCCGTCCCTCACCCAGGCAGTCCGACCTGATGATCGTCGCAGGTACGGTGAACCGGAAACTCGCTCCGGTGTTGCTCACCCTGTATGAGCAGATGCCGTCTCCCAAATGGGTGATCGCTATGGGCAACTGCGCGATTTCCGGCGGTCCATTCAATGTAAAGGAAAACTATAATATTATCGAAGGCGTGGATAAGCTTATCCCGGTGGATGTCTATGTTCCCGGGTGTCCTCCCCGGCCGGAAGGTCTATTGGAGGGAATCCTCAAGCTTCAGGAAAAGATTACGGGCGTGCGTCATCCCATTCCCCAGAACCGCCACCCGGATGTTCCCCAAAAGAAAGTCAAAGGATTGGAGTTATGATGGGGACATTTGAGGATTTCAAAACCCATGTGAGAAATCTCGGGGATGAGGTTACGGAGACCGACTTTGATCAGCGGGGGTATCATCTGGACGTTGTTCTGACCGTGAATACGGTTCGAGAGTTTGCCCAAACCGCCTATGATCACGGATTTTACCTGGTTTTCGTCACCGGGTTTCATGTCCTGCCCGAGACCGGGGAGGGGGGCAAAACTTCCGGACTGGAAGTGGTTTACCAGTTTGCAATGTATGACCGGCTCTGTCGCGTTAAAGCCCGCGTGTCCGTTCCCGAGGATTTGACCGTTCCCAGCATATGCCATATTTACCAGGGGGCAAACTGGCATGAACGAGAGACCCGTGATTTTTATGGGATACGGTTCAGTGACCATCCCAATCTCGAGCCCCTTCTTCTTTGTGAAGAAGACAAAGATTTTCATCCGTTGCTAAAAGAAGAGAAAAAACTAAAATCATTTGAAGCGGTTTCCTGGCCGGCCCAACGTCCGGATACGGCCGATATGGACACCGAAACTTCATCCGACGGATAGTTATGGTTTCAAAGATGATGCGTGAATCGCAGTTTCAGGAACATAATCGATTTTTTTTAAATATGGGGCCGCAGCATCCCAGTACTCACGGGGTTCTTTTGGTGGTGCTGGAGATGGACGGGGAGTATGTATTAGACCCGCAGCCGGTTTTAGGGTTTATCCACCGCATGCACGAAAAGATGGGCGAGTCCAGGCCGTGCCAGGGGTTTATGCCCAATACCGCGCGCATGGATTATGTGTGCGCGCTGCCCTACAATCATGGATATGTTTCTCTGATCGAGAAAAAGGCGGGCATCGAGGTGCCCAAACGGGCCGAGTATATCCGGGTGATCACTTCCGAATTGAACCGGGTGGCCAGTCATTTACTATGGCTCGGGGCATACCTTCTGGACCTGGGGGCGTTTACGCCGATCCTCTATGGGTTTGACGACCGGGAGCATATCCTGGATATTCTGGAAGATATCACCGGTTCCAGACTCACGTATTGTTACTACCGGTTCGGAGGAGTTACCCAGGACATCGACGACAAGTTTGTGGAATCCACCCGGGCCTTTATCAAACGGCTGCGCAAGCGTTTCGATATTTATGAACGGCTGGTGACAAAAAATATTATCTTCATCAAGCGTGCAGAGAACATCGGCATTATTTCGCGGGATATGGCCATTCGATACGGCATTACCGGTCCCAACCTCAGGGGGTCGGGCATCGCGTATGATATCCGAAAAAACGAACCCTACTCGGTTTATCCGGAATTTGATTTTGAAGTGCCTGTGGGAGAAAATGGCGACTGTCTGGATCGATATATGGTGAGGGTTCGCGAAATGGAGCAGAGCTTAAGGATTATCGAACAGGCCCTTGACACGCTGCCGGACGGACCGGTCCGGTCCAAAGTTCCCAAAAATATCAAGCTTGCTCCCGGAGACTGCAATTTTGCGGTTGAAGCGGCCCGGGGAGAACTTTCCTACTACCTGGTGGGTGACGGAACCTCGGTTCCCTATCGTTTAAAAATCAGGGTTCCGTCGTATTCAAACTTAAGCTGTCTTCCGGAGCTGGGTGAAGGAATTCTGCTTCCCGACCTGGTATCGATCATGGGAAGTATGGACCTGGTGATACCGGAAATAGATAGATAACAGAGAGATATGCAAGGACGATACGTTAAATTTTAAGCCATGGAACTCATTTCGACATTACCTCCTGAATCGATTCGGATGGTGTTCGCCGTCATCATCATCATTTCGTTTATTTTTCTCAATGCCATTATGATGGGCTATCTGGAGCGAAAGATCGCCGGCCATGTGCAGCGGCGCCCCGGCCCCATGGAGGTGGGATCTCACGGCATTTTACAGTTGGTTGTTGACGGGGTAAAACTTGTGGGCAAAGAGTTGCTCATTCCCGTGAACGTTGATCGCACCCTTTTCAGGCTTGGGCCGATTCTGTCATTCACACCGGTCATTCTGCCCCTTCTGGTGATTCCCTTCAGTGAAAAACTCCAGGCAAGGGATCTTAACCTGGGATTGCTGTTCATTGTCTCCATGACCTCCATAAATGTCATGGCGATGGTGGTGGCCGGATGGGGCTCCAATAACAAGTATTCCATGTTCGGCGCCATGCGCGCCGTGGCCCAGTCCATTGCTTACGAAATCCCGATTTTACTCTCCATGCTTGCGGTGGTCCTCATGACCAATACCTTCAGCTTAAAGGAAATTGTGGGCGCGCAGCAGAACATCTGGTTCATTGTGCTACAACCCCTTGCCTTTATTATCTATATCATCTCCGGAGTTGCTGAAACCAACCGTGCGCCCTTTGACCTTCCGGAAGCGGAAAGCGAACTCACCGCCGGGTTCCACACCGAATACAGCGGCATGGGGTTCTCGCTTTTTTTTCTCGGAGAATATACCAACATGTTCACCGTGGCTTCCGTGGCAACGGTTCTTTTCTTAGGCGGCTGGCACGGACCCCCCCTGCCCTATGGCCAGTATCTGGGCATCGTCTGGTTTTTCTTAAAGGTTTATTTTCTGTTGTTTTTTATGATCATGATTCGGTGGACCTATCCCCGGGTGCGTTTCGATCAGTTGTTGAATTTTTCGTGGAAGTATCTGGTGCCCTTTTCTTTGGCCAACATTTTGATAACAGCGGTGGTGGTTAAGCTATGAAGCGCTATTTTTCAGATCTGTTTGTCGGCGGAAAGAGCCTGGTGGACGGCCTGGCGGTGACCCTTAAGGCATTTTGTCAACCCATCGTTACCGTTCAGTATCCCAGGGAAGAGATCGATATCACGCCGAATTTCAGGGGGCATATTGATCTTGTCCTGGATCCGGAGAAAAATACGTTCCGGTGTATCGCCTGTGGAATGTGTGAACGGTCGTGTCCCTCCGAGTGTATCCGGGTCAAGGGTAAAAAGGTGGAGGGTAAAAAGAAAAAAACATTGGCTCTGTTTACGCTGGATTTCACAAAATGCAGTCTTTGCGGCACCTGTGTGGAAATCTGTCCCACCCAGGCCCTGGAGTTTTCCAATGAATATAATCTTGCCGCCTTTTCCAGGGAGGCGTTTCACTATGACATTCTCAAGCGGCTGGAGGAACGGATCATATGACGTTTTACCAGTACATTGCCGAAGGGCTCTTTTTAGTATTCGTGCTGCTGATCATCTCCGGAAGTTTTATCACCATCCGGGCACGGATTCTTATGCATACGGTTTTAGGTCTTGCCGTGGCGCTTTTAGGCGTGGCCGGCATCTATTTTTATCTGGGAAGCATGTTCCTGACCCTGATGCAGATTCTCATTTATGTGGGAGCGGTCTGCATTGTTTTGATTTTCGGCATTATGGTGGGAACCACCCCCACGGAGATCGCGGAAAAAACCATTAAAGACAGAAAAAATATATTTCTTGCCGTATCCGCAGCGGCCACCGCCTTTTTCCTTCTCATGATCAGCCTCTTAAAGACCGAGTGGATAGCGGCGCCGGCCCAAGTCAGGGATTTTTCGGCCAGGCATCTGGGGGAAAGCTTCCTCTATCAGTATTGCCTTGCCTTTGAGTTGATTTCGGTGATTCTTCTTATCGCCATTGTGGGAGCGATCATTTTGGCCAGAGAAGGCCGGGAAGATGATAACACCCCATGGGCCACACCCAACCAGGGACCGCCCCATGCAAAAGAATTAACCTCTGTAACGGAAAACAAAAGGGACCCTTTGGCATGATACTGATCAGCGACAATCTTTACACGTATCTGATTCTGGCGGTGTTTCTGTTGATCACCGGTATCTACGGATTGATCCAGCACAAAACCTTTATTGGAATGCTGGTTTCCACGGAACTGATACTTAACGGCGCGGGAATAAATTTCATGGCGTTCAACCGCTTCCTTGCTCCGGATCCGGCCACCGGTCAGGTGATTACGTTGTTCATTATGGGGATTGCCGCGGCAGAGGCGGCCATTGTGGTGAGTTTTATCATTGCCGTTTTTCGGAAGTATCACTCCATCGATCCCGAAGATGTTATGGAATTGAAAGGATAGGAGTGTAATTCACTGATGTTGGTTAACAGCGGTCATTTATTACTTTCCATCGGAATTCGAAGGTATGGTTTCAGGTGTCGGGTGTCAGGTGTCAGGAGCACAAACGTAAGAGCTGACACCTGAACACTGACACCTGAAACCTGGATTGCTTGAGCTAAATCACCAACAATCTTTATTTACACCATAACAGAAGATCCGGTAACACGTTTAGATGTTAGAAGCTTTATGGAATACATATGCAGACAATCATAAGCAGTAAAATTATTTTGACACCGCTGATCCCCATGATTACGGCGCTTCTGATCATGGGATCCAAGAACAGACCCAATTTAAGGGAGTCATTTTCCGTATTCGGGGCGGTGCTCACCTTCCTTTCCATCGTATACGTGCTGCCACATGTTCTGGCAAAAGGATCTTACGAATATACCTTGTTTACCCTTTATCCCGGGGTCAGTGTGAAATTTCATTTGGACGGGCTTGGCGTATTATTTGCCGGGACCTCTTCGTTTTTGTGGATCATGGCGGGATTTTACTGCATGGGATATATGCGCGGTCTGAACGAGCATGCCCAGACCCGCTTCTATTTTTGTTATGCGGTTGCGGTGGGCGGCGCCATGGGCGCGGCATTTTCCGCCAACCTGTTTACCCTGTATCTTTTCTACGAAATCGTATCGGTTTTTACCTATCCTTTGGTGGCCCACCACCAGGATGCGGAAGGGTATCACGGGGGAAGAAAATATATCGTCTACCTGATGTTTGCCTCCAAGGCGTTTCTGTTGCCGGCAATGATTCTGGTGTATGTGCAGTGCGGCACCCTGGATTTTGAAATGGGCAATGTTGTCTCCGGCATGTTCCCGAACGGCGCCGGGTCCACTCTGGTGAAAATCACCTATATTCTGTGCCTGCTCGGATTTGCCAAATCCGCCATCATGCCCATACACGGCTGGCTGCCCGCGGCCATGGTGGCCCCGACCCCGGTCTCCGCCCTTCTCCATGCGGTGGTGGTGGTTAAAGTGGGGGTGTTTTGCACGGCCAGGGTGATGCTCTCGGTCTTCGGGGTGAACCTACTCGACACGCTGGGTCTGGGAACCTTTACCGCCTACCTGGCGTCGTTTACCATTATCACGGCGTCGGTGGTGGCACTGACCAAAAACAATCTTAAGATGCGGCTGGCGTACTCCACGGTGAGCCAGCTTTCCTATATTATTCTGGGCGTGGCCATGCTCACGCCCAACAGTATTACCGGCGGGCTGATCCATATTACCAATCACGCATTCGCTAAAATCACCCTGTTTTTTTGTGCGGGCTCCATTTTCGTGGCCACCCGAAAAAAAGATATCACTGAAATGGGCGGGGTGGGATGGAGCATGCCCTTTACCATGATTGCCTTCGGTCTTGCGTCGTTGAGCATGATCGGAGTCCCGCCGGTCAGCGGGTTTGTGACCAAATGGTATCTGGCTCTGGGCACGCTGGATGTTCATAATATGATTCTTCTGACCGTAATCCTGGTGAGCAGCCTGCTCAATGCCGGGTATTTTGTTCCGGTCTTTTTCACATCGTTTTTCGGGAAACCGCTGCCCGGAGACACCACCGGCGGCAGGTTCCTGGAGGGATCTCCGTTGATTATGTTTATGGTCATTCCTCTATTTTTAACGGCAGTAGGGTCCGTAATGTTCGGCGTGTATCCGGATCTTTTCATTAATATAATCAATTTGATGCTGGGGAGATGATGAAAAGAATACTCGAATATTTAAATAAACATTCCAAGGTGTTGAGGAATCTATTTTTTGCATTTTTGCTGGGGGCGGTGGCCTACGATTTCTTTGCAACACGGCATGGAGCGCATTTTTTCGGCGATTCAATCATGGGATTCTGGTCCGTGTTTGGAATCTTTGGATGTCTGGGTATGATTGTCGTGTGCAAAGGGCTTTCTCATGTGTGGTTAGAGAAAGAGGAAGATTATTATGATAAATAGTACGATTTTTATGCATCCGGCCACCTGGTTTCTTATGGGAGCCTTTTTTCTGCCCGTTTTCAAACGAATGGGTCTGATGAAAGTGGTTCTCATCGCCGTGCCGCTCATCGCATTTTTCCAGATTCAATGGCTGCCTGAAAGTTTCGGCCAGGTTTCGTATCTGGGGTTCGACCTGGTTTTCGGAAGAGTGGATTCCTTGACCCGGGTGTTTCTCCACGTGTTTACCCTCATGGCCCTTATCGGGTGTGTTTACGGGCTGCATGTCAAAGAGACGGGCCAGCATATTGCGGCCTTCCTTTATGTGGCCGGTTCCCTGGGGGTCACCCTTTGCGGCGATTATCTGACCCTGTTCATTTTCTGGGAACTCATGGCCGTGGCATCCACCTTTTTGATCTGGTACCGGAAGAAGAAACGATCGGTCCAGGCCGGATACAGATACCTGCTGGTTCACGTGGCCGGCGGGCTGATCCTTCTGGCGGGTATTTTTCTGCGGTATAAAAATGTCCACGATTTGAGTTTTGTCCGCATTGCCGCACAAGGGGCGTCTACGGCCGACTATCTGATCATGATCGGCTTTATGTTAAATGCCGCGGTTCCTCCCATCCATGCATGGCTTCCGGATGCGTACCCGGAAGCGTCGGTGACCGGTGCGGTGTTCATGTGCGCCTTTACCACAAAAACCGCAGTGTATGTTCTGGCGCGGGCGTTCCCGGGGTTTGAGGCCCTGGCCATACTGGGAGCGGTCATGACCCTTTACGGTGTGGGATACGCTGTGGTGGAAAACGATGCCAGGCGCATCCTTGCCTATCATATTGTCTCCCAGGTGGGATACATGGTTTGCGGGGTGGGAATCGGGACGGCCATGTCCGTAAACGGGGCCTGTGCCCACGCGTATGCCCATATCATATACAAAGCCCTGCTGTTTATGGGGGCCGGGGCGGTGCTGGAGATGACCGGAAAATCCAAGCTCAATGAGCTGGGCGGGTTATATAAACGCATGCCCTGGGCCATGATTTTCACGGTTATCGGAGGGATCTCCATCTCCGGGTTTCCCCTGACCAGCGGGTTCATCAGCAAATCCATGATTATCGCCGCTGCGGGCGAAAGTCACCGGACGGTTTTGATGCTTATGATGACCTTGGCTTCCGTGGGCACCTTTCTGTCCGTGGGCATCAAACTTCCGTATTTTATCTGGTTCGGAAAAGATTCCCAGGTTCCGGCCAAAGAGGCCCCGTGGAATATGAACCTGGGAATGGCCATTGCCGCTTTTCTGTGCTTTTTCATGGGCGTCTATCCCGAATATCTTTACAAAATGCTCCCGTTTCCGGTGTCTTATCATCCCTATACCGCGTACCATCTTTCGGAGACCTTGCAGCTTATGGGATTTACCGGCCTGGGCTTTTACATCATGGTTAAAAAACTTATCCCCGCACCCAAAATGAACCTGGATCTTGACTGGTTCTACCGAAAGGGCGCCCGCGTCTTTATGTGGATCGCCGCCCGGCCGGTGGATGCGGTCAACAACTGGGTGAACGAGGTATACCGGACCGTGGGGTTTAAGATGACGCTGGCGTTTGCCAGGGCCTTATCCTGGTTTGACTGGGAAGGCATCGACTGGGTGATCGACGGCTCCGCGCGGGGGGTGGTTAAGGGCGGCGATCGGCTCAGGACGCTCATGACCGGGAAGATACAGCATTATATCGGCGGTGCCGTGGCCATAACCTTTATCATATTAATTTTGGTGTTATTGGTATAAGGCCTAAATTTTCGTAGATCGAGGACAACTCGTGTATGGAACACTATTTGATTTATAATACCTTATGGTATCCTATCCTGACGGTTCTGGTGGCGGTTCCGTTGTTCGGGGCATTTATCACCCTTGGGATACGGGGGGACCGGAACCTGAAAATCTGGGGGTTGCTGGTGACGGTGGTCACCGCGGTGCTGTCATTGCCCTTGTTTTTTTCTTTTGATCTGACAACGGCAAACTATCAGTTTGCCGAGTCTAAAGACTGGATTCCATTTTTAGATATCGGCTATGTATTAGGGGTGGACGGCATCAGCGTTCTGTTGGTGCTTCTCACCTGTCTGGTGATGCCGCTGTGCGTCCTTTGCTCATGGAGTTACATACAGGAGCGGTTTAAAGAGTTCATCTTCGTGTTGCTCTTTATCGAAGCTTCAATGATCGGGGTGTTTATCAGTCTGAACACGGTTCTGTTTTTCATTTTCTGGGAGGCCATGCTGGTTCCCATGTACCTGATTATCGCGGTCTGGGGCGGACCGCGCAAAGACTATGCCTCCATTAAATTTTTTCTATACACGTTGATCGGAAGCATATTTTTGTTTGTGGCCATCATCGCGCTTTACGTGACCACCGGCACCTTTTTTATCCCCGAGTTAATGTCACATCAATATAGTTTTAGTTATCAGATATGGATCTTTTTGGCGTTTACCCTGGCCTTTGCCATAAAGGTTCCCATGTTTCCCGTGCATACCTGGCTGCCCGCAGCCCATGTGGAGGCGCCCACGGCGGGAAGCGTTATTCTGGCAAGTATCCTGCTTAAAATGGGGGGGTACGGGTTTTTGCGGTTCTGCCTTCCCATTGCGCCCGCGGCAACGGTTGCCTGCATGCCCTATTTGATCATGGTTTCCATCATGTCGATTATTTTCGGCGGGTATCTTGCCCTGGGCCAGACCGATGTCAAACGGTTGATTGCCTATTCCAGCGTGGGCCATATGGGGTTTGTGACCCTGGGAATTTTTCTTCTCAACAATGTGGGAATCAAAGGCGCTATTTTGCAGATGGTTAACCACGGCATCACCACGGGGGCGCTGTTTATCCTGGTGGGAATGATCTATGAGCGGACCCACAGCAGAGAGATTTCAGACAATTCCGCCTTGGGGATCATGATGCCCATCTATGTGAGCTTTCTGGTGATCTTCTCCCTGTCGTCCCTGGCATTTCCGGGAACCAACAGCTTTGTGGGAGAATTGCTGGTGCTGATTGCCTGCTTCACCAAGTATAAGATCGTGGGCGGGTTTGCCGTGGTGGGGGCCATCCTGGCAGCTGCCTATATGCTCCGGCTGGTTCAAAAAATGGTCTGGGCGGACTCGGACGGGCATGCGCACCCCGGAGCCCGGTCGGAGCTGTTTGACTTAAATTTCCGGGAGACGGCAACCCTGACGTTTCTCACCGTTTTTGTGTTCTGGATCGGATTTCATCCCACTCCTTTGCTGGAGGTTATGGATGCCAGCACCGCCCATCTGGTCAAGCAGGTGGAGTCCGGCATGCACACGTCTCCGGCCGGGCATCATGCGGTCCTGAACGGATTGGGTGAGATGGTTAAAAACCTGTTGGCCTTTAACCATTGACGGTTTCGTAAAAAGTCCAACTTCTGCGTTGTGCTGCATTTCGCAATCATTCGACGTACGAAAAGTACGCCTCATGATTACAAAACTTGCACGCCTTGAATTTGAACTTTTTACGAGACCGTCTAAATCGGACTTTTTACGCGTTCATCACCATTGATAAACGCGTAAAAAGGAGTTTTTGTAAAGTTATCGAAGAGTAGTTTTGATGAGTTAGTGGATTTATACCCGAGTTAGTGGATATATATTATGATACTATTTCTACCCGAACTGGCACTGAGCCTTATGATCCTGGTCTTTTTTTCGGTGTCATTGGCAACGCCGAAACAGAACCAACTGCAGGGCATGGGGCTGTTTTTGTCCGCGCTGGCCGTGGCCGCCTCCATATACACTTATGGACAAAACGGCACCCTTTTCTTTGACGCGTACCGCATTGATGCGTTTTCGCAACTGTTCAAGATCATCATCACCTTCGGGCTGTTTATCGTAATTTATCTGGGAGAGGGACTGTCGGGCATCGGCACCACCCTTAAACCCGAATATTATCTCTTCCTTACGCTGAGTGCTTTCGGTCTGGCATGCATGAGCAGCGCGGTGGAACTGATTACCATCATCCTGTGTCTCGAAATCGCTTCTTTTGCCCTTTTTATCATCATTCCGTTCCGCAAACACGGAGCGTACCGCAAGCCCATGGAAGCGGGGATCAAGTACGTGCTGTTCGGTGCGGCGGCCTCGGGTATCTCCCTTTACGGGATCAGCTATATCTTCGGCATGACTCACACCACCTATCTTGTGGATCTGGTCACCATCATCCCGGGCATGATTTTGCAACAGCCGCTCATAATGATCGGTCTGGTGATGCTGCTTTGCGGTTTTTTTTACAAACTGGCGCTTTTTCCCATGCACTTCTGGGCCCCGGATGTATACGAGGGAGCGGCCAACGAGACATCGAGTTTTGTGGCCACCCTTCCCAAGGTGGGGGCCGTTGCCCTGTTGATCCGGCTGATTTTTTTGGCGGGAGTGGATTCGGCCCAGTTTACCTGGGTCTTGGTCATCCTTGCCGTGTTCTCCATGATCTTTGGAAATCTGTCGGCACTGGTGCAGACCGATATCAAGCGTCTTCTGGCATACTCCAGCATCGCCCATGCGGGCTATATCATGGTGGGTCTGGTTTGTGCCACCGAACTCGGGTTTGTCTCCGGCATTTATTATATCGCCGGTTATCTGGTCATGAATCTGGCCTGCTTTTTCGTCATCTACAACCTGGCGCCCAACGGGGAAAACATCGGTTTTGATGATTTTAAAGGGCTGTACAAGCGGTCGCCCCTGCTGGCCTTCACCCTGGCCGTGGGCGCCTTCGGAATGGCCGGCATTCCCCCCACCATCGGGTTTACCGGAAAGCTTTTCCTGTTTACCGCCGCCATTAAAAAGGACATGTACGCGCTGGTCATTCTGGCGGTCATCAATACCGGTGTTGCGGTATTTTACTATTTGAAGATGGTACGGGCGGCCTATTCCAGCGTCCCATCCCCCATGCCGAAAATCCGCTTGAAATTTTCCACTACCCTTTTAGGGATTTTCTTCATCGTGATCATTCTTTATCTCGGAACCTTTCCTCAGGGAGTTATCGATTTTGCGCGGGAAGCGGTAGCTGCCGCCATATAAACGGACACAACTCAACATTTTGGACAAATTCGCTTGTCTTCCGCATTGTCAGACTTTTTGTCGGTACACTTGCAAGACCGTTGGGTATCGGCGATGGGCGGTTTTATTGGAGGCATGCTTTTGGTCTTTTGCGTTGAAAAATAAAAACAAATTATGATAAGTAATATATATTATGGAAGACTTTTTAGATATTGCATGGTTTAAGATTATAGATTTTTTTCATTATATCTCAAATCTTCTTGATGCAGTATTCTCTCCCCTCAATTCTCTGGGTCCAGGCTTTACTATATTCACAATTGCATTGCTTACGGTGGTCATAACGAAAATTTTGACCGGAACATTTAAAACCAGGCGATACCGGGAATTAAAAAAGGAGTTTGAACACTGGTTTAATATTCGCCAGGAAGCACTAAAATGTGATGATCCGGAGAAGGCTAAACTTCTTGCCAAAAACATAGATCAGGCAAGACTGAATAAGGTCTATTGGGACTACTTTCTTGAAGGATTTTTAATCAGCCTCGTAACCCGGTTATTACCTATTTTTTTGTTTTTCGCATATATCAATGAAGCATATAAACTTGAAAATCTTATAAAACTTTTCGGAAGGGAATATGTTTTTAAATTTACGGGATTAAACGAAGAACCGTTTTTTGTCGGAGCCGGTTTATGGTTTGTAATATCAATCCTGTTAATATATTTATGCTGGTTTATTATTAAACGATTCACCGTACAAAAACAAACAGCTATAGCATTTTTTTTTCTATCAATTTTTGCGTGGGGTGTTATCAACCCGAACCATGCCCTGGCCACCCAGTCACATGCTGCGCCAGAGGGAATCTATGCCCACCAGATTGCCCATATCTTTTTTATGTTTTCCATGGGTTTTTTTATCCACTGGTTGAGGGACAAAAAACTTGTCAAAGAAACCGGATGGCGGTTTATACAATACGCGGCGTTCTTTTTGATCCTCTGGAATATAGATGCATTTTTGGTGCACCTTTTAGATGACCAGCTTGGTGTAGTTCAGGTACTGCAAATTGATTCGTCGCATATTCAGCTAAGTGCCGGTAATGGCAGCAACAGCCTTGAAACATTGTTTTATTTTGCAAAATTTGATCATCTGTTTTGTGTGCCGGCGCTTTTATTTTTGTATTCCGGTTTAAGGCATCTTTTAAAAGCAAGCCATTCAGAGATTACAAGACCGGAAAATCAGAGGAATGGATAGTTATGACCCTCCCCTTTTTCCCAATCTGGCTTGTGGATGTTGTCGGTTCAATAATGATGACAATCCTCTCTTTCCTATGTCTGGGGGTAGTCTTTGAGCTAAAAAAAAGTGACCCATACAACGTCATGTGGACTTATCTTTTATGGCTTTGTTTCGGGCTCGCAGCTTTTGCCATCTCCCGATCCGCAGGACATATTTTAAAACATCAATTTTTATTTTCCGGGCATGAAGTTATATGGGACTCTATCCGCCCCTTTAGCGGAGCGATTAATACGCTTACCTTTGTATTTGTTGCATCCGTAACTCTTTTTTTTGAACACATATGGAAGATTCATCAACAAGTATTAAAAGATAAACAGGATTTGCAGTTGGCGCATGAAAAACTTTTTTATCTGAATCAGAATCTCGAAGATCTGGTAGCCAAACGGACAGAATCACTGGCGGCTTCCGAAAGCAAATACCGCCGTATTTTCGAGGTTTCAAAGGACATGATCCTGGTTTCGAAAAAAGACGGACAGATTGTGGATATGAATCCGGCCGGATATAAAATGCTGGGTTATAATGAATCCGAATTTTTTGATAAAAAAAAATATTTTCAAACTGTTTTTGCCAAGGTTGCGGATTGGACAACCATTCAGAACACCCTTGAAGAAAAGGGATTTATTTCAAGTTTTGAGATTGAGTTAAAGCGCAAAAACGATAGCCATATTCGTTGTTTACTCAGCGGAAGTCTGGATAGAAGTGGTTCATCCGGAACAGAAGACACCATTCATTATCTGGTGAAAGATATTGAACAAAAAAAATTAATCGAAAACCAGATCGCCCAAACAGACAAGCTGGCTTCCATCGGACAGCTTTCGGCAGGTATTGCCCACGGAATCAATAATCCATTAGGAATTATTCTCGGATATACTCAGTTGATTCTAAGGGATGAAGACGTTGAAAGCGAGCGATATGCCGATCTTAAAATCATTGAAAAACATGCCAAAAACTGCAGATCGGTTGTGGAAGATTTGCTCAATTTTGCCAGACGCTCTCAAACTGAAAAGGAGGCAATCAGAATCCACGAAGTCTTGGATCAGGTCTTGAATTTTATTCAACATCATTCTGAATTATCCAACATAGAAATTGAAAAAGACTATGATACGAATATACCCCCGCTTTTACTGGATGAAAAGAAAATAAAGCAAGCGCTCATGAATCTGATTATGAACGCAAAGCACGCGGTTGGAAAATCAGGCGCCATCAGGTTGTCAACCGCATACAACCGTTCAACCAAGCAGGTTATCATCAAGATAGATGATACGGGTTACGGTATTGAAAAAAAGAATATATCCCGTATATTCGATCCCTTTTTTACAACCAAACCGACCGGAGAAGGAACCGGTTTGGGCCTTTCTGTCAGCTATGGGATTATAAAAAATCATGGCGGTAATATCTTTGTGGAAAGCGAGCCGGGTAAGGGTACTACATTTACTGTCGTTTTAACAGCGGCTTCCAGGCATCCGGGAGGATAACCAATGGATAGAACCATTCTGATAGTTGATGACGAAATAGATATGCAAAAGCTTCTTAAACGAAGTCTGGAATCTGCCATGGACTGCAAGGTTGAAACGGCTTCGTCAGGAGAAATGGCACTTCAAATGCTTGCGACGTGCCGCTTTGACCTGGTTTTGGCTGATATCAAAATGCCGGGTATCGGCGGACTGGAATTGCTGGAGTTAATGAAAAAAGAGACTCCTGACCTTACGGTAGTCATGATGACGGCTTTTGGCAGTATAGACATAGCGGTTGAGGTCATGAAAAAGGGGGCCTATGATTTTATTACCAAGCCTTTTGATCACGATGCCCTGGTGTTGAGACTCGAAAAGGCTTTTGAAAGAAGCACCCTTTTACAAGAAAACTTGAGACTTCAGAAAGAATGTTGGGGGTTTCATGTATTCCAGGACCTGGTGGGGAAGAGTGCCCTCATGAAGAAGGTTTATGAAACCATCCAGACCGTAGCCAAAACAGATTTAACGGTGCTTATTACCGGTGAAACGGGCACCGGAAAAGATTTGACAGCCAGAGCTATTCACGCTCTGAGTAACCGCAGCCGGGGCCCTTATGTGGCGGTAAACTGCCCTACGGTGCCGGAGAATATCCTTGAAAGTGAACTGTTCGGCTACAAAAAAGGGGCGTTTACTCATGCCACCCAAAACAGAGCAGGTCTTTTTCAAGAAGCTCATAAGGGTACTATTTTTTTAGATGAAATCGGAGACATCAGCCCTACCATTCAGACCAAACTACTGCGGGTCTTACAGGAAAAAGAAATAAAGCCATTGGGAGATACCCGGTTTATCCAGGTTGATGTCCGGATAATTTCATCTTCAAATCAGAATCTAACTGAAAAAATTTCAAAGAACGAGTTCAGGGAAGATTTTTATTATCGCTTGAATGTGTTGTCCATTGAACTGCCGGCGTTAAGGGATCGTCCCGAGGATATCCCTTTGATTGCCAATCATTTATTGGAAAAACATTCCGCTAAATTAAATAAACCTTTAAAAAGGCTGTCTCCGGAATTGATGAATCTCTTTTTAAAAAGGCCCTGGGTTGGGAATGTAAGGGAAATGGAAAATGTTATTATACAAGGAATATTATTTTCCACCACCGATGAAATCAGACCTCGTGACATTGATTTTGATGAAATCCTGCCAGATGGTCCACGTATGGAACATCCTTTCCAACAACTGCCCTATAAGGAAGCCAAAGAGCAGACGTTACAGTACTTTAATGCCGGCTATATCGGTAATCTTCTTGCGGCAAACAACGGTAATGTGACACAGGCCGCTCGTTCCTGTGGGCTTGAACGCCAGGCGTTACAGCAAATAATGCGTCGGTATAAGGTAACGGCGGATGCCTTTAGAAAAAAATGAGGGTCACTGCAATCGTCTTTATATACCCAATGAATAACTCGTGGTGGAGAAATTTCAAAATGCCAAAAAAAATCTTCAGTGTCATCTTCATTTGCCTTTTTATATCTGTTGGCTGCAGTCAGGATGAGCCGGCAATTAAAGTTGACCTGGATAAAAAAGAACAGGTAAGCCTCAAAGAAGAAGCAGATGTCATTACCTATGCCTATCTTCCCCAATACTCCCATACGGTATCCTACCAGAGACACCACCTGCTGGTAGAATTTTTACGCAAAGAAACAGGTTTCAATATAAAACAGATATTTCCGGACACTTTTGACCAGCACATGACAATGGTGGGTCAGGGTAAGATTGATATCTCTTATTCCAATCCATTTATATATATCAAAATTGCCCACCGATACGGCGCACGAGCTTTTGCACGTATCGCCGAAATTTATAACCAGGAAAATTTCCGGGGCCAGATCATTTGCCGAGCGGACAACCAGCTCATCAAGACCATTGGCGATTGCCGTGGCAAAAGCTGGTTAGCCGTTGATTCCACTTCTGCCGGCGGTTATCTTTACCCCTTGGGTTATTTTATTGACCATGGCATTCAAAAAACGGATTTTAGTGAAATTGCCTTTACCCCCGGTCCCGGTGGCAAGCAGGAAAAAGTGGTTCTGGCTGTTTATGCCGGGAAATATGATATCGGCACCATCCGGGAAGGAACTTTGAACGTGGTTGCAGATAAAATAGATATCAACGAAATTCGGGTCATTGCCAACACCCGCTGGTATCCGGGCTGGGTTTATGCTGCCAGGGCGGATATAGACCCAAAGATTGCGGAAAAAGTCAGAAAAGCACTATTAACGCTTGATGTTAGTCAAAAAGAGCACCAACACATATTAGAAACGGCCGATTTCGTCAGAGTGATACCTTCAGAAGATCAAGATTTTAACCCGATAAGAGAATTGGCTGCCAGGGTGGGCATCAGCCTGGAGAAATAATGAAATTAGGATTACGCAGCAAAATTTATTTTGGGATGTTTTCTCTGCTCCTGCTCTTGGGGATCGTCATCTTATTTGTCGTCAGCGGGGTCATGACAGACTCTCTGCTGGAAGAGAACCGAAATCGCGGCATTTCCATTGGGGTTAATCTTTCGGCCCGCATAACAGAACCGATTCTGGCCATGGATTTTTTGAGAATGAAGACCCTGGTTGATAAAACAGTCCAACTCAGTGATGATATTTTTTATATCTTTGTCCTGGACGGTGGTGGAAAACCCCTTGTTCATACTTTTAAAGGCGGTTTCCCGGCAGATTTAAAAACCGCCAATAGCGTCTCGGATCATCAAAAATTTTCGATGCGACTGCTGGATACCGGTGAGCAGTTGATTTATGATTATGCTGTTCCTGTTCTTATCGGTGAGGACCGGATCGGAACCGTACGGCTGGGACTGCTTCGAATTAGGATCCAGAAAGCAATAAACCGCATCATGCTGAGTGCATTCCTGTCTACCGGATTTGTCATTTTGATTGCCGGGTTTGTGGGAGCCTTCCTTGCCCGCCCCGTAACCCGACGCATCAAAATCCTTCATGAGTCATCAGAGCAGGCATTGCGGGGAAATCTGGATATCCATACGGCGCCATTGTTAAAACAAAACTGCTGGGACATCATGAATTGTAACAAACAGGAGTGCCCTGCATACGGAAATCTACATCATCGTTGCTGGTATATTGCAGGAACCCTTTGCCCAACCTGTGTGGAAGGCGAATATGCCAAAAAGATAACCAGTTGTCAAAAATGTCCGGTTTATCGAAAATGCTCGGGAGATGAAATCCAGAGTTTTGCCGAAAGTTTTGATGCCATGACACAATCGTTAAAAGCCCATATTTCCGGTCTGCAACATGCAGAAAAAACATTAAATGAACAAAGAGAATTTCTTCAGACTATACTGGATGCCATACCCGATTTCGTATCATTGCAAGATCGCCAATCCGTATACCGGTCCGTAAACAAGGCATTTTGTAAAATAGTTGGGGGAAAAAAAGATGAAATCGTCGGGAAAACCGACGTTGACCTTTTTCCCTTGAAGCAGGCGCAAATCTATCATCAAGAGAACCTGGCCATATTCGATACAGGCAACCCATTGATTAAACAGGATAAGATTCCGAGTTCCAAAGGTGAAAAATGGCTCCATGTGGTAAAAATTCCGGTTTTTGAAGCGAACGGCAATGTTGCAGGGCTGTTATGCAGCGGCCGGGATATTACGGAACTCAAACGGGTCCAGGAACAGCTCACCCAAGCGCAGAAGATGGAGTCCATAGGACAGTTGGCCGCGGGTGTCGCCCATGAGATTAACACCCCTCTGGGTATCATTTTGGGATACGCTCAACTTCTTCTTGAAGATGTGGATGAAGATGGTCAGATATATGTGGATATCAAAACCATTGAGAAACAAGCAAAAATATGCCGTAAAATTGTGGCCGATCTTTTGAGATTTTCCCGGCGTATGGAAAGTAATGTGATCCCCCTCGACATAAATCAATCCATTGAGGAAGTAGTGGCCGTTGTGGAACATACTTATAAATTGGAACGGGTGATTATTGAAAGAAATTATGGCTCAAGTTTACCTCCGGTTATGGGGGACAAAGAGAAACTCAAGCAGGTCTTCGTTAACTTGTTCAACAATGCCTATGATGCCATTGGAAGCGACGGCGTCATAAGTATTACAACTCGTTTTAACGAGCACAACAATGAGGTGATAATTTCCGTGGCCGACACAGGTACAGGCATTTCATCTGAAAATATGGAAAAAATCTTTGATCCCTTTTTTACAACCAAGGGGGTAGGGAAAGGTACGGGTCTGGGATTGTCGGTAACCTTTGGTATTATCAAGGAGCATGGCGGAACAATAGAAGTCCAAAGTCCGTCACGGTTGGCAAAAGAAAAAAATGGCGTGGATAAACCAGGTGCTGTTTTTATTATTCATCTACCCGTTGCCGGTCGTCCGCAATAAATGGGAAGCCATAAAGATATGAGACCTTTGAAAAATGTCAATTTTTGTTTAAGTTCAAGAAAGGCGATAATTTTAACCACAGGAATACATTGAGTATTTCGAGGATTAAAATTTGAGCCTGACGCAGAAATTGAGCAAAAAGGGGCGTTTTTCAAAGGTCTCAATATAAAAGGAGAGAGAGTTAATGGCAAAAATATTGGCATTGGATGATGTATTGGATGCTGTAAATCTCATCAAAAGAATTTTACAAAGAAAAGGGCATGAGGTTTTTACATTTACTGAAGAGGAAGAGGCCCTGAATTATGCTCGATCCAATAAGCTGGATTTGGCGATTTTAGACATTAAGTTAAAAAAAATCAGTGGTGTCGATGTATTGGAAGAGCTAAAAAAAATAGCACCCTCCATACGTGTTATTATGCTGACCGGGTATCCGACCATAGAGACCGCACGGGAGTCTTTAAAGCTGGGAGCAAGCGAATACTGCGTCAAACCCATAGACAAGGATGAGTTGGAAGAAAAGGTGGCGAATGTGCTGAAAGATTAATGGGATGATGAACTCGTAAAAAGTCCGATTTAGACGGTTTCGTAAAAAGTTCAAATTCAAGGCGTGCAAATTTTGTAATCATGAGGCGTACTTTTCGTACGTTGAATGATTGCGAAATGCAGCACAACGCAGAAGTTGGACTTTTTACGAAACCGTCAATGGGGTGAACCGGTTGCCAGATAAGCCAGGTAATGAAAATATTCTTGTACAAACTTCCCTGAAACCGTTTCCGCCATAGAGAAAGTAAGGGCGTCTTTTTCAAGAAATGAACCTGAAAATGCAAAGAAAACATTTCGGGAGATTTCAGAAAGCATTGTATTGACGAGATTAAGATCCATCCGCCTTTCGGGCATCACATAACATCTGCACCTTATGGGTCTGTATGGGTACAGGGAGCATTTTGACCCTCTGTTCAACGGACATAAAATCTTCTCTTTGTTGTAGGCGGCAATCAAATTCTTTTTGTTTACCCCAGGATCATTTCCTTTATTATCTAAAACACGATGCGAGGCTCTTGTCTTTTTATAAACCTGGACGGCTTCTTGAATGACTTCCAACCGTTCATTACTTTTTAATGTCCGGTTTATTTTATTGTTCAGGTAGATCACCTCTATTAACTGGAGGTCAAAATAACGTAAACAGCATTCATCTTTGTTAAGCCCGCAAGTAGTCATCTTATGGTTGGTTTGACCGGCCTTCTTGACATCTTCATCTATTTTTTGAACCAACGCCTCATATTCTGTAAAATATGTGCTCAAATCAACGACATTTTTGCTTTCCAGTGAGGGCTCTCTTATCTTTAATACACCGGATTTTTTCCCATATTTTTTCAAAAGTCTCCATTGGCGGTAACTTGCCGGAGTTGCGCGCGTATATTTTAGCTTTTTTGAGGCGACTTTTAAACCGAGCCCTCTTCTTAGAAGATATGAGGTGACAAAGGTGCCGGTTCTCCCGATCCCGTGGCGGCAGTGAACCAGGATTTTCTTGCCCAGATAGATCGCCTCATCCAGCCAGGCAAGCCCTTTTTCCATCTCCTCCATGTCGGGTGCGGTTTCGTCCGCTATGGGCAGATAATAGACCTCAAAGCCTCTTTCCTCCTCAATTTCATGTAAATCACAAAACTCCGCGCAAAGGTTAACGATGGCATCTATGCCCTGTGATTTTATGGATTCGAGTTCAGCGTATGACATGGGCGCATAGCCCACGGCCAGATCGGAGGTTACCCACGTCAGTTGGTATTCAGACATTCTCTCCACCATTTTTAACAGTCGGGCAAGTAAAGAATCCTGGCCAAAGGACCAGGCTTTGGTTTGCCCCTTAAAGTGGCTGTTTTACCTAAAGCCGTACAAGTTAAAAGTGTCTAAAGTGATCTAAAGTGCCTAAAGTTATGGTGTCGCTTCGCTCCGCTGGTTTTATAAAATTGGCAGAATTCCTTATCTTTAGCTCACTTTAAACTTTAGTTCACTTCAAACTTTTTCAGCGATTTTTCAGGCAGAGCCAAGGAACTCTGACCACGCCCAGAGGATGTGGTTTTCTAAGCCGAAATAAAACACATAGAAATTATCAATAATCACTCTTCAATCGAGCTAAAATGATACCGCCCATTCATAAAATCATCTACAAAACTTTCAACTAGAGAGGCATCTTTAAGATACATGTCCATCAATCGGGTTGCACCAAGAAGGCGCCCCACCATGTCCAGTTTTTCACATATTACCTTATGGTTACCCTCTTTAAATTGTCCGTCCACCAGATCCCCTTTGATATCAACCATAAATCCAAGGCGCTCCAAAACGCCGCCGATAAAGCCGGCCCGCAAAGATTTTCCGTAGGCATCCCCACCTCCGCCGGAAAATCTGAACAAGATATAATTCTCGTCTATTTTATCTCCGCAGATCGTGTCCAGAATAACAAAATGATAGCCGAACCGCAGGTTAAGATTCAAATAATCGTTTGAAAGCACGGCATAACTTCCGAATCGGGCGGATTCTGCGCTTATTATTCCACCACTCATGACGATTTTATCGTATTCTTCCCAGTCGAAATGGGTAAATTCCGACCAGTGTATATCAGGATGAGTCAGACCGCTAAAGACCGCCTTCATGGGAGCACTTATAATCGCTTCCATCCTCACCCCTTTCTCGCCGGTAAGGTTCTGATCAATGCCGCCTCCCACATCAAGAACATAAAAGAGCATGGGAATCTTGGATAGTAGTTTTTTTGCACCCTTTTTTCGCCCCCCCTTTCTGTCGCCCATGGAGAACATCTCCTGTACCGCTTTCTCGTGGGAAAAGCGGATGATATCATGTAGGGATCTGCACGCTTCCGGTTTAAAGGATTTGGAAGTCGGATCCACAAGTTTCAATGGAGAGACAAATCTTATGACATATCTTAGCTTACGCATAAAGGGAGTGTTTGACAAAAGATCCTTTTTTGCACAGTGACTTTCAATCAATGAATTAACAATACCGTCGTAAACAACTTTGCCGTCCGCATGGACGGTAACCTCTTTTCCCGGGAATAAATTGGTAGTGGCAATATCCGTATTCACCAGGGTGGGCACACCGAATTCCCGGGCAACAGACGAAAAATGCCCGGCAGCACTTCCTGTATCGGTTACCACGGCATTTATTCTGTCCATAACGGTTACATAATAAGGGGAGGCATTTCTGGCCACCAGGACGGCACCTTTGGGCAGGTTTTCCAAATCTGATTTGCGGTCGATTTTAAAGACACGTCCTGCCCCCACTCCTGATGAAGCCGTTTCTCCACCAGAAACCAGCACGGCATTTTTGATATCATCAAACGTACACTCCTCTGTAGGCGTATGCACTTCTTTTATCTTTAAGGGTCTTGATTGAAGAATAAAAAGCAGATCTTCATTGTCCTTGCACCATTCAATATCCTGTGGTTTTCCATAAAAACTTTCAAGTTCGGTTCCCCACTTTGTCAGAGTCAGGACAGAGTCACGGTCAATGGAGCAAATTTGTTTTTTGTTATCATCAACCGAAACAACTTCTGTTGACCTGTTTTGTGCCAAGGTCATCTGCTTGTGTTTAACTCCGGTTTTTTCCATGACAATGGCGGGCGTTTCCTCTTTAGTTACTGTTATGATGTCCGGTGAGACTTCTCCGCTTACCAGCAATTCACCCAATCCCCATATAGAATGAATCGTTAAATAATTTGATATTGGCTCGTCAATGTCCCGGGTGTAGATAATACCACTTGCTGTTGCATCCACCATTTCAAGGGCCAGAACGGCCATCGGTGTTTCAATGTCCGACAGACCATAGTTGATCCGATAATAAAGGGCACTTGGCGAATATTTGCTTGCGATTACCTTTTTATAGGCATCCAGGATGTTCTCTTCTTTGACATTTAAAACCGTCAGGTACTGTCCTGCAAATGACGATTGTTCATCCTCACATACAGCACTGCTCCGCATGGCAATCGTGATATCCCGATTTTTTGTCCATTGACAGGCGTTGAATGCATTTAAAACCGCATTTTCCATGTCCGGAGGAATCCGGGAGTTCATGATTAAAGTCACCAGGTCATCAGAGGTATGGTCCAGGGATGAAGTGGAATTGATATCAAGACCGGCAAGTTTCTCATCAATTAAGTTTCTCAAACCATTATGTTCGATCAAATAAAAAAAGGCATTGGTGGTAATCACAAAACCACTGGGTATGGGCAGCTCAAGGTCTTTTTTAATAACAGAGAGTTGTAGTGCTTTTCCCCCGACCAGCAAACGGCCGTCTGACGGTATTCCGTCTAATTGAACGGTAAATGGTGGAGAAAAGTTATATTCCGGCGGTGCGAGCATGAACCTGATATAAAAATCGAACTTCTTGAAATAGTCCTTGAGATTCAGATAACGGGAAGGGCACATCTTGGACAGATCTTCTATGATGCCCGAGACGGATTCGGCCAACCGGTCATATTTTTTCGCAATGACCTGAAAATCAACCCTGATACGGTTATAATAGATCTCTTCCAGCTCTGCCATCACTTCATGGGCACACTTGTCATGGACCAGCAGTGATTTGAATGCTTCGTACTTTTCTCTTAAAACCGTTCCAGGTGAAAACACCTGATACGTCCAGTATTTAAATAAGTTTTTTAACAGCACGAAGAAAACCTTGTTTATGGAAGCTACAACGTTATATATATTGTTTAAAAACGCGTGCCAGTAATTCCATAATACTTACATCAAAAATTATAACGGACTTTTTGAAAAATAGTCAATATGGAATTAATTTCTTGTGAATTCTTAACATGCCGAAATTCTATTAGGTACTGTCAAAAATGATAAGCAACCAAAGCCAACACTCTAAAACCTGACATCTTGAAATGCTATTGACATCCGCCCAGTTTCTTCTTGACTAAGGTCTCTTACAACCCTATATTTACTCCCTAAATCCTGAGTAAATTGTCTTTGACTATTTAAAAATCCCAGGAGGTATCGTTTTGAACAACCTTTTTATGCGTGTCACAATTTTATCAGCAATACTTTTTTTCTCTCTTTCTTTGAACATCGTTTATGCCGAAAAGATTACTGTGGGCGAAATCGTAAAAGAGCTTGGCACCTTGGAAGCCAAGGTAATTAAAAGCCCCGACGGACGACACCTGATCAATATGGGAGCCGGCAATAACGTTAAAAAGGGCAGTCTTTGGACCTTGTATTCCACAGGTGAGCAGGTTATTGAACCTGTCACAGGCAAAAAACTCGGTGTGTTGCCTGTACCTCTTGCAATTTGCAAAGTTACCAGAGTGGAAAAAAACTTTTCAGAGATTTCGGTTAAGTGCTTCAAGGAATCATGCAATATTAAATCAGGAATCACGGCAACACGCTACCGCGAAATCAAAACCATGTTTTACGATGTTAACGGTTCCTCGTTCCGCCTGTACGAACTGATCAGGGCCAAGCTTCCTTCACTTGACTGGCAGGGATACCAGAGCATTGAAAACTCCGCTGATGTCACACAACTTCCTGAAGGTGTGATGATCGTCGCGGATAAGGAAAGAGTCACTATCTGGAGTGGGGGTGAGATATTGTCGATGTATGATGAATTGACCTCTGCCCGAAGTCTGCCCCAACCCGTGTCTACCCAATCGACGCTACCCGTGACTGAAACAAAAGAAGGCGACCAAAAGAAAGAACCCGTTGCCAGCCCTCCGGGAATAATGATCCCTGGTTTGAGTACAAATCTGAAAATAGAAAACTACAGAGCCGTCACCAGCATTGACCATATCGTCGGCAGCGTGGGAATAATAGAATTTGATGGAGCAAAAAGACCCTATTTCATTTACCTCAGCAATAAAACCCTGTATGCCCAAGCCGTGGGAACCGGGGAAAGATATCAGTACGACTATAAAGGTTTTGGTGATGTGATTAATATGTCACTGGAGTCCAACGGACTCATAGCGCTCAACATTTATGTTAAGGGCGAAGGTATGGAATCGCAACTTCTCAAATTTACAAAACATGGATTTACTGTGCTTGCAAAGAACATCGACTATATTCTCGAATTTCTGGACATGAATGGAAACGGGGTTAATGAATCTTTAATCGGTCAGGAGTTTGATGCGGAAAGTTTTTTCGGTTCCCGAGTTTTCCGTCTTTCCGTGGATGATTCAGGTAGAATAACGCAACAGGATTCCATCGATATTCCGACGGGTTTCAATTTGCTTGGAGCGATTATGGCTGACCTGGATAAAAACAAAATTAAAGAAACCGCTTACTATAATCCTGGGGGAAAGCTGGTTGTATATGAAGCCAACACACAAAAATGGGAATCACCCTCACGTTTTGATCCCGTAAAAATCATGCTTATTGACGACATGATCAATAAATCCAATGCACCTAAAGATGTACCGGTATGGCCTCAATCGGCCTTGTTTAGCTCAGACCATGTCCTTTTTGCAGTAGTACCCGCCAACCAAACCGGTATCTGGAGCATTGTAGGCGGCAGATCAAAAAACGGCGGACTTGGCGTCCTTTGTCCCGGTAACGGAACATACGCCTTCAGGTTGCTGACCACCAAGTTCCAGGGGCCGGTCCAATCAATTTTTATATATGATAAAGAACTTTACATTGCTGTTGTTGAAGGAAATATCTTTACCGGCCGGGGCAAAACCCATATTATTTCAGTACCCATAACTGTACTTAAAAAAAACATAAAGTGATCGATGAAGTCTCTGCAATTTTGGATAGTTCATACCATGTTGTTATGACTCAAAAAATTAAAAAAATAAATTTTCCCTCTGCAAACAGTCGGGGGCTTTCATTAATAAAAAAAGGTATACTTTAAATATTTTTCTGAACTTTGCCGACTAAAAGGTCAATGCCTGATATTCGGTTAACAAATCAATCAGAAAGGGTGACCCTTCAATTTCTACTCCCGGAATCATTTCATCGGGGGATAAATACCTGTGATCCACTCAGGCCTTGCATGCGTAAATCGTAGCGTTATGTTCCGTTAGATAATCAATAAAAGGCTTCATTTCTTCGCCGGTAGATGCCTTTGCGCCATCGGCCATGCCAAATTGAGCCCAATGAATCGCATCATCCACAAGAAATACCTTAACATCATGTCCCTTTTCGCAGGCGACCTGGGCAAACTGGAACGCACGGGTCGCACGGCCTGCCTTTTCAAATCCATTTGAGATAACGAACAGCAACTTTTTCACAGTGTTCACCTCCTGTATTTATGGCATTTTTGTAATCTCACTCTATAATTTGTAGTATAAAAATTTTATTTTTTAAAGGGATATCTTTATACACTACCTTTTTTGGGTTAGCTCTTTCACTTTTTCTTCACTGTACCCAAGTGCTTTAAAATCCATAACCCCGGATGGACCGTGACAGTCATTGCATTGCAGAGACCGTTCTACGGTTACCCCATGACTGAGCTGAAAGTAAACGTCATATTTTTTCGGTTTCCATGACCCACTGTATGGTCGTCCGCTTTCATTGACACCGGTCTTAATTGCCTTTTCAATATCACCGGTTTTGGCAAACACACCGAGTTTGAGCCAGGGAAAGTCTCCGGTTTTTTCATCCATCGGGGCGACACCCGTAAATTTCTTAAAAGGCTGGATTCTGGATGACGGATCATCGATACTTCCCTTTGGTATAGCCCCCCGTGAAACACCATCGTACCAAAAATACACGGGGCGCATGATTCCGTACTTTTCTTCAGCCTTATAGATGCCTTTTTCCTCTATATATATACCGTTTTTTGTAGCATTTTTGTAGAAAACTCCCCCTGCGCTAACAACGTGGCATGTCCGGCAGTCGATCCGTATATGCTTGTTCAATGTTTCATTGCCGTGAGGTGCTTGGGCATGACAATCTGTACACTGAACCCGTTTTGACACTTCAGGGGTAATGGTTGGGCCGAATCCCGGGAACCTGTGATTCTCCACACGGTGACATTTTGTACAACTCATATTACTTCTGTAATGGATATCATCTTTCATGTCAGCTCCTCTTTTGTAATTCCAAAGAGCAACATAATGACAGCGCAGACAGTTGTCCTGGGTAGGTTTTCCAACACTTCTCGCTGCTTCCAGACTCCTGTCCTGGGGTAGAATCCATTTCCCGTTTACTTGCTTTGGAAACCGCACTTTTGTGTCATATGTTGCGGCGTGACAGATAAGGCAGTCCAGTTTATCCTTGTCCTCATCTGTAGCCTTTGCAGGATCCACGGGCATGGGTCCGCTACCGATATGGCAAAACCCGCATCCACCATGAGTATATTTTCCTTTATTCAAAACACCCAACCAGTTGATCGGTACGCCCGTCATCTGTAATTTGGAATATTTCCCGCCATTTTTGAATTTTCCCGCCCACGTGTAATGGCTGGAGCTCATTATCTCTGCTATGGCATCTTCGTGGCACTCAGCGCATGTGGATGGCCCCACATATTCTTTTAATTCTTGGTGCTCGATAGGCCGGGTATAGTCCATGGTATTAAATTTATCGGTATTTCCGGCTGTGTTTGGAGAAGCAAATAACAAAACAGTTCCTAAAAAAAACATTGTAAACGATAAATATTTTGATGCGTTCATCTAAGTCTCCTTTCAGTACATTCCCAAACATGGAATACATCCGGAAAATGGATTTCATTTAAGATTCAGGTTATATATGAATATCTTTTCCAAAGCTATTCATTTTTAGGTCCTCACGCTGTACTGCAATACATATGCCAATTAAAATTGGGCTCTGGTTTTTTGTCTCGGATGGCGATTTGACAGATAAAATAGTGTAGAATTGAAGTTTCGGTGAAAGGTTCTTTGTTCATCCAACCGTCAATGTGTTAAACAAATAAACAGTATAGGTGTTTATATTTTGAACAATAAGGAGGCTCGGATTTGTACATAAGTTTAACAATTATTGAAAACCGTTGCAGATGCGATTCAGGAGTCAACCTATCCGAAACGGCGCTAATTTTGAGCATAATAAGGACGAGCGTCCAGAGCCAGATGAAGCGATTCAACATTATTTTAAAAAAATCCACAAAACCTGATTTATGGCATAATGTTTGCTGATTCATTCAATCAGGGGTTCATTTGGCAACCACCATTTTTATTTTTCTCTCCTTTTTAATTGGCAAATCGGCCTTTAAGGGATAGGTCCTTAGGTCGATTTGCCGTTTTTTAAGGGAGTTATATTTCTGAAGGTTCTGTTTTTTGATTGCGTTCAAGCAAAATAGTTATTAGTTTAAAGCTAAACTTTGTTTTTTTCCAAGAGTTATCAGCAGTTCAAAAAGGTTGATATTACGAATCGCCCTTAGGGAACGATTTTTGTTCCAAATAAATATAGGAGATAAACAAAATGGGTAAATGTTCAAATCATCCGGATAGAGAAACCAGTTTTTTATGTTTAAAGTATAATATTTATATGTGTGAGGAATGTCTAAAATGCCACGATCCGGAAATTTTCTGTAAATTTCGGTCGTCGTGTCCGATCTGGTTTATCGAAAAAAGACAAAAGGACTGGGACCGGGAAGCCAGAGCCCAAGAAAAGGTTAAAACTTTTAAGATTATCTTCAAACCTGAAGATAGAGAGATTTCAGTGTCTGAAGGAAGTACCTTGCTGGATGCTGCCGTTGCTGCAGATGTACATATTAATGCCTCCTGCAACGGCAAAGGATCCTGCGGCAAATGCAAATTGATCTTAGAATCCGGTAATATTAAAAGCGAACCCACGTCCCTGCTAAGCGATCAGGAAAAAGAAAAAAGTTATGTTCTAGCCTGCCAGACAAAAGTACTTGGTGATGTTACCGTAAAAATTCCGGAAGAAACCATAGAGCGTAAACTTAAAGTCGCCGGTATGGGCCGCGAAGCGACAGATCGGTTTAAAGGATTAGTGAAAGATATTCAGCCCATGCTCATAGAAGTTCCCCTTGAGCTTGAGCCACCGACTCTGGACGATTCGGCCAGCGATCTGGACCGGCTAAACCGTGGATTGAAAAAAACCGGTTGTTGTGATGTTGAAACATTTAATGTGGGAATTAAGGTCATGCGTGAATTAGCAACCGCCATGCGGGAGGAGAACTGGAACGTCACGGCATCTGTTATCCGGAAAAAATGTGCAAATGAGATCTTGAATGTCAGACCCGGAAACGGCCAAGAAAAATCATTGGGACTTGCCATCGATGTGGGCACAACCTCTATCGTGGTTTATCTTGTTGATATGACGGATGGTTCCATCATTGCTGCCACCTCCGGCCACAACAGACAGTCTGCCTGTGGAGATGATGTGATTAATCGGATTGTTTGTGCTGAAAAAGACGGAGTCGCTAAATTGAGCCGCATGGCCCTATCAACCATTAACAATTTAATAAGCGAAGCGCTTACCAGTGTAAACGAAAATTTTAAAGATATTAAAAATGTGGTGATTGCCGGTAACACCACCATGACACACCTGCTTTTGAAAATCGAACCAAGGTATATTCGGCGAGAGCCTTATATTCCTTCGGTTTCAGAATTTCCGATTTTAAAGGCCGGTGAAATCGGCATAAAAGCCAATCCTATTGCAGCGGTATTTATCATGCCCGGTCCTGCCAGCTACGTGGGGGGGGATATCGTATCGGGCATGATTTACTCAGGGCTTCATCGTGAGGAAGCCTTAACCCTGTTTATTGATGTGGGGACCAATGGGGAAATCGTTCTGGGTAACCAGGACTGGCTGATGACGGCCTCTTGTTCTGCCGGTCCGGCATTCGAAGGCGGGGGGGTCCGCTGGGGCATGCGTGCAGAAGAAGGAGCCATTGAAAAAGTATCCATAGACCCGGAAACCCTTGAACCGGCTTTATCTACAGTTGGTGATGTTTCACCCCGCGGCATTTGCGGCTCCGGCATGATCGATTTAATATCCGAAATGCTACTCACGGGTATTATCGGCCAAAACGGAAAGTATAAAATCGATGAACATCATTATCGAATGAAAAAGGATGGTGAAGACCTGGCCTATATCGTAGCTTTTGCGGATGAAACGCCTATGCAAGAGGATATTGTCTTTACTGAAATTGATATTCACAGTTTAACGTTGAGCAAAGGATCTGTATATGCCGGATTTATGGTTCTTTTGGAGCAGGCGGGGCTCGATTTTTCTATGATAGACAGGATGCTAATCACCGGCGGATTCGGCCAGTATCTTAATGTTGAGAAAGCAATCACCATCGGTCTGCTTCCGGACATAGACCGCAACAAATTCAAATACCTGGGTAACAGCTCAATTGCCGGCGCTTATATGGCCCTGCTTTCAGATGACTACAGAAATGAAGCGATAAAGGTTTCAAATAATATGACCTATATAGATTTTAGCAGTAACAGCCGGTTTATGGATGAATTTACATCGGCACTTTTTTTGCCGCATACCAATCTTCACGCTTTCCCGAGTGTAAAAATAAAATAGGAAAATTAAAAAGCCATATCCGTTTTCCATACTTTCCAGACGTTACCTGACAGATCGGCCCCTGAATTGAGAGTAAGTTTTTCAGGCTGCCATCTGCACGGTGTTGCTACCATGCCTTTGCTGTCTGGTTCAAAACTGGAAGACCCACTTAAACGTTGTATATGAAAGGCCCCGACTCGTACAAGGTAATCATATATGATTGGTTTTGTGTAAACAATTGCTACAGGTACTGCAAAAAAGCTACAGTCATATAACTAACTGATATTAAATTTATAAATAAAAGTATTTTCGTTATACTGTTTCGATGTGTAGCCAAATTAATCATATCCGTTTTTTCTGTAACCCCTCTTTTTTTTAATCTCAAGAATAAGAATTAAAAAATATCCAATAATTTCAGAAGGAAAACTTCAAAGCGATCTGTCTTCTCATACGTGGCATTTTTATTGCAGTTTAGAGGACCCAACATGGATTATCAGCTAACGTGAGAGGAGGCCGCTAAAATGAAAACTATAGAAGCCAAAGATCAAAAAAAGAAAAAGAAGCGGGTGATGGGATTCCAGGTGGTTGAAGATGAATGTATTTGGATGAAGGCCGGAATTGTCAATTTCCGGTTATGTGATAATGCCTATGATTGCTACAATTGCCCCTTTGACAAGGGGATGAGGCGTACAATGGAGTCCGGGCACCAGACCGAAACAGAGCGGAAGGAACCCGCCTGGGTTGAGCATTTAAAAACACGGTATCAGGGATCGGAACGACCGTGCAGGCATTATCTAACCGGACGTATCGATGCCCCGAAGATCTGCCCTCTGAACTACGAATGTTTTCATTGTACTTTTGACCAGATGCTGGATGAACTCGATTTTGAGAAAGTCCAAAACCCGCCCACCTATAATTTAGCATCCGGTTATAAAATAGCCGACGGCTATTATTATCATATGGGCCACAATTGGGCTCGTTTCGATCATGGGGGACGACTCAGGGTGGGATTTGATGATTTTTTGGTGAAGTTATTCGGTGGATTGCAATTTCTCGCCCTTCCGCCTCTGGGAACCACTTTGACAAAAGATCAGGTGGGACTGACCTTCGGTCGAGACAATCATAAAGCTGCAGCCCTGTCCCCGGTAACGGGTACGGTTCTGGCGGTGAACCACAAGGTTCGGGAGCATCCCGAAATCACCCATGAGGATCCTTACCATGAGGGGTGGCTATACATATTGGAACCGGATATGCCCAAAAAAAATGTAAAGGGGCTCTATTACGGCAATGAGAGTATTCAGTGGATGGAACAAGAAAGCCAGAAACTGTTGAATCTCATGGGACCGGAATATGAACAACTGGTAGCCACAGGAGGTCAGCCCATTGGCGACGTGTTCGGTAATTTTCCTGAACTCGGATGGGATTTACTGGCGAAAACGTTCCTTAGAACTGAGACGATTTAAAGGAATTTTATCAAGTTTTTTTAGCGATTCTTCAGTATCGGACTGGCGAAGAAGACGATCTTTAAGAAAATTTGAGCAGTACCTGCAAAGATAAAGGGGTATCTCATCCAAATTTTGGATATCTCCAGAGAAATGCATGAGACACCTTTTTTCTCGGCAATGCAGAAGATTGAAAAGGTGGCCTAATTCATGAAGAGCAACTTTCGCCGCCCTTTCAAAAATCAGTGATGATGGAGAGGGAGAGCCATCGGGATTTTTTCCCAATCTGAACAGCGAGACCAGGGCGAATTTTCCCCCCTGTTTTGCCTCGCCAAAGACGTGAGTAAAAATAGGAATAAAGAGGTCCAGATTAAGAACACCCATGACCTTTTCGTAGTCCTTAAACCTCATGGACTCAAATGCTTTGAGAATAATTCCCGCATTGTACTGAAACCGTCTTTCATCAAAAGCATATTCAGGATGTTCCAGCGGGGGCAGGATCTGTACGGAAAGTTTATAATAGCCGGAGATATGGGCCGCTATGACCTTTAAGGCAATTTCGGGAACGTCTCCAAGAGGAATAACGCCGATCGGTTTTTTCTGTGAACTCATGAAAAATTGGGTTAAGGGTTCACGAAAAAATAAATTTTACAATTTTGGGAGTTGAGGCGCCCGGCTGGCAAGGCACGAAAAATTAAGGAATATCAAGCATATTTCGATTTTTCGCAACGCAGCCAGGCGGGATGCATCGGCATCCAAAATGTGAAGTTATTTTTGAATGAGCCCTAAGTCCTCCTTTCCAAATTAAACCGTTTAATCTTTTTATGCAGGGTCACCCGGTTGATTTCCAGGGCTTTGGATGCCTGAGTCACATTCCAATCGTATTCTTCAAGGATCTGTTGAATATGCTGCT